>ERZ1023508.22-NODE-22-length-115052-cov-11.537901_pt1 | contig 115052 bp, 106 predicted proteins | sample MGYA00380548_ERZ1023508 | MGnify/ENA primary metagenome ERZ1023508 (study PRJEB33173, sample SAMEA4830311) | metagenome | study: EMG produced TPA metagenomics assembly of the PRJEB25223 data set...
TCGGAATCTCCGGATTCTCGGGCAGAAGGTGTAAACCTTATTCAGGACGGGACAGCAGAAACGAAAAAGCCGCCCGAAGGCGGCTCTCTCACGACGTTGCAGCTTACAGCTGCGGACCGGCGGCCTTGATGGACTCCGATACGTCGAACTTCTTGAAGTTGTCGACAAACAGCTTGGCGAGGCCCTTGGCGGCTTCGTCATAGGCGTTCTTGTCTGCCCAGGTGTTGCGTGGATTGAGCAGCTCGGTGTCAACGCCTGGGACTGCCTTGGGCACGTCCAGGTTGATGATCGGCAGGTGTTCCGTTTCTGCACCGACCAGCGCGCCGCTCTGGATGGCAGCAATGACGCCGCGCGTGGTCGGGATGCTGAAGCGCTTGCCGACACCGTAGCCACCGCCAGTCCAGCCGGTGTTCACCAGGTATACCTTCGAGCCGAAGGCCTGGATGCGCTTGATCAGCAGCTCTGCGTAGACGCCCGCTGGACGAGCGAAGAACGGCGCCCCGAAGCAGGTGGAGAAGGTGGACTTGATGCCAGCGCCCGAGCCCATTTCCGTGGAGCCGACCAGCGCGGTGTAGCCCGAAAGGAAGTGGTAGGCCGCCTGTTCGTTATTCAGGATCGAAACCGGAGGCAGAACGCCCGTCAGGTCGCACGTCAGGAAGATGACCGCGTTAGGCTCACCACCGAGGTTCTTGTCCGAGCGCTTCTCGACGAACTCCAGCGGGTACGCTGCACGGCTGTTCTGGGTCAGGCTGTCATCGGCATAGTTCGGTACGCGCTCTTCATCCAGCACGACGTTCTCGAGAACGGCACCGAAACGGATGGCATTCCAGATAACCGGCTCGTTCTTCTCGGACAGGTCGATGCACTTCGCGTAGCAGCCACCTTCCATGTTGAACACGACGCCTGTGCCCCAACCATGCTCGTCGTCACCGATCAGGTAACGGCTTGGGTCAGCGGAGAGGGTGGTCTTGCCAGTGCCGGACAGGCCGAAGAACAGCGTGACGTCGCCTTCTTCACCGATGTTTGCAGCGCAGTGCATCGGCAGGACGTCGGCGTCAGGAAGCAGGAAGTTCTGGACCGAGAACATGGCCTTCTTCATTTCGCCGGCATAGCGCATGCCAGCGATAAGAACCTTCTTGGCCGCGAAGTTCAGAATGACGCAACCGTCGGAATTGGTGCCGTCACGCTCGGGCACGCATTCGAAGTTGGCGACGTTCAGAACCTGCCACTCTTCGTTACCACGCGGATTGTAGGTCTCGGGGTTGATGAACAGGCAACGGCCAAACAGGTTCTGCCAGGCAGTCGCAGTGGTCATCTTGACCGCGAGGTAGTGATCTTCGGAAGAGCCTACATGCACGTGGGAGACGAAGTGCTCCTGAGCATCATTGAACGCTTTGACGCGATCCCAGAGCGCATCGAACTTCTCGGCGGAGAAAGGACGGTTGATGCTGCCCCAGGCAATCTGCGACTGGGTGCCGGGCTCTTCGACAATGAAGCGGTCGGCAGGCGAACGGCCAGTGCGGTGGCCTGTTTCCACAACCAGCGAGCCATTGGCGGCAAGTTTACCCTCGCCGCGGCGGATCGCCTCTTCGGCGAGCTGGGCGGCGCTGATGTCGGTATACACGGTGGCTTGCGTCATCTGAGTTCCCCATCGGCTAACGGCCGATTTTTAAGCGAGCTGTAGCCAAGACAGCGCCGGGCTACAAGCACAAAAGTGCGCTGGATTATGCCAGAAATGGGCGTGATGGGTAGGAGCCTATTAATCGATAAAGGTTCCGGTGCCACCAGCGCTTTTTCGACGGCATCACACCAAAGTGCCATCTGCCCGCTCAGGCGGCCATCCGAGTGCGATGCAGCCAATCAGTGACGTGTCTGGGACGGGGCGCTGCTGCCGCCACCGGCAAACAACTGAGCGACATCCGCCGCGTCGAATTCGTACCGCTGGTTACAGAATTGGCAGTCAATCGTGACAGTGCCGCCGCTTTCCTCCACCAGCGCTTCAGCGTCAGCCTTGCCCAGACTTACGAGCGCGTTCGCCGACCGCTCGCGCGAGCAGCTGCACTGGAAACGCAGCGAAAGCGGATCGAACAGTCGCACAGCTTCTTCGTGATAGAGGCGATGGAGGATCGTTTCGTTATCCAGGCCGAGCATCTCTTCCGTTGTCAGCGTGTCGGCGAGCGTGGTCAGGTGCTCCCAACTGTTCGCGCGCTCCTGAGGATCCTTCTGACGGTCCGCCGGAAGTGCCTGCAACAGAAGGCCGCGGGCCTGGCGACCATCGGCCCGCAGCCAAAACCGTGTGGGCAGCTGCTCGGAATTTGCGAAATAGCCGGTCAGGCACTCGGACAGGTCATTCCCTTCCAGGGGCACGATACCCTGGTAGCGCTGCCCTTCACGGGGGTCGACGGTCAGGGTCAGCACACCTTCGGGCATGAGCTGACGCATGCCGGCATCGGGCTCGATCTGCTCGGCGTGGTAGCGGGCAATCCCGCGAACCTCACGCTCGCTCGAGCATTCCACCATGATCAGCGGCACGGCCCCCGAGGAGCGCGCCTGCAGCACGAGCAAACCGTCGAATTTCAGGGTACCGACAAGCAACGACGCCGCTGCAAGAAGCTCCCCGAGCAACTGTGCCACCGGCTCTGGATAGGGATGCTTGGCGAGCACATGTCGATAGCTTTCACCGAGGGTGGCCAACTCGCCACGGACATCGGTCTCGTCGAACAGAAAACGTTGGGTGATATCGGACATGCCGGTCTCGCTGGCTATTTGGAAATAGCGGCGAATTTTAGGCGCAAAGCGGGCCCCGACCAAGCACCGGGTATCTTCTGCCGCGATAGCCTTCGTATCCCAAATCCCGCCTTGCGTCGGGCATAGCTGAACAGCACCTGAACAGCAGAACCGGCCGACCTGAACACCAATCGTTAGCTCCCTATCATGGCCGGCTCAGTTTTGTTCAGGCAGGACCGTTCGATGTTACAGACACCCGATTCGCGTTGGCGCCCCACGTCATGGCTGGCGCTTCATGCTCTGGCGGTATTGATCATGGCCAGTTGGCTGTGGTCGCCGACCCGCTCCCTGTGGGACGCAGCCGACGTCGGCGCCTTCCACATGCTGAATGGATCACTAGGCCATAACGACGCCTGGGACGTCATGTGGGCACTCGCCAGCACCCGCGTCTGGGACGTAATCGTTGGCGGATTGATGCTGCTGTTGTTCATCCGACAGGATTGGGTCTTTCCCCGTAGCAGCGTTCGCCGCGCGCTGTTCATCTTCCTTGGCGTCCTGCTGGTTCTGGTGGTCGTCCGTGTCGTCTTCACCAAAGTTGGCGAGGCGGTCGGTTGGCAGCATGCCAGCCCGTCCGACCAGATCGCAGGCGCACACTTCCTCAGCCAACAGTTTCCGATGTTCGAGCGCCTGCTCGAGGTCAAGGATCGTTCCAGCAAGAGCTTCCCGGGAGACCATGCATCGGTACTGTTGACCTGGGGCCTGTTCATGGCGATGTTCTGTCAGGGCGGCAAGCGCATGCTGTTCATCACGCTCGCACTTCTGTTCTGCATGCCGAGGCTTGTCGCAGGCGCCCACTGGTTCAGCGATGACTTCGCCAGCGGACTGACGATCGCGTTGCTTTCACTGGCATGGGGCTACTTCACGCCCATCGGTGCATACGTCGCCAACGGCCTTGAATGGTGCGCACGGCCTTTCGTTGCGTTGGCAGGCTACATCCCAGGCATCCGCGCCATGGCGGTGTTCGAACCGGAACAGGCCGCAAGCCGCTAAGACAGGGCTTCGATACGCTGGCAACACGAGATCGCCGGCCGCAGCCACCGCATGTGGGGCTTACTGGAAGACGCCCCGCATGCTGGGACCCATTAAACGGCTACCGCGTTACACGTTCATGACAGGCCCGCTACGCCTCGTCGTCCCGCCATTCTCCGGTACCGCCCCTCAGGTAATAAAGCTGCCGGCGCTGTTTCTTGGTTGGCTTGCCTTCGGTCTGCACACCAATTGCCCCCGCCTTGCGCATGGCTGCCGCCTGTTCCCGCTTGCGAATGCTCTCGTCAGTCTCTTCGTAGAGCGTTTGCGCCTCAGGCGCGCCACGCCTGACAGCCGATAGCGCCTTGACCACCACCCGGCGTTCATCGAACCCGGTACGCAGGGTCAATTCCTCGCCGATTCGAGGCTCTTTGCTGGGCTTGCAACGGTCACCACCACAGTGCACCTTACCGCCTTCGATTGCCTCCTTGGCCAAGGCACGCGTCTTGTAGAAGCGCGCCGCCCATAGCCATTTATCAAGGCGAACCTTGTCATCGCTCTTTTCGCTCATGCAGCATCCCGTGACGTGATATATGCGCATCGCAGCACGAAACGCGCGCCGCCGCAAACAACGAGCGCTGACCGGGGCGGACGCATCCTGACCAGTTGCTGCGGTCAGACGTATGAGCCTGAACGTAAAACCGTCATGCGGCCTGCACAGGATCGCGTTTCGGCCGGCATGACGAACACCCAGACGGAACCTTATCGTGAAGACTTTCGACCACCTGTCCGTCATCGGGCTGCGCGAATGGATCAATCTGCCCGACCTTGGGATGGTGGGTCTGCGTGCGAAGATCGATACCGGCGCGAGCACATCGGCGCTTCACGCGAGCGATATCGTCGAGTTCGAGCGGGACGGCCGAGCCTGGGTGAGATTCACCGCCTACATCGGAACCCAAGTGCAGCGTCGTCATCGGTGCGAAGCCGAGCTGGTCGCGGTCAAAACAATCAAGAGTTCGAACGGTCATGCCCAGACACGTCATGTCATTCGAACGTTGTTGACGCTTGGAGATCGAAGCTGGCCAGTAGAGTTCACACTCGCCAGCCGCAAGACCATGCAGTACCGCATTCTGCTAGGGTCCAAAGCGCTGATCGCGGGCCAGCTGGTAGTCAATCCAGCACTCAAATACGTACAAGACAAACCTCTGCTCTCCACTCCGTCCGGTGCCCAATGAAGATCGCCATTCTGTCGCGAAACCCGCGCCTGTACTCCACGCGCCGCCTCATCGAGGCCGGCGAACAGCGCGGCCATGAAGTGCGCGTCATCGATACGCTGCGTGCCTACATGAACATCGCGAGCCACAAGCCGCAGATCCATTATCGAGGCAAGCCACTGGAGGGCTTCGACGCGGTGATTCCGCGCATCGGTGCATCCGTGACCTTCTACGGCTGCGCCGTATTGCGTCAGTTCGAAATGATGGGTGTGTTCCCGTTGAACGAATCCGTCGCGATCAGCCGCTCGCGAGACAAGCTGCGCTCGCTGCAGCTGCTGTCACGCAAGGGAATCGGCCTGCCCGTAACCGGCTTCGCTCATTCACCGGACGATGTACCTGATCTCATCGAGATGGTCGGTGGCGCACCGCTGGTCATCAAGCTGCTCGAAGGGACCCAGGGCATCGGGGTGGTCATGTGTGAGACGGAGAAAGCAGCCGAGTCGGTGTTGGAAGCCTTCATGGGCCTCAAGCACAACATCATGGTGCAAGAGTACATCCGCGAGGCGGGCGGGGCGGACATTCGCTGCTTCGTCGTGGGCGACAAGGTCATCGCTTCCATGAAGCGCCAGGCGCCTCCCGGCGAGTTCCGTTCGAACCTGCACCGCGGCGGCACGGCGAGCCTCATCAAAATCACGCCGGAAGAACGCTCAACGGCCATCCGCGCAGCCCGGGTGATGGGCCTGAACGTGGCCGGTGTCGACATTCTGCGCTCCAACCATGGTCCATTGGTGATGGAGGTCAATTCGTCGCCTGGCCTTGAAGGAATCGAAACGACCACAGGCAAGGACGTGGCCAGCATGATCATCGAGTATTTGGAAAAGAACGCCGAACATGGGCTGACACGTACGCGAGGCAAGGGCTGATGCACGACCGCTTCGAGCTGCCGGGGAAGATCGCCCTTATCACGCCAGCGTCGGCGATCGATGAAACCGTGCTGGACAGCACCCTACGGCGCCTGGATGAGCTGAACATCGACTATTGGCTCGGCGAACACACCCGCGCGCGCCATCGCTACCTGGCTGGAACGACCGAGCAACGGCTGTCGGACCTGCACGCGGCGTTTGCGGCTCCCGACGTAACGGCCGTGTGGACCCTTCGTGGTGGCTACGGTTGCGCCCAGCTTCTGCCCGGCATTGATTGGCCCTTGCTCCAGCGAGCATCGGCGCGCCCATTGATGGGATTCTCCGATGTCTCGGTCCTGCTGAGCGCCTTCCACCGTCATGGCCTGCCGGCTATTCACGGGCCCCAGGCTGGCGCGCTGGGCCAGCCTGTACCGGACGACGATGCCGAGCGGGTCGAGCGGGAAGGCTCACTGGCTTCGCTGCAGGCATTGCTATCGACTGGCTCGGGGCATTTCGACCTTGAGCATCTGGCGGGCCCTACCCAAGAAGCAGAAGGCGAGCTGATCGGCGGGAACCTGACTGCCCTGGCAAGCGCCTGCGGTTCGGATGATGCACTGTACGTCCCGGACAGCGCCATACTGCTGCTGGAGGACGTCGGCGAAGCGTACTACCGTCTCGAGCGCAGCCTTTACCAGTTGCTGCGCGGTCTCGATCCGACACGTATAGCCGCCGTCTGCCTTGGGCACTTTACCGACTGCCCGCGCCGCAATGTCACGCACAGTCTGGAAACCATCATCGCCGAACACCTCGCCCCCTTCGGCATTCCCCTTTATCGCGGTCTGCCCGTCGGCCACGGCAGCGAGAACCATGCGTGGCCCTACGGCAAGCACGCGCGCCTGAAAGCGGGCCGGCTCAGCTGGTAGCGGCCCCTATACCACTCAGTGACGCGTAGCGTTGCTTGGCTGCCGCTTGGTAGCCAGGTAATGCTCGAACAGGTGATTGGCATTGCCGAGTGACATCAGGTGCGCGTAAACCCAACCCAGGAAACCGTGACGATTGAGTTCGAGTACCTGCTCGTCCGCAAGCGCCAGGAAACGCTCTTCGTTGACCGCCTGAAAGTCGCTCAGTACGAACTGATTACCGCTGCGATGGGTAAGCTTGAGTGAACGCGGCTCCAGCAGGTCGAAGTGCTTGAGTATCTCCACGAATCGGCGCGTGCGCTCCATCTCTTTCGTGAAGTTCTGCAGAAAGCCGATCATCTCGTCTAGGAACGCGCTGTTGCTGCCATCCGCCTCGAATAATGCCTTGCCCTCCGATTCGTTCCAGCCCTCGTAAGCCGCATCCAGGCAAACGGTGAAGTTCTGCGCGCCATCCTGTGCCAGGACGAACGGATAACGTCGGACAAAGGCCGGGATATAGGTATTGGGCTGCCATTGTTGCGCATCGTCCAGATAGCCATTGTGGCCCTTCTCCAGGCCGAGCAGTGCGATCGGTGTAGGGTCCGTTCTGCCCCCGATGAACACGATCGGATAGTGCCGAGCCGCATGAAAGAATTCGAGTCCGGCCACCGGCACCAGATGCATGCCTGACGCGAACGCACTGTTCTCCACCGGCTTGAGCCGAAGCAATTTATGTTCGTCGCGGTTCAGCGCCTTGATGTCGCGGTAGAAGAGCAGCGTCGTCATGGGGGCAATGTCTCCGGCTGGAAAAGCAATGCTGCTATGAGTCATACAGCCCTGATTTGTTGCATCGGGCTGTAGGGCTTCGCAGTGCCGCAGCGCAGCGGCGGATGAGCCAAGCGTAGCCCACTGCACGGCCTTTACGCTGCATCACACCGAAACGGCGATGGGCCGGTCGCCTCGTTATGCAGCCCCACGCGGGAGCATCAGGCCGACCGGCAATAGGACGCGCGCCTCCAGACCACCGCCTGAGCGGTTTCGCAATTCGACACTGCCGCCATGAAGCGAAGCAATGCGTTTGACGATGGCCAAACCCAGGCCCGTGCCCTTGCTGCTGCGCGCGCGGTCGCCCCGAGTGAAGGGGTTGAAGATACTTTCCAGTTCTGCCGGCTCGATACCGGCGCCGCGGTCGAGAACACTCAGTACGATATAGGGAGCGCTTGAGTCACCGGACATGAACGAGGCGACTTCTACACCATTGGCACCGCCATGATTGAGCGCGTTTTCGATGAGGTTGGTCAGCAATCGCTTCATCGAAACCCGGCGCAGCGGAAACATCGGCAGCGGCTCCAGGAACAGCCGAACCTGCGTTTCGTTGCTGTTGTAGGGCGCCGCCACTTCACGGATCAACGCATCAAGGTCACCGGTTTCAACGGGTTCATCCCGGCCGTCCCGGACGAAGGCGAGGAACTGATCAAGGATTTGATCCATGTCCTCGATGTCACGAACCATGTCTTCGGTGAGTTCGTTGTCCGTACTCATCAGCTCCAAGGACAGGCGCAGCCGGGTCAGTGGTGTGCGCAGATCGTGCGAGACACCGGCCAACATGAGTTCCCGCTCCTGCGCCGCCTGCTCGATGTCCTCGAACATCTGGTTGAAGGCCCGGTACAGATCCGCCATCTCGCTCGGTGTATCGCTGACCGGCAAGCGCACGCGCCGACCCTGGCCGAACTCGCGCGCCGCGTTCACCAGACGCTTGTGCGGCGCGTTGAGCTGGCGAACGAAGATCCATGCTGCGGCAGTCGACAGAAAACCAATACCGAAGAACCAACCCAACACGCTCCAGATCCGCTGGCCTCGCAGTGGATGCGGGTACATGGGCACCTTGATCCAGTCAGGGCCCAGGTTCGGCGCGTAGACCCAAAGGCTTGGCGGGCTCTGAATGCGGTATCGAACTTCTGTCTCCGGCCCAAGCTCTGCCTGCATCTGCCGCTCGAAGATCGGGCTGTACGGCCAGTGATACTCGCCTGGCGGAACTGCTTCGCGTGATTCGACCTTGAGGCCCGCCGCCTTGGCGATCTGCGGCCGGTCCTCCGGACTGGCCGCCCAGTAGGCACGCAGCGTCAGCCCCGCGCCGTGGCTGTACTGCCGGTCGACGATCATGTCCTCGTTGGCCATGAGGTAGACGAGGGTCAGGGCCTTCGAGAACAGCACGACGACCAGAACCAGCCAGAGCGTCCGGGCGAAGAAACTTTGCGGGAACCAGAGGGGGGTTTTCATGCAGTGCGCAGCGGGCCCGACGATGACTAAGCCCGCGGTGCGGCGCGCGACACGTCGCGCACCGAGCCAGGCGTGGATTTCACTTGTTGCCGTCCGGAACGAACACGTAGCCGACACCCCAGACCGTCTGGATATAGCGTGGCTTGGACGGATCGGGCTCGATCAGGCGGCGCAGGCGCGATATCTGAACGTCGATCGAGCGCTCCAACGCATCCCATTCGCGGCCGCGAGCCAGATTCATCAGCTTGTCGCGGGTCAACGGCTCACGGGCATGCTGCACCAACGCCTTGAGCACGGCGAACTCGCCAGTCGTCAACATATGAACTTCATCGCCCTTGCGGAGCTCACGGGTCGCCAGGGACAGCGCATAGTCGCCGAATGTCACTGTGGCGTCTTCGCTCGCTGGCGCACCTGGCACGACGGGGGCTTGGCGCCGCAGGACGGCCTTGACGCGCGCCAGCAGTTCCCGAGGATTGAAGGGTTTGGCCAGGTAATCGTCGGCACCACCTTCCAGCCCCTGGATGCGGCTGCCTTCATCGCCCTTGGCAGTGAGCATGATGATCGGTACCTGATTGTTCGATTCGCGCAGTCGCTTGCAGGCTGACAGGCCGTCTTCGCCCGGCATCATCAGGTCAAGCACGATGATATGGAACAGCTCGCGGGCCAGCAGACGATCCATCTGCTCGGTATTTTCGACGGCACGGACGCGATAACCCTGCTCGTCCAGAAAGCGTTCGAGCAGTCGACGCAAGCGCGCGTCGTCATCGACTACCAGGATTTTCTCGCCCTCGACCACCGGGGTGCTGTTGCTCATAGGAACTCCCATTCAGAGATGCCGGCATTATGACGTAGCCAAAATGGCGGCGTTCCGGGCCATTGTTAACAGATTTTACGCCCGTGCCATCTATTTACTTGCGAAGCCACGCTGCCCGATGGCGCCTGACCTGTGCGAAACGCGCCGGTATACTCCCGCGCCTTTAGCGCCGTTCGTGGCTGCCGAACCCCGCCCGCGGGAATCGACAGCCACCCTGACGGCTCAGAGGGCGCTTTGCCCGCTTCGTTCCTCCAACCAGGTTTTTTCATGGACAGCATCAACACGCGCATCGCCGAAGAACTGGGTGTTCGCCCGCAACAGGTCGCCGCCGCCGTAGCCCTGCTCGATGAAGGCTCCACCGTCCCCTTCATCGCTCGCTATCGGAAGGAAGTCACCGGCAGCCTCGACGACACGCAATTGCGTACCCTGGAAGAGCGCCTGCGCTACCTGCGCGAGCTGGACGAGCGTCGGGCCAGCATCCTCGCCAGCATCGAGGAGCAGGGGAAGCTGACGCCGGAACTGGCGCGCGAGATCAACCTTGCCGACACCAAGACCCGTCTTGAAGACCTCTATCTGCCCTACAAGCAAAAACGCCGCACGAAGGGCCAGATCGCTCTCGAAGCCGGGCTTGGTGAGCTGGCCGACGCGCTGTTTGCAGATGCCACCCTGGTACCCGAGCAGGAAGCCGAGCGATTTGTCGATGCCGAAAAGGGCTTCGCCGATATCAAGGCTGTGCTCGAAGGGGCCAAGTACATCCTGATGGAACGCTTTGCAGAAGATGCCGACCTGCTCGCGCAGCTGCGGGGTTTCCTGAAGGACAATGCGACACTGGCGGCCCGCGTAAACGCTGGGAAGGAAGCCGAAGGCGCGAAGTTCAGCGACTATTTCGAGCATGACGAACCGCTCAAGAATGTCCCGTCGCATCGCGCGCTTGCCATCTTCCGGGGCCGTAACGAAGGCATTCTCGGCGTATCGCTCAAGGTCGGCGAAGAAGCACCGGGCACCCTTCACCCATGCGAGGTCATGATTGGCGAGCGCTTCGGCATTTCCAACCGCGGCCGCGCTGCAGACAAGTGGCTCTCCGAAGTCGTCCGCTGGACCTGGAAGGTCAAGCTTTACACCGCACTGGAAACCGACCTGCTTGGCGAAGTACGCGACGGCGCCGAAGACGAAGCAATCAGTGTATTCGCCCGCAACCTGCACGACCTGCTGCTCGCTGCCCCCGCCGGGCCGCGGGCCACGTTGGCGCTCGACCCAGGCCTGCGTACCGGCTGCAAGGTCGCGGTCGTCGACGCCACGGGCAAGGTACTGGATACCGCAACGGTCTACCCGCATGCACCCCGCAATGACTGGAACGGCACACTCACCGTGCTGGCCAAGTTGTGCGCCAAGCACGGTGTCGACCTGATCGCCATCGGCAACGGCACCGCCAGCCGCGAGACCGACAAGCTTGCCGCCGACCTCATCAAACAGGTGCCCGGCCTCAAACTCACCAAAATCATGGTCAGCGAAGCCGGCGCATCGGTGTATTCCGCATCCGAGCTGGCTGCCAGAGAATTTCCGGACCTAGACGTTTCGCTGCGCGGCGCCGTTTCCATTGCCCGCCGCCTGCAGGACCCACTGGCCGAACTCGTGAAGATCGATCCAAAGTCGATTGGCGTCGGCCAGTACCAGCATGACGTGTCACAGTTGAAACTGGCTCGCTCGCTGGATGCCGTTGTCGAAGACTGCGTGAACGCCGTTGGTGTCGACGTGAATACCGCATCTGCTGCCCTGTTGGCGCGCATCTCGGGTCTTAATGCCACGCTGGCGCAGAACATCGTGCAGTTCCGCGATGCCAATGGCGCGTTCACCAGCCGGGCAGCGCTCAAGAAAGTGCCTCGCCTCGGCGACAAGACGTTCGAGCAGGCCGCCGGCTTCCTGCGTGTCATGAACGGCGACAATCCGCTGGATGCCTCGGCGGTTCACCCGGAAACCTACCCGCTCGTTCAGCGCATCGCGACCGATACCGGCCGCGACATCCGTTCGCTGATCGGTGACTCGGCCTTCCTCAAGCGCCTCGATCCCAAGCAGTTCACCGACGAGACCTTCGGCTTGCCCACCGTGACCGACATTCTTGGCGAACTGGACAAGCCTGGCCGCGACCCGCGCCCCGAGTTCAAGACCGCGGAATTCCAGGATGGCGTCGAGACGCTCAAGGATCTCAAGCCAGGCATGACCCTCGAGGGTGTCGTGACCAACGTCACCAACTTCGGCGCGTTCGTCGACATCGGCGTGCACCAGGACGGTCTGGTGCACATCAGCGCGCTGTCTGAGAAGTTCGTGAAGGACCCGCGCGAAGTCGTCAAAGCGGGCGACATCGTCAAGGTGAAGGTGATGGAAGTGGATATTCCACGCAATCGGGTCGGGCTGACCATGCGCATGAGCGACACCCCCGGTGCGTCGCTGTCCGGTGACAAGCCGGAGCGAAGCAAAGGTGCGCGTCAGGGCCAGGCGCCGCGAAGCGAACGCCATTCGCGTCAGGACAAGCCCGCCCCTGCCAACGGCGGCATGGCGGCGCTGTTCGCGAACGCCAAGCAACTGAGGAAGTGACATGAGCCTGCAAAAGGAATCCATCGGCGCCAGCAGTGCCTTCGGGCGCTTGCTGGGCCTGAAGATCGTGCGCGTGGAAAACGGGGAAGCCGAGATCCACATGAGCATGAAGGATGAGCTGACCAACCTGCACGGCAAACTTCACGGTGGCGCCCTCTTCTCGCTCATCGACACCACGCTGGGCCAGGCCAGTCACAGCCTGACAGACGGCACACCCAGCAGTGTCACGCTCGAATGCAAGGTCAACTACATCCGCCCGGTGACCGAAGGCGATCTGACCTGCATTGCCAAGGTCCTGCATGCCGGACGCAAGACTCAGGTACTCGAAGCGCGGGTCGAGCAGAACGGCAAGCTTGTCGCCCTCGCACAATCCACCTTCGCCGTGGTCAGCTGACCGACTGAACGCCCGGGCCTGGCCGCTTGTCGATGACACGATGGCGGCCCGAGCGAAACGCCTGATTTCGATATTGCGCGCGCGCCCTCGTGGCGAGCATGCTGTGCAGTCCGTGCGGACACCGTGTCCTGTGCAACCGACTTGTAGTGCGGCGGATCGGCCCCCATCTTGTGGGGCTCGCTGCGGAAGGAATACACATCTTGAACGAGCTTCTTTCACGTCGCCTGGCACTGCTGGGCACGCCTGCCAACCTTCCACTGCTCGTCCAAGGCCAGCATGGGATCGAACGTGAGACGCTACGCGTCAATACCGACGGCACGCTCGCGCTTACCGCACACCCCGCCGCGCTGGGCTCTACGCTGACCCATGAGCGCATCACGACGGACTATGCCGAAGCGCTGCTGGAATTCATCACGCCTACCAGCCACCTGCCAGCACAAACGCTGGAGCAGCTGGAGGCGATTCACCGGTTCGTCTACAGCAAGCTCGACGGCGAGTTGCTGTGGAGTCCGTCGATGCCCTGCCCTCTGCCCGCGGAGGCCGATATCCCGATCGCCTATTACGGCGAATCCCTGATCGGTCGTCTGAAGCATGTTTACCGTAAGGGCCTCGCGCTGCGCTACGGCAAGACCATGCAGTGCATCGCCGGGATCCACTACAACTTCTCCCTGTCCGAAGACATCTGGGCCTTGCTGCGCGATGACGAAGGCAACGAAACCGATGCTCAGACGTTCCAGTCTGAACGTTACATCGGGTTGATCCGCAACTTCCGCCGCTACAGCTGGCTACTGATGTACCTGTTCGGCGCATCGCCTGCGCTGGACAAGAACTTCCTGCGCGGCAACCCGCACGCCCTGGAATCCTTCGACGCCGACACACTGTATCTGCCCCATGCGACCAGTTTGCGCATGAGCGATCTCGGCTATCAGAGCAACGCTCAAAAAGGCCTGACGCCGTGCTACAACAATCTGGAAAGCTACCTTTCCAGCCTGCGCAAGGCGGTATCGACGCCCTATCCACCCTATGTCGAGGCCGGAACCAAGCAGAACGGCGAGTGGGTTCAGCTCAACACGAACATCATCCAGATCGAGAACGAGTACTACTCGAGCATCCGTCCCAAACGCGTCGCGCGCAGCGGCGAGCGGCCGATTCAGGCGTTGCGGAGCCGGGGTATTCAATACATCGAAGTCCGTTGCATCGACATCGACCCGTTCCTCCCGACCGGCATTGACCTCGACGCGGCGCGTTTCCTGGACAGCTTCCTGATGTTCTGTGCATTGAACGATAGCCCGCTACTCGAAGATGGTGATTGCGCAGCGTGCTCCGACAATTTCCTTTCCGTCGTCGATCAGGGCCGCAAACCCGGCCTGACACTCCGCCGTCGCGGTGAAACCATCGGCCTCAAGGAGTGGGCTTGCGAACTGCTCGACGCGATCACGCCTGTGGCGCAGATGCTCGATCGGGCTGAGGGGGGCGATGGTCACGCGAAGGCGCTGGCGGCGCAACGCGCGAAGGTGGAAGACCCGGAATTGACACCCTCCGCGCGCGTGCTCAGCGAGATGCGGCTGCGCGGCGAGACGTTCACGCAATTCTCCCTGCGTCAGAGCGAGGCACATGCGGCCTATTTCCGCAGCAACCCCCTTGATGTCGAACAGCAAACTCGGTTCGAGGCGATGGCCCAGGAGTCGATTGACCAGCAGGCCGAAACGGAGCGCCAGGACGAAGGCGATTTCGATACCTTCGTAGCGGCATACCAGGCGAGCATCCTGTCGGTGGCGAACTGACGCCAGGGCACGCGTAGGGTTGCCTGCCGCCAGATAGAAAAACAGCCGCTGATGCGGCTGTTTTTCATGGCGTCCAGACTGCGCTATATGCGCCCTAACAGGACCAGGATCAGCACGATGATGAGGATGGTCCCGACGATTCCGGACGGGCCATAGCCCCAGCTCCGAGAGTGTGGAAAGACCGGCAGGCCGCCGATCAGGATGATCAGCAACACGATCAGAAGAATCGTACCCAAGCCCATGATTGCTACCTTCCCTATGCGCTTAAATTCCCGTCACGCCTGTCGTAACGGGATGTAACGCATTGGAGAGCAACCGAAGCGTCAAGGTTCGATGCCGCAGGTCGGCGGATGAGCGGGCCACCGCCTGCTAGAGCGCTTTCTCGAATATTTTCGAGTTGCGCTGGAAATTGTAAAGCGACGCCCGGGCCGCAGGCAGTCGCTCTACCCCACTGGGCTCGAAGCCACGCTCCCGAAACCAGTGCGCAGTTCGGGTGGTGAGTACGAAGAGGTTCCTCAGCCCCTTGGCCCGTGCACGGGCTTCGATACGCTCGAGCAATTCGTCACCGCGTCCGCCATGGCGGTATTCAGGATTGACCGCCAGGCACGCCAGCTCGCCCGCATCGGAATCCGCAATGGGATACAGCGCTGCACAGGCGATGATCAGGCCATCACGCTCGACGATGGTGAACTGTTCGATCTCGCGCTCCAGCACTTCTCGAGAACGACGAACCAGAATGCCCTGCTCCTCGAGGGGCGTGATGAGATCGATCAACCCGCCAACGTCCTGAATGGTCGCCTCGCGGATCTGCTCGAATTGCTCCTGATCCACCAGCGTGCCGCCGCCGTCGCGGGTGAACAGCTCGGTCAGCAGCGAGCCATTGATCGCATAGCTCACCACATGGCTGCGCTTCACACCCGCCCTGCAGGCCTGACCCGCCGCATCGAGTAATTCGCCCTGATAGTTGCCGGCGCCCAGCCGCTGCACGTGGGCAGGCACCTGCTGCGGGCTCAGCTCACGAATCAGGTTACCGGCTTCATCCATCAGGCCCGGTTCGGCACCGAACAGAATGAGCTTGTCCGCACCCAGGTCGACGGCGGCGCGCATGGCCACGTCCTCACAGGCCAGATTGAACACCTCGCCGGTGGGCGAATAACCCAGTGGCGAAAGCAGCACGATATTGCGCTCATCGAGCTGTCGGCCGATGCCCTTGCGGTCGAGCCTGCGAACCTCACCGGTGTGGTGAAAATCGACACCATCGACCACGCCGATCGGCCGTGCCGTCACGTAGTTGCCCGTGGTGACACGTAGACGGGCGCCTTGCATGGGCGACGCAGCCATGTCCATGGACAACCGCGCTTCGATGGCGATACGCAGGCTGCCAACTGCGTCGATCACGCACTCCAGGGTCGGCGTGTCGGTGATGCGCAGGTCGCGGTAATAGCGCGGCTCGATCCCGCGAGCGGTCAGGCGCTCGCCGATCTGCGGGCGTGACCCATGCACAAGCACCAGCCTCACGCCGAGGCTGTGCAGGAGCACGAGATCGTGAACGATATTGCCAAAGTTGGGATGAACGATGCCCTCACCGGGCAGCATGACGACGAACGTACGGTCACGGTGCGAGTTGATGTAGGGCGTGGAATGACGGAGCCAATTGACGTATTCGAGCATGGACGAGTTCTGTTCAGGTCAGGTTCTCTCCCGCCGGTCGCGGGAGGCATGGGCCAGGGCCCTACCGCTCAAGCGAGCGGGCCAGGTCATAATCATCGTCGCAGCACGGAAAAAGGACTCCTTGTACGCTAGAGGCAGTAATGCCGAATCAGGTCGCGCAGAACGCGAACCATCGGGTCGATCCGCGCCAACTCGAGGTATTCACCCGGTTGATGCGCGCAGTCTATATCGCCTGGGCCAAGCACCAGCGTCTCGCACCCAAGGGACTGAAAATACGGCGCTTCAGTGGCGAATGCCACCGCTTGTGCATCATGACCGGTCAGACGTTCGGCAATACGGACGAGTTCGGCACTTGCGTCCTGTTCGAATGAAGAGACAGCGGGAAACAGCGGCGCGAAATCGATAGCGACATGATGCTGCTCGGCGATGGGCTGCAAACGCTCGCGGATTGCAGCGCGGAGCGCCTCCGTCGCCATCCCGGGCAGTGGCCGCAAATCGAACTCCAGCGAGCATTGCCCACAGATTCGATTCGGATTGTCGCCACCGTGTATGCAGCCCAGGTTCAGCGTCGGATGCGGGACGTGGAACAGCGGATTGCGGTACGTCACCTGCCATTCACGGCGCAAACCCATGAGTGCGCCCATGACGTCGTGCATGGCCTCCATCGCCGAATGCCCGAGAGACGGATCGGAAGAATGCCCGCTCTGCCCGAGGATATCGATCCGCTCCATCATGATGCCCTTGTGCAGGCGGATCGGGCGCAAACCGGTTGGCTCGCCTATGACGGCGGCACGTGCTCGCGGCCTGCCGGCCTCTGCGAGCGCTCGCGCGCCGGACATCGAGCTTTCCTCATCGCATGTCGCGAGGATGATCAGCGGCTGGTTGAAGGGTTGGTCCAGAAGTGTCCTCATCGCCTCGATGGCCAGCGCGAAGAAGCCCTTCATGTCGCACACGCCCAAGCCGACCCAACGGTCGCCCTCTTCGCTCAGGCGCAGCGGGTCGGTTCTCCACAGCTCTGCATCGAATGGCACGGTGTCGGTATGCCCGGCGAGGATCAGCCCACCAGGACCCGTTCCGCGAGTCGCGACAAGATTGTATTTACCGGGCTGTACGGTCTGGATATCGCAGGCAAAACCCAGGTCATCCAGCCATGTCGCGAGCAGTTCGACGACGGCCAGGTTGCTCTGATCCCATTCCGGCTGCGTACAACTCACGGACGGCGCAGCGATGAGCTCGGCAAATTGCGTTTTCAGCGAGGGAATCGGCATGGCGGCTCTCCGTTCGGCCTTTCATCATGAAAGTCCGAACCGAAGCGTGCAACCGCTCGAAGACGGAACGAGCGCCCGACAGGCCGCTGAGGCGGCGTCGGGCGAACGGCTCAGAGGAAAATAAGCGTGAATATCTCGAGATAGACGATGGCCAGAATCGCCCCCACGGGCAGGGTGATCACCCAGGACGTGAAGATGCGACCGACCACGGACAGGTTGAGTGCGCCAATGCCTCGGGCGATACCAATGCCCAATACGGCGCCTACGAGGGTATGTGTCGTCGACACCGGCAAGCCGATGCCCGATGCTGCTACAACCGTGCCCGCTGTTGCGAGTTCCGCCGCGAAACCGCGGCTCGGCGTCAGTTCGGTGATGCCTTTACCGATCGTGGCGATCACCCGCCATCCATAGGTCGCCAGGCCAATCACGATGCCAACCGCGCCCAACAGCAGCACCCAACCCGGAACGGCCGAGCGCCCACCCAGCACCATGTCACCACCCGCTTCGATAACACCGACCACGGCAGCCAACGGGCCGACGGCATTCGAAACGTCGCTCGCCCCGTGGGCGAAGGCCATGGAGCACGCCGTGAAGATCATCAATACCGCAAAGACACGCTCGACACTTGCGTAATGGAACGTGCGGTCCGCATCGGCATCCGCCTTGATTCGGCGCAACAACAGGATGCCGATACCCGCCACGACGAGGCCAACGAGGACGGCGAGCGCGACGCCCTGGGACGTCGTGAAGGACAGCCCAACGTGCTTGAGGCCCTTGGTGAAAGTCATCAGCGCCAACATGAAGCCGGTCAGGAACATGTACACCGGCACCCAGCGCTTCGCATTGCGAAACGGCTCATCCGTGTCGATGATCAACCACTGCACGCTGCGAAAGATAAAAAACGCGATCACACCGGAAATGAACGGCGTCACAACCCAGCTCGATACGATCGGCACGAGTCCGCCCCAATTCACGGCATCGAGTGAAATACCAACCGAGGCAAAGCCGATGATGGCGCCAACGATGGAGTGCGTGGTCGAAACCGGCCAGCCACGTATCGATGCAATCATCAGCCACGTTCCCGCCGCCAACAGAGCCGACATCATGCCCAATACGAAGAGGTCCGGTGGGATGACGTCGGCGTCGACGATGCCGTTCTTGATGGTCTCGGTGACCTCGCCCCCCGCCAGATAGGCGCCGCAGAACTCGAATACCATCGCAACGAGGATGGCTTGTTTGATGGTGAGCGCTTTGGAGCCTACCGACGTACCCATGGCGTTGGCGACGTCGTTCGCGCCGACCCCCCAGGCCATGAAGAAACCGAACAGGCAGGCCATCACCAGGAGTACGAAGCCGTAATCCACGATCCAAGACATAAAAGGGAATTTCCGTTTGGCAGTAAGACAGCTGGCGTCAGCGCGCCAGCAATTGTTCCAGGCGGTTGCCCACCCGCTGGGCGCGGTCGGCAACGTCACCGATCCAGTCGATGATCCGGTAGAGGAACATGACATCAACGGGGGGAAGCTCTTTTTCCAGCTTGAACAGGGCGCGGCGCACCTCGACCTGTAGCCGATCGGTCTCGTCCTCGAGGTCATCCAGTTCGAGGATCATGTTTTCCACGAGCGTTGCCTCGCGCCCGGCAAAACCGGCTTCGAGCAGTGCATCGAGTTCCTTCATCGCCTTGAGTGCCTGCGCACTGGCGTCCACGGAGCGCTGTACGTAGATCCGCATCTGTGGCTGCAATCCTTGCGGGACCGTCATGCAACGCCCGAGCATGAGGCCTGCAATATCCTTGGCACGGTTGGCGATCTTGTCCTGTACACTCAGCAGCTCAAGCAGGTCCGAGCGGGGCACGGGCAGAAACAGGCTTTTCGGCAGGTGCTGGCGGACGTCTTTTTTCAGCTTGTCGGCCTCGCGTTCCAGCGACGACATTTCGCGCTGGATCTGCTCGACACGTGCCCAGTCCTCCACCATGACGGCCTCGAAGAACGGAACCAGACACTCGGCACATTCGTGTGACTTCGCGATGTGCTGCTGCATCGGCCCGATGGGTGAACGGCCGAACAGGCTGACGAAGGGGTTGGTAGGCATGAAAATCCCTGCATACGATTCGAGCCGAAATTATAGAGCTCGCAACGAACGGCGCTACAGGAAACGCCCTTGTGCAGGAAACGCGCGATCCCGTGAGGCAATGTCCGAGCCGTATCACACGGCGATCGGCGCCTTGTTAACCTGTCGAACTCAAACACATCCTGTATGAAATTCGCCTCAACGTAGTCATTGGCCCAGGCACTTTACTCCGCCTAGGCTGCAACCAATTCAGGCTCCACCGTATTCATGAACAAAGAAACCGAGATCAAACTGCGCGCAAGCCGTGAAACACTGGCGGCGCTACGCGACCATCCCCTGCTGAAGAAGCGCAACAAGAGCGGCTGGCAGCGGCACGAACTCTTCAATCAGTACTTCGACACGGCTGACCGCGACCTTGCACGAGCGCGCGTAGCCCTGCGTATTCGCCGCGACGGCGAGCAGTTCATTCAGACCCTCAAGAGCCGTGGCCAGAGCGTCGCCGGTCTGTCCGAACGCAACGAGTGGGACTGGTATCTCGACAAGCCAAAACTTGACCCGAAGAAGCTCACCGATGAGTGCTGGCCAGCCGCACTGGCCGACCTCGACAAGAAGCGCCTCAAGCCCCTGTTCACGACGGATTTCGTACGTGAGAAGGCCGAGATCGCCTGGGGGCGAGGCAAGGCCAGGGTCGTCATCGAGGCGGCGCTTGATCTGGGCAAGGTCGTGGCCGGTAAGCAGCAGGAAGAGATCTGCGAACTTGAGCTCGAACTTCGTGAAGGCGAGCCAGCAGCCCTGCTGGAGCTTGCAGTCGAGCTGGCCCGTGACCTTCCGCTGATGCCGTGCGACATCAGCAAGGCAGAACGCGGTTACCGGCTTTTCGACGCGGGCAGCTACGCCGTCCAGCTGCCGCTTCCAATCATTCAGCCAGACACAACGGTGGACGCAGCGCTTACCGCCCTCGCCTGGCATTTGCTGGGTACGAGCCAGCGCCTCGCCGAGCAATATCGCTTCAACGGCCACTGGAAACTGCTGGAAGACTGGCTGCACCAGCTGACAGATCTGCGGGCCCTGCTTAGCAGCGCAGGCCAGGCCATTCCCCGTACCAGCAGCCACGAGCTGCGCGAGCGCCTCGATACCCTGCTCGATCGTTGGCAGCCCGTTATTGCCGATGGCGCGAGCGATGAAAGCGTACGCCGTCAGGCCCCCGCGCTTTTCGCGGAAACCTTGTCCGACCCGAGCTGGGGATACCTTTCGCTGATGCTTTCCCATTGGCTCTTCGTGCAGGGCTGGACACAGGGCCGCAACGCCCGGGGCAACAAGCAGGGACAGGCACCATTGGCGGCGTGGCTTCACCGCCAGCTGGGAGAGGAAATCGCTGCACTTCCGCTAGAGCGTTACGCGCAGCAGCAACCGGAAGACCTGTCCGAACAACTGCCACGAATCCAGCGTCTACTGGTATGGCTCAGACTGGCGCGTAGCGTGCTGGACGTGCCTGAGACCGATCGGCTTTACGGCGAACTCGACAAGCTGGCACACCTTGCGCGTGCGCCGCGAGACGAGGCGGTGCTGGAGGCCCGACGAGAACAGGCGCTGCACGTGCAATCACTCAGGGCCTGGAAGGCGCTGAAACCCTAAGGTTCAAGGAGTCGTCACCACGATGTTCTTCAGACGCAGTATCCAATCCATCGTCGGCACCTGGCTGACGGGGCTCATCGCCCTGCTCCCGCTCGTGCTGACGCTGGCGTTGCTTGCCTGGATCGTCAGCTTGCTGAACAACCTCGTGGGGCCGGCGACACTCTTTGGTCGGCTTCTGGCAGCCATGGGCCAACCCATCGCCAGCAATCCCTACCTCGCCTACTTCATCGGTACCCTGCTGCTCCTCGCAAGCCTGTATCCCCTTGGCCTCGCAGTCCAACTCGGCTTGCGGCGGCCGTTGTCATGGCTGCTGCACGTCACGCTGCGTCGTGTCCCGCTGATCGGCAATTTTTACAACCTTGCCGACCGCTTCGTGGGCCTGCTGGACCGCAACAAGGACGCCGACATCACCAGCATGAGCCCGGTATGGTGCTTTTTTGGGGGTGACGGCGCCGCCGTGCTGGCGCTGATGCCCAGTGGGCAGCCCGTGGATCTCGAAGGTCGCCCCCATGTTGCGATCCTGGTGCCAACAGCCCCTATTCCCGTTGGCGGCGGCTTGATCTACGTGCCTACCGAATGGATTCGGCCCGCGAACATGGGCGTCGACACATTGACCAGCATCTATGTCTCGATGGGGCTGACTCCACCACCGCCGCTGCTCAAACCCGAGCCGCTTCCGGCAGCTGCCGAGGTCACCGAGGCCGGCCCAATCGAGCCTGGCGATTCGCGCTAAGCGCCTGACTGCGTTAAGGTAATGCCCGCTGCCGGCAGCGGGCAGGCCTGAAACGATGACCCATGCGCACGTGGGTGTCGTGCTCGAGTCGCTGCTTCACTGACTACGCGACATCGCATCCAAACGCCGTCCGATTGCCTGTCGGCATGCGCTCCAATGCCTGTTCTGGACAGCCGCTTCCTTACGCGAAGCGCGCGCTGCATCGGGCATTGTCCGCTTATCCGATCACACTGATCGCCGATACAGACAAGGAACAAGAATGATCATCAAAACAACAGGATGGGGAGTAGTGCTGAGCGCAGGGGTGCTCGCCACGCAAATGAGCCATGCAGCCCAAGTTGACGCCAACGGTTTCATCGAAGACCAGTCGCTTGATCTGACACTGCGCAATGTCTACTGGAATATGGACCGCCATGCGTCCGGCTCTCAGGACAATCGGGAGTGGGGACAGGGCGCCCAACTCGCTTATCGCTCAGGTTTTACCCAAGGCACCGTAGGCTTTGGTGTGGATCTTCAGGGTTACGCAGGGCTACGCCTGGACAGTGGACGAGGACGTTCCGGGTCCGGTCTGTTTCCGACCGACTCGGACGGTCGGGCCGAGCAGGAATTCTCCCGACTGGGAGGCGCTGTGAAGGCGCGTATCTCCGACACCGTGCTGCAATACGGTGAGCTACGGCCGTATAACCCGGTCATTGCGACCGCCGACGCACGCCTGATCCCGGCGACCGCCGAAGGCTTTCAGCTCACCAGCCAGGAATTCGACGGGCTCACCATCGACGCGGGTCACTTTACGTCCGGCAAGGACTTCAACCGATCCGGCCGCGACGGCTTCTATGCCGGATACGCGGCGGTTCGCGGTGGAAACGTCGATTACCTGGGCGGTAACTATCTCGCAAACGAGAACCTCACATTCTCGCTCTACGCCTCGCGCTACGAGGATCTGTGGCGCCAGTACTATGGCAACGCGACCTACACGATCCCGTTAACCGAGAGCCAGGCACTGACCTTCGACGGCAACGTGTACCGCACGCTGGATGACGGCAAGTCCCTGGCAGGCGACATCAACACCACCACCTGGTCGTTGGCTGCCTCTTATGCAGTCGGCCCACACACGTTGACGCTGGCCTACCAGAAGAACCATGGCGACCAACCCTTCGACTACCTCGTGCTGGGCGGTGGCAGTTTCCAGGATTCGATCTACCTCGCCAACTCGTCGCAACTGGTCGACTTCAACGGCCCGCGCGAGCGTTCCTGGCAGGCGTCCTATGGGCTGGACATGGCGACCTTCGGCGTACCTGGCCTTTCGTTCTATGCCCGCTATGTGCGCGGCAGTGGCGTGGACGGCAGCCATATCGAGGCCGGTTCGCCATATGACTACTACGCCGACAGCGAAACGCATTGGGAGCGCGACCTCGAAGTGCAGTATGTGGTGCAACAGGGGCCGGCGAAGGACCTGTCCGTACGCGTCCGTCAGGCTACGCACCGCATCTCCGGTACGTCCGATGTGGATTCGGACCAGATCCGTGTAATCGTCGAATATCCGCTGAGCCTGCTTTAACCCGCTGGCCGCCCGGCGTTTCGCTAGGCGGCTAGCGTGCGCCGGTCAATGGTAGAACCGTGGTGGACTTGATCTCCGAGAGGGCAACGATCGAGTTCACCTCCTGAATGCCGGGCACCATCGACAGCCGCTCGAAGAAGAACCGCTCATAAGCCTCGATGTCCTGCGTGACGATTCGCAGTAGAAAATCGACAGACCCCATCAACACGTAGCACTCGAGCACCTCCGGAAAGTCTCGGATCTTTTCGGCAAACTCCGTGAGATTGGATCGCCCGTGAGCATCCAGCTTCACCTGCGCGAAGATCTGGGCGTTCAGTCCAATCTTCTTGCGATCCAGCAGTGTCACCTGCCCCTTGATGATGCCCTCGTCCTTAAGCCGCTGGATCCGGCGCCAGCACGGCGATTGCGACAAGCCGACCCTTTCTGCGATCTCCGCGGTGGAGATATCGGCCCGCTCCTGAAGGAGCGCCAGAATTCGGCGATCATATACATCGAGGCTAACAGGCATATCTAGTCTCTAAAGTTAGGTTTTCTAGATAGATTATTCCCTAATGGGTACAAACGACGTTGTGTTAGGTACCTTTTTTCCGTGTTGGCCTGACAAACTGGTGGCCGTTATCAATTCAGGTCCGCTTTATCATGTCCCAAGCTCAATCTGCTTCAGTCCTTCAATCCCTGATTGATGAAGTCATCCCATGTTCTGCACCGACCGCTTCGCTGCGGCGCGACGTGTGGGTTGAGCGAGACGCGACGCGGGCAATGTTTCACATCGAAGCCGATGCCGACTCCGAAAGCCTGCCGCGCATTCTTAATCTGTTTTCGCTGCAGCTGCTGCTACCGGACGCTTTCTCGGCACGGCGGGATGCCGACACGCTGTATGTCCACATCGAACAGGCTGCCATCAGCGAACACCGGGCCGAGGTAATCGCCCAGAAACTACGCTCTTTATTCTGCGTCCAGGCCGTTGATTTGAATGTGATCTGCTAACAGATCACAAACGTTCGTCGTCTTTTGGCTACAGTTCACAGGAAAAGCGCCGATAGGAAGAACACTACACTCCGGTCGGTATCGATCCCATGTTCTCCAGACGCCATAAAACCGAATTGCAAAAGCGAGACGCCGAGCTCTCGGTATTACGTCAGCTCTACGATGGGCTGGACCACACCATGTTGCGAATGACACTTGATGCAAATTGGCGTGTCATCGAGGTCAACAACCAGTTCGCGCAGTCACTCCATCGGCCGATCGACGCCATCATCGGGTGTCAGCTCGATGAATTGGTACCCAGTTACGTCAAGACCCTACCGTGCTATCACGAGCTGCGGGCGGCTGTCGCCAAAGGCGTTGGCACGACCGATAACTACCGCTTTCTACGTCCGGATGGCACCCTTACCTGGTTGCGAGCGGTCTGGCAGCCCATCAAGGATGCGAATGGCCAGATCGAGGCCATTCACTGCTTCGCGACGGATGTCACCGAAAAGGTGGAAAAGGCCAGCGAGAACGAATGCTTCATTCTGGCCCTGCTTCGTTCGACTGCAGTGATCGAATTTGACCTGGAAGGGCACGTGCTCGCTGCCAACAGCCAGTTCCTGCAAGCCATGGGTTACAACCTGGCGCAGATCAAGGGTCAGCACCACCGGCGTTTTTGCGATCCCGCCTACGCCTCGACGTCGGAATATCACGCCTTCTGGGAGAAGCTCAATCGCGGCGAATTTGTCGCGGGTCGCTTCCAGCGCGTGGACGCGGCAGGCCGGACCGTTTGGCTGGAGGCCACCTATAACCCGGTGAATGACGCGCAGGGCAAACTGTACAAGGTGGTGAAATTCGCAACGCTGGTGACCGACCAGGTGGCCCGTGAAGCAGAAGTCAACGAAGCCGCAGGTGTTGCGTTCGATATTTCTCAGCAGACCGATGCCACCGCGCAGCGTGGTGCCAACGTCATCAACGAAACCGTGAAGACGATGCAGCAGATCTCCCACGAGGTGGAGTCGGCCGCCCACGGCATCGAGGCGCTCGGGCAGCAGTCCTCAATGATCAGCGCAATCGTTCAGACTATTGGCGGCATCGCTCAACAGACCAACCTGTTGGCGCTCAACGCGGCGATCGAGGCGGCACGTGCAGGCGAGCAGGGCCGCGGATTCGCCGTCGTAGCGGACGAGGTTCGTCAGCTGGCAGGGCGTACCAGCGCCGCGACCGAGGAAATCGTGTCAGTGGTGCAACAGAACCAGAAGCTAACCGAGCAGGCGGTCGCGGACATGGCGAGCAGCAAGGCGCAAGCCGAGCGTGGTCTGAACCTTGCCGCACAGGCCGGTTCCGTCATTGTCGAGATTCAGGATGGCGCCCAGCGCGTTGTAAATGCCGTGGAGCGCTTTGCCAAGCAGCTTCATTGAGTTGCTTCATTCCATGCGCATCGAGAGGCCTTCGCCGAGGAATCGGATGAAGGCCGAGTAGCGCGGCGGAACATGGCGGCGATGTTGATACACCGCGTAGAGGTCAGCAGGGGGCGGCAGGTAATCCGGAAGCAGCGGGATCAATTCGCCACGTTGCAGGTGGGGGTGCACATCCCAGTGTGACCTCAGCAATAGCCCGTGGCCATCCAGTGCCAAACGCATGGCGACTTCGCCGTCGTTGGTAGAGAGCGTTCCAGAGACCTTCTGGCTGTACTCCCGGCCATCTCGCATAAACCGCCAAACCGCGTAATCGCTTTCGTATTGCCTCAGCACGATGCAGTTGTGCTGGGCAAGCGATGCCACGCTGTCAGGTGTGCCTGCGCGATCCAGATAGGCCGGTGCCGCACAGAGGATGCGAGGATTGGCCAATAGGCGATGCGCGATCAGCCGAGTGTCAGGCGGCTCACCGAAGCGTAGGTCGATATCGATCCCGCTGTCCTGCAAGCTGACCGGCTGTGCCGACAGATGCAGCGAGAGCTCCAGCTGCGGATGCATGGCAGCGAAACGAGAGAGCAGCGGGGCGATATGCCGGCGACCGAATCCGAACGATGCGTTGATGCTCAAGCGCCCACGAAGCACAGGCTGGTGGCGTGCCACCGCGCTCTCCAGTTCTTCGAGCTGGCGCAAGATCGGCCGTGCACCTTCCAGATACAGTTGGCCTTCTGGCGTCAGGTCCAGACGCCGGGTGGTGCGTTGTACGAGTTGAACACCCAGTCGCTGCTCCAGTGCGGTCAATCGTTTGCTGACAGCCGCGAGCGAAAGGCCCAGGTCGCGAGCCACCGAGGTCAGGCTCCCCTGACTCGCCACGCGCTGAAAAAACGCCAGGTCCTCTGTAGAGGTAAGGGATTCTCTACCTTGTTTCAAGAATGCTTTTCCCTTTAACCGGATTGTTTAGCGGCAGGTGACGAATACACTGGTTTGCATCCTCTCACAATAAAAGGTGCACCCATGACGCGTCCTCGCTACCGCATCGCCGTGATACCCGGCGATGGCATCGGAAAGGAAGTAATGCCCGAGGGCATCCGTGTGCTCGACGCGGCGGCACGCCATTTCGGCCTTGAGCTCGAATGGGACTGGTTCGATTTCGCCAGCGCCGACTACTATCTGGCGAACGGCAAGATGTTGCCTGACGACTGGTTCGACGTGCTGAAGCCCTACGACGCGATCTATTTCGGCGCCGTGGGTTGGCCGGATGTGGTGCCCGATCACATTTCCCTTTGGGGTTCACTGCTGCAATTCCGCCGGGCATTCGATCAGTATGTGAACCTGCGTCCCTGTCGATTGCTACCGGGCGTAAAGGCGCCTCTTGCCGGCCGCGCGCCTGGGGACATCGACTTTTATGTCGTTCGGGAAAACACGGAAGGTGAGTATTCGAGCGTCGGCGGCACGATGTTCGCCGGTACGGAGCGAGAGATCGTAATCCAGGAAACGGTGATGACGCGTGTGGGCGTCGATCGGATCCTGAAATTCGCCTACGACCTGGCGCAGAGCCGCCCCAAAAAACACCTCACGTCCGCAACGAAATCAAACGGCATCGCGATCACCATGCCGTACTGGGACGAACGTGTTGCCGAGATGGGCAAGCATTACCCCGACGTCAGGGTCGACAAGTACCATATCGATATCCTGACCGCGAATTTCGTTCTGCATCCCGACTGGTTCGACGTCGTAGTCGCGAGCAACCTGTTCGGCGACATCCTGTCTGACCTCGGCCCGGCCTGCACGGGAACCATCGGTGTTGCGCCCTCGGCGAACATCAATCCCGAGCGTCACTTCCCAAGCCTGTTCGAGCCGGTACACGGGTCCGCGCCGGACATCGCTGGCAAGGGTATTGCCAATCCGATCGGGCAGATCTGGTGCGGTGCGATGATGCTCGAACACCTGGGCCATCCGGAGGCTGGCGCCGCTGTGCTTTCGGCCATCGAGTCGGTCCTCGCAAAAGGGCCGGATGACGCAGCGCTCACTCCGGACCTGGGCGGGAAGGGGACAACGGAAGCACTTGGCAAAGCCATTGCCGATACGCTCGGCCGTTAGCGGCACATCAACAGGTAGCGTCGTGCACTCCTTGCGACGCTACTGCCGGACCACAGTGATGGGGTTAAACGCGGTATGGTCCGGTAAGCACATGCCGCCTCGACCTTGCCTGACAACGCGCGGGCTTAGGGTCGCACCCCGAATTCCTGGCTTGCTTCGGTCCAACGCGTGACCTGCTCATGTAGCGTGAGGCCCAGGCCAAGCCGATCCGGCACCTTCATGAGCCCATCGGCAATCTCGAAGCGCTCGTTGAAGGCAGGCTCCAGCCATTCGAAGTGCTCAACCCAGGACGCGTGTTCATAGGCAGCGGCAAGGTGGAGGTGAATTTCCATGACGAAATGCGGCGCCATGGTCATGCCTCGCGCTTCCGCCGCGGCCGCCACTTTCAAGAAGGGCGTGATACCACCGATGCGAGGCGCATCGTGCATGATCACGTCGACCGCACCTCGCTCCACATAGGTACACGCTTCCGCAGCGCTGACGAGCATTTCACCCGTGCCGATTGGGGTCTCCAATTGCGCCGCCAACTGCGCGTGCCCTTCGACGTCATAGGCATCCAGTGGCTCCTCGATCCAGGTCAGGTGGTATGGGTCGAGGGCACGCCCCATACGGAGCGCGGTCGTGCGATCCCACTGCTGGTTTACATCGACCATGAGCGGTACGGCATCGCCAAGGTGTTTGCGTAACGCCTCGACACGCTGCAAGTCTACGGCACGGTCCGGATGGCCAACCTTCATCTTTATCCCGCCGATCCCACGAGCCCTTGAATGCTCTGCTTTCTCAAGTAATTCCCCGATGGAGGCCTGAAGATAGCCGCCGGAGGTGTTGTAGCAGGGTACGGCGTCGCGCTGTGCACCCAGTAGCTTGGCCAATGGCAAGCCGGCACGCTTGGCTTTCAGGTCCCACAGGGCAGTATCGAATGCCGCAATGGCCTGCATGGCCAGCCCGCTGCGGCCTACCGATGCGCCAGCCCAGACCAGGTGATTCCAGATGCGGGCGATGTCATTCGGGTCCTGGCCCAACAGCAATGGAGCCAGTTCGCACGCGTAGGCGTATTGGGCCGGCCCGCCCTTGCGCAGCGTATAGGTGAAGCCAAGCCCCTGCAGGCCAGAGGCGGTATGGATCTCGGCGAACAGTAGATCGACCGCACGCAACGGGTCCTGGCGGCCGGTCAACACCTTCGCATCGCTGACGGCCGTCGCGAGTGGCAGCTTCACGGTTGAGAGCCTGACCCAGGCGATGGGGTCCGGCTGGTAACGATCCGTCATGATGAGCACCTTGGAAGGAGTGGGTGCTCATCATGGGAAACCAGGGCAGGGCGGTCCAATTCAATTCGGCGTTCGCGTGATACGACAGACGTATCAATGCGGCCGTATCAGCTCCGGCGTGGCAGGGCAAAGCTCAACAGGAACATCGCAGCGGCGCAAACCACGATCGAAGGGCCCGCCGGGGTGTCCTGATACCAGGACATCGCCAGGCCCGCTCCAACCGCCACCATGCCCAGCACGCTGGCACCGACCGCCATCTGTTCGGGTGTGCGTGCGTGGCGCTGCGCAGCCGCGGCAGGAATGATCAGCAGCGACGTGATAAGCAACACACCGACGATTTTCATCGCCACCGCAATCACCACGGCGATCAGCAGCATCAGGGCAAGCCGAATGCCCGCGACCGGCAGCCCTTCGACCTTTGCCAATTCTTCGTGCACGGTGATCGCAAGAAGTGGCCGCCACAGGACTGCCAACAGAACCAGTACCAAGGCGCTGCCTCCGACCATCCATGCCAGGTCCGTATTGCTGACCGCCAGCAGATCGCCGAACAGGTAACCCATCAGGTCAACCCGCACGTCACGCATATAGCTCAGGGCTACAAGACCCAGTGATAACGTCGAATGCGCCAGAATGCCGAGCAGGGTGTCCGAGGCAAGGGGTTGGCGCCGTTGAAGGGTTACCAGGAGGATGGCGATCAACACACACCCGACCGTTACCGCGAGCATCGGCGCGATGTCCAGAGCCAAGCCCATCGCCACACCCAGCAGTGCAGCATGGGACAGGGTATCGCCAAAGTACGCCATGCGCCGCCAGACCACGAAGGAACCCAGCGGGCCGGCCACGAGAGCGAGCGCAAGGCCCGCAAGCAATGCGTTGAACAGGAAGTCGATCATGAATGGTTGCAGTTCGGCCCGTGGACGTGACCGCGTCGGTTGACGACACTGCCATGCAGGTCGTGGGCGTGGTCATGATGGTGATGGTAGACCGCCAGCGAGCGCGCATCCTGGCCGAAAAGCTCGACGAAGGCCGGATCACCGCTGACCTGCTCGGGATGGCCCGAGCAGCAGATATGGTGGTTGAGGCAGACAACCTGGTCGGTCGTGCTCATGACCAGGTGGAGATCATGGGACACCATCAATACGCCGCAACCGTAGCGCTCGCGCAAGCGGGTGATGAGGCGGTAAAGCTCGGCCTGCCCGGCCACGTCGACGCCCTGAACAGGCTCGTCGAGCACAAGCAGCGCAGGGGCGCGGAGCAGGGCGCGCGCCAACAGCACACGCTGCAGCTCACCACCGGAAATGCTCTGCAGCGGGCTATCGATCACACGCTCGGCGCCTACTTCTTCCAGTGCCGACATTGCTCGAGCGCGGTCGACACCCGGCACCAGCCGCAGGAATCGCCATACCGACAACGGCAGCGTAGCGTCGATCTGCAGCTTTTGCGGCATGTAGCCGATCGTCAGCCTGGGCTTGCGCCAAATCGTTCCGCGGCTGGGTTTCACCAGGCCGAGAACACTGCGCACCAGCGTTGTCTTGCCAGCACCATTGGGGCCGATGAGCGTGACAATTTCGCCGGCGCGCAGGGACAGGTTCACATCCTGCAGAACATTTTGCTCGCCGAATCGAACCGAGACGTTCTCCAGCGTGATCAACGCGTTGCTCATGCCGCCTTGCACCCGGCGCACAGTCCGATGACTTCTACAGTCTGGCCCTCGACATTGAAACCGAGCTCACGGGCGCTGCGGTCGATCGCGTCGCTGATCGGCAGCTGAGCAAGTTCGATAGCGGCGCGGCAATTACGGCAGATCAGGAACTGACCCTGGTGTGCGCTACCGGCATGGTTGCAGCCGATGAACGCGTTAAGGGAAGCAATCCGATGGACAAGGCCGTTTTCAACGAGAAAATCGAGTGCGCGATAGACAGTAGGAGGGGCGGCCCGCCGACCGTCCTGCTCGGTCAGAACGCCAAGGATGTCGTAGGCGCCCAGCGGCGTATGACTCTGCCAGATGAGTTCCAGCACGCGCTTGCGCAACGCCGTCAGCCGTACACCGGCACGGGCACAGAGCGTGTCGGCATCGTTGAGGGCCTGTGACACGCATTGGCTGTGATCATGGGGGGTAAATGCCAACGGTGTCTTCAGAGGTTTGAGCTTTGGCATGGCGAAGACGTCTTGGGGAATTGGCGTTATTATATAACCTTTTCCATTCAGGTGCCTCCCGTGTTCAGACCGTTCGCTCTGCTCAGCCTGCTTCTGTTTAGCGTCTTCAGCCACGCTGAAGTCCGCGTGCTGACGAGCATCAAGCCTCTTCAGCTCATGGCTGCTGCTGTCCAGGACGGCGTAGGCGAGCCTGATGTGCTGCTGCCACCGGGCGCGTCCCCCCATCATTTTGCATTGCGACCGTCCGACATCCGTCGTCTTCAGGATGCCGACCTGTTCTACTGGATCGGGCCCGATATGGAGCATTTTCTGATGCGCTCGCTGGATACCCGCAAAGGCCCCACCGTTTCGCTGCAAGGCCTGGAAGGAATGACGCTTCGGCGCTTTGGCGAAGACGGCCATGGCCACGCGCACAGCGATCACGACCAGGACCACCGCCCTGGAAGCGTGGACACACACCTGTGGTTACTCCCAGACAATGCACGCGTGATCGCCAGGAAGATGGCTGACGACCTGGGCGCGCTCGACCCGGAAAACGCAGCGCGCTACCAGCAGAATGCCGAAGCATTCTCATCACGGCTCGCCACACTCGACACACGCCTCAAGGCACGCCTGAAAAAGGTCGAACAACGACCATTCTTCGTTTTCCATGAGGGCTTCGATTATTTCGAAGCTCACTACGGCTTGCGTCATGAAGGCGTATTCAGCGTGCTGGGCGAGGTACAACCGGGTGCGCGGCACGTCGCCGAGATGCGGGCCCGGCTGGAAAAGGCCGGCCCAAGCTGCGTGTTCAGTGAGCCCCCGATTCGACCCCGGCTGGCCGAAACGCTGACCGAAGGGTTACCCGTGAAGCTTGCCGAGCTCGATGGTCTTGGCGTGCCTGTCTCGGTCAGTGCTAACGGCTATGAACAGCTTCTGGAGAATATGGGCGACGCACTGGCCGATTGCCTGGAATCGCTCTAACGGGCGCAGCGCCCGGGCGGGCGCTACGTTCCACCAGGCTAGAGCGCGATAGGAAGATCCAGGCTCACGCCTTGCCGGTGAGCAAGCCGGCGTTGAAATTCGCGCGGATCATGAATCAGTACGTCCTGCCCGGCGAATGCCTGGGCGGCGATGGCGCGCGACAACCAGAAGCGGACACAGGCTACACGCAGCATGACCGGCCATAAGGCAGCCTCGCTCGCGGTCAACCGGCGCTGCGCGGCGTAACCCGCCAGAAACGCTTTCCCGCGCGCAACATCGACTGCACCTTCCTCGTCTGAACACCAGTCGTTGAACGCGATGGCCAGGTCGTAAAGCATGGGGCCGGAGCAGGCATTGTAGAAGTCGATCACTCCGGACAGTTGCGGACCATCGAACATGACATTGTCGCGGAAGAGGTCAGCATGCAGGTTTGCGCGCGGCAGGCGGCGGATCGCGTCCTTGTGCTCGGCAATTTCCGCCAGTGCCGTGTTGAGCACCAACTGCTCGTCCGTCACCAACTGCGCCACCTGAGCAGGCCCTTCCGCCAGCATCCAGTCCAGTCCGCGGTCACTCTTGCGTTCGATGATGCGCTCGCGTGTGGCCAGATGGATCCGTCCCATCAGGGCCCCCACTTCTGCACAGTGGTGTGGATTGGGCTCCCGAATGTGCTTGCCCGCCAGGCGCGGCTGCAGCAATGCAGGCTTATCCTTCAGTTCGCGCAGGGCGCGATCGCTACGGTCCCGGATTGCATAGGGCACGGGCAGGTCCGCATCGTGGAGCACGTCCAGCAGATCGATGAAGAAGGGAAGGTCTGCCGCAGGGCCTCGTTCGACGAGGGTCAGGACACACTCGCCGCCTTCCAGGCTAACGAAGAAGTTGGTGTTCTCGCTTCCCTCAGCGATGCCTTTGTAATCGCGGAGCCGACCAAGGCTGTAGTCGGCGAGGAAGGTCTCGAGGTCATGGCGCTCGAGCGGCGTGAATACGGACATGAGAAAAGGGCCTTACCAGCTAAAGAGTTCCCACGCAGGAATGCGCATGTTCGGGTTATCCGCGCGGATGAAGTTGCTATCGCCATCGGCGCGAACGAGGTAGTACGACTTGCCGTGCGTGGGGATCACCCGGACGGCGCTGAGGTAGCCCTTTGTGCGGTATTCCTCGAACGTGTTGTCCCCATCGTGATAGGTGACCACGTCGGTGTCTTCGGCGGGCGCAGTTGTGGCTGCGGTCGCAGGCAACGAACCTGCCAGCAGAACGCCGGTCAGCAACAGGTATGGCAGGGTTCGCATGTTAACCTTCGCCCTTGAATTCAAAGATGCGCGCATTCTACCTCCGGCCCGCGAAATAAGGTTGATCCAAGCATGAGTCAGACGCCCCTCGTCCTGGTGGACGGTTCCTCCTACCTGTACCGCGCGTTCCATGCGCTGCCGCCGTTGACCACATCGACTGGCAAGCCAACCGGCGCGGTCAAAGGCGTGATCAACATGCTGCTCAGCCTGCGTCGACAGTATCCGGACAGCCCATTCGCGGTGGTATTCGACGCAAAGGGCAAGACATTCCGGGATGAGCTCTTCGAGAACTACAAGGCGCATCGTCCGCCGATGCCTGACGACCTTCGGTCCCAGGTCGAACCGCTGCACGCCGCGATCCGCGCGCTTGGGCTACCGCTGCTCAACATCGAAGGCGTAGAAGCCGACGATGTGATCGGCACGCTTGCCCGCGCTTGTGCCAATGGCGGCCGGGACGTGGTCATCTCCACCGGCGACAAGGACATGGCGCAGCTGGTGTGTCCGCATGTCACGCTGGTCAATACCATGACCGGCAGCATCTATGACGTCGAGGGTGTGAAGAAGAAGTTCGGTGTGCCACCGGAGCTGATCATCGATTTCCTGGCGCTGATGGGTGACAAGGTCGACAACATCCCTGGCGTACCCGGCGTTGGCGAGAAGACAGCCTGCGGTCTGCTCAATGGTATCCCAGGCGGCATCGAAGGCCTTTACGCCAACCTGGACAAGGTCGCGGAACTGCCTATCCGTGGTGCCAAAAGCCTGGCTGCCAAGCTCGACGAGCATCGTGAGGCGGCCTACATGTCCTATCAGTTGGCGACCATCAAGCTGGACGTACCGATGGAAGTGGACGCAGACACGCTGATGCCCACCGAGCCCCATCGCGATGCCCTGATCGCCCTGTACAAGGAACTCGAGTTCAAGAACTGGCTGGACGACTTGCTGCGCGAAAGCAAGGAATCCGGCGAGCCACTACCGGCCACCGAGGCCGACGAATGCCATGGCGAGGCGCACTACGAAACCGTGCTGGAGCAGGCGCAGTTCGATGCATGGCTGAAGAAGCTCCAGGACGCCGAACACTTTGCCTTCGACACGGAAACCACCAGCATCGATGCCCAGCGCGCGGAGCTGGTGGGCGTCTCCTTTGCGGTGACACCGCATGAAGCGGCCTACGTACCGCTGGCGCACAGCTACATGGGCGTACCCAAGCAGCTCGATAGGGAGCAGGTGCTTGCTGCGCTCAAGCCGTTGCTCGAAGACGCGAAGAAGATCAAGGTCATGCAGCATGGCAAGTACGACCTCAATGTGCTGATCCGCTACGGCGTCGAACTTCACGGCATCGCATTCGACACGATGCTTGAATCCTACGTGCTGGACTCCACCGCAACGCGCCACGACATGGACAGTCTTGCGCTCAAGTATCTGGGCCACAGCACCATCCGGTTCGAGGACATCGCGGGCAAGGGCGCCAAACAGCTCACGTTCGATCAGATCGCAATCGAACAGGCTGGCCCGTACGCGGCCGAGGATGCGGATGTGACCCTTCGGCTCCATAACGTGCTGAAAAAGAAACTCGATGAGACGCCCAGTGTCCGCAGCGTCCTGACCGATATCGAAATACCGCTCGTTCCAGTGCTCGCGCGAATCGAGCGCAACGGTGCCTACGTCGATGCCAAATTGCTCGGTCTGCAAAGCCAGGAACTGGGCGAAAAAATGGTCGCACTGGAACGCGAAGCCTTCGAGCTCGCCGGGCAGGAATTCAACCTGGGCTCGCCCAAGCAACTGGGCGAGATTCTGTTCGTCAAGCTGGGGCTGCCCGTCGTGGCCAAGACTGCATCCGGCCAGCCGTCCACCGCTGAGGCCGTGCTCCAGGAATTGGCAGATCAGGACTACCCACTGCCCAAGGTGATCATGCAGCACCGCTCGATGAGCAAGCTCAAGAGTACCTATACGGACAAGCTGCCGCAGCAGATCAATCCACGCACGGGGCGCATTCATACCTCCTACCATCAGGCTGTAACGGCAACGGGACGGTTGTCTTCCAGTGACCCGAATCTACAGAACATCCCGATCCGCACGGCGGAAGGGCGCCGTATTCGGCAGGCGTTCGTCGCACCCGAGGGGTATCGCCTGGTCGCTGCGGACTATTCACAGATCGAGCTGCGCATCATGGCCCATCTCGCTCAGGACGAAAGCCTGCTTCACGCGTTTCAGAATGACCTGGACATCCACCGTGCTACTGCCGCAGAGGTCATGGGGGTACCGCTTGAAGAGGTCACCACTGAACAGCGCCGCCGCGCCAAGGCGATCAACTTTGGGCTGATCTACGGCATGAGTGCATTCGGACTCGCCAAGCAAATCGGCGTTGGCCGCCAGGAAGCGCAGGCGTACATCGACCGGTACTTCACCCGATATCCAGGCGTGCTTGCCTACATGGAACGTACCCGGACAGGAGCGGCCGAGCAGGGTTTCGTGGAAACCATCTTTGGCAGACGTCTGTACCTGCCCGAGATCAATTCCCGAAACGGTGCCATGCGCAAGGCTGCCGAACGGACCGCGATCAACGCGCCAATGCAGGGTACAGCAGCGGACATCGTTAAACGCGCAATGGTAAAGGTCGACGATTGGCTGACGACGTCCGCACTCGATGCACGCATCATCCTTCAGGTGCATGACGAATTGGTACTTGAAGTGAAAGAGGATCAGGTCGAAACCGTCAGGGCCAAGCTCTGCCAGGTGATGAGTGAAGCGGCCGAGTTGGACGTCCCGCTATTGGTCGAAGCGGGGGTTGGCAGTAACTGGGACGAAGCGCACTGATTCGGGCATTGCTGCCATGTGGATAAGTCGAAGCAACCAACTTGTCCACATGTCACGCCTACCGCAGGATCAAATAGCCTCAGTTGATGCTGCGGTAGGCTGTGGATAACACCGCCGCGCCAGATATCCACAGCCCGAACGGCTTCATGCTTAACGGCATCAAGTCCCGCTCGGCTTTGAGACACATGAATCGTCTAGCTGCCATGCCATGCATGCTACGCGCTGTGGATATCTGCACCATATGCCATGTGGGCAACCTGGAAACCAAGCGCTGCCAAGCTTTCCGAGATCTATCCACAATACTGGCCCAGCCAATTCCGCCCTGACACGGTGTGGATAGCGAGAGCGTACGGCATTTAATTTTGTCCACAGGCTTCGACTCCATACAGATCTGAGAGTTATTCACACCATGCGCATCAAGCGTCACGAAACGCGTGTGGATATCTTTTACGCGCCACCTGTACATGTGAAGAAGGCGGTCCTACGATGACTGTGGATAGTCTTAGCGCTCCCGAAGCGGTAGGGCACATTCACGATCAGCGTCATGCCTAACAGGCAAACTTACAAGGCGATAGCCACCTGCAATCAGTCCAAGCTACCCAGCTTGGAGTTGAACGACGGACGTCCAAGCCCGGACCACACAAACGTCGAATCGCATTTGCCACCGGTCAGTAGGCTGTTCCAACGCATCGTCCCGTACTGCTGTTTCCTCTGGCCTTATACGGAGTACAGGGAATCCTTCGGCTGGTTCAGACGAGGTAACCAACTAGGCGCTTCGTCCTGAATGGCGAGCTTTTTGAGCAATAGCGTCTGCAACGTTTCTGAAAGCTTAGGCGCGAAGCTCTTGCCAGCTAATCGAAGCTAGTCCCCACGGCTTGCGAAGTTGGCGGGCCTATCGAGATCCGACCCTTGATCGAAGAGCAAAAAAAAGCGCCACCCGCCCGAAGGCGAAATGGCGCTGAAAACCTTGATAAGTTGCGTTGAATCAGCGCTTGGCTTGAGCCTGCATCGTGGCGCTTTGGCGTTCGGCCAAACGCTGTTGCTTATAGCTCAATGCGGATGCCGGAACGGGGCTGACCTTTCCGGTCTCCAGCCAGTTGCGCAGTCGGGTGGCATCAGCGATGTGGGTAAGCTTGCCGTAGGAATCCAGCACGACAAAGGCCACTGGCTTGCCGGCCATGCGGGTACGCATGACGAGACAATGGCCCGCAGCATTGGTAAATCCAGTCTTGGTCAGCTCGATGTCCCAACCCGAGGATCGAGTCAGCCGATTGGTATTGTTGAAGGGCAGGGCATACGCTGGCTTGGTGAAAGCAACCGTTTTCGACGGCGTAGCGCTGAGTTCTGCGATCAATGGATACTGCTTCGACGCCTTGAGCAGCTTCACCAGGTCGTTAGCCGTGGAGACGTTCTTCTCGGAAAGACCTGTCGGCTCGACATAGTGGGTCCGGGTCATGCCGAGCGATTTCGCCTTGGCGTTCATGGCGGCGACGAATGCTTTCATGCCGCCCGGATAGTTTTCGGCAAGGCTGGTCGCAGCGCGGTTCTCGGAAGACATCAGCGTCATGAGAAGCATGTCGTGACGGCTGACTTCGCTGCCTAGACGCACGCGCGAGTAAACGCCCTGCATGTTGGGGTTGTTCTTGATGACGACAGGAATCTTTTCCGACATCGACTGCTTTGCGTCGAGCAGTACGACAGCGGTCATGAGCTTGGTGACCGAGGCGATTGGTACTTGCAGGTCGGGATTGCTGGAATACAGGATCTTGTTGGTGTTGAGATCGACCAGCAACGCGCTGCCCGAGGCCAGTTCCTGTTGTGGGTTGACTTTGATTTCCTTGGCCTGCGCGGTCGAGACGACCGTCAGACAGGCGAGCGCGAGGCTGGCCAGAGAGCGACGAAATTTCATTTTTATGGAGTCCGCTGAACGAGTTGAAGCGTTGATGTCAGGCGGTCCTTGCCAGCGGCGAAGTATAGGCAAGCGGCGATGCGCTGCACAGCAAGTAGAGGTGCAATTTCCCTTTTGCCTGCATATAAAACAGCATCTTGCGGAGTAAAGTGAAGGTTTAATCTAGGTCCTGGTCAAGGTATGCCGTACTCCTCCGACGAACGGCCTAGGTCGCAAGGGAATTTTTCGAACGCCCCAATCGGCTTATCCAAAGCGATGCCAGGATAACCGCGCCACCAGCGGCCAGCCTTGGTAGATCAGCATCTCTGTTCCATATCAACAGGTTAACGACGAGTCCGGCGGGTACATGCAGTTCGTTTAGTACTGCAAGCGTGCCGGCATTCACCTGCACGCTGCCTTTTACCCACCAAAACATTCCAAGCGCAGTCGCAAACAGACCCATCCAGACAAGCACGCCCCATTGGACGGCGGTCTGCGGTAACCGCGCACCGTCGCCGAAGAGCAGGAAGGAGGGGAGCGCCAGCACCATCGCTCCCAGAAAGAAATGCCCGAAGAAGCGATGAAGAGGCTGGTCGACCGGGTAGCGAAGCAACAATCGGCGGCATAGCACCTGGCCGGCCGCAAACGTGGCGTTGGCTATCTGGAGCAGAACGAAGCCCAGCAGGTAATCACCCTCGAGTCGATCGAAACGGATGATCACACCGCCGCCCACCGCTACAAGCGCAGCGATCAGCGACCAAGGGTTGAACCGGCGCGCCAGCGCGTCGTCGAGCAGCGTGACGTAGATAGGCGTCAGGACGGTGAAGAGCAGCACTTCCGGCACTGTCAGGACGGTGAAACTCCGATACAGGCAGATATACGTGATCCCAAACTGCAGCGCGCCCGCCAGCCAGAATCCTGCAAGCAGCGGCCGCGGCAGGCCCCGCCATTGAGTAAATGGCAAAAAGATCACTGCCGCGATGGCTACCCGGGCCAGGACGGCGAAATCGCTATCGACACGACCGGCGAGGTACTCGCCAATAAGACTGAAGGAAAACGCCCAGAGGAGGGTGACAACGAGGAGGTAACGCATGCCGGCCAGATAACGAGAGAATCGGGGAGCGGATCATAGCGCGCCGTCGCCGTTTCGGTCGCGGTTCGCACCTCTGCGTTTATGCGTGGTCACACCAATACACGCTACCCAAACGGGAGGAACCTCAATGAGCAGATCCGTATCGAGCTACACCAATGTCACCCGTGACGACATCCAGCGCGAAATCGACAGCCTGAGCCGCGCGTTGGAGCGACTGAAGACGAATGCAGCGAGCGAATCGCAGGATCGCTTCGAGAGCCTGCGTGATCGCGTCGAGCACCTTTGGAACAGCGCTAATTTCGAAGACACCTATTCGGATCTTTCCCGCAAGACCCGCAAGGTCAGCCGAGCGGCCTGCGACGGCGCTCGCGAGCATCCACTGTCGACCGCGTTGATTGGCCTGGGCGTTGCCGCCGTCGTCGGATGGCTAGTCACCCGACGCTGATCCCTTGTGACGGCATCAACCTATGAAGTGCTCGTTGGAACCTTCGGTCCCAATATCCTGCACTTTCGCTACGAAACCGCCAGTGGTCGCCTTCAGGGTCCGCTGGCGGTTTCGCCTGCCGCCAATGCGTCGTGGATCATTTCCGCAGGGAATGGAACCACGTTCTATGCCGTGAACGAAGAGGGCGCAGCAGCAGGTGAAGCGTTCGGTGGCTCAGTGGCGCAACTCAGGCATATCCAATCCTATGCACCGCTGTCTCGATTGGCAAACGCTCCATCGCTGGGCGACCATCCAACCCACTGCAGCCGTACAGGCGATGACCGACATCTTGCTGTCGCGAACTACGCGGCTGATGGCGGTGGCGCACTCTGCCTGATTGAACTCGACCGTGACGGCGCCCTCGGCCAGCCGTACCGGATCGAACCTCCACCCTATCCGACCCGCCCGGGTAGCCACGCCGAGCGACAGGCGTCAAGCCACGTGCACTGCGCGGTGTCGAGCCCGGACGGGCAATGGCTTTTCGAAGCCGACCTTGGTCACGACCAGGTTCGAGCCTATGCCCTGGCCGATATAGGCCGGGAGAGTCCGAACGCTGCTCACACGCTGGAATTGCCGCCTGGTACGGGGCCGAGGCATCTGCTTTTCAGCCAGGACGGCCGATTCGCGTGGCTTACCCTCGAGCTGAGCGGTCAGGTCATGACGCTCGCCCATCATGATGGCCAGCTTCATCCCCTACAGACCTTGACGCTGGCGCCAGCTGGCTTCCTCGGCCAACCTGCAGCCGGCGCGTTGCACGCCAGCGATGACGGTCGATTTCTCTATGTGGTCAATCGGGGCGACGACAATCACCTGTACGTCTTTGAATGCGAGCCGCACACAGGCCTGTTGATTCAGTCCCAGCGCGTGTCGACCCGGGGTGCTGAAACACGTGAGTTCGCGCTCGCACCTGATGGCCGCTTTGTGCTTCTCGCTAACCAGAACGAAAACGCGGTGCGTGTCTTCACCCGTGATGTATCGAGCGGGCGAATAGGCGCATGCGTTCAGACGGTATCCGTTGACGCACCTGCGTGTTTCGTCTTTCTCGAAGACGGCGACGGTCAGACCGGCCGTGACGAACCGATGATGCCCAGTTCGCTCTGAAGCCACGACACGAAGCGGTCCACGAGCGAAGCGCGGCGTTTTCGATCCGGCACGATCAGCCAATAGCCCATTGCCGATGTCGCACTTCCGGTGCCGATTCGGCAGAGCATGCCCTGTTGGATCAGATCATCAACCAGGTAGCGCCAGCCGAGTGCAACGCCCTGTGATGCCAACGCGGCCTGGATGACCAATGTGTAATTGTCGAACCGAAGACCGCCTGTGATGGCCGTGCCGGGGAGGTTCAGCGCCCGGAAGACAGTCTCCCAGTCGAACCAGTGAACACGCGGATCAGGCCGCAGATGGAGCAACGGCAACTCATGCAGTGCTGCATCCGGAAAACGCTCCAGCAGGAGTGGACTGCAGACCGGAAAGACCTCTTCATTGAACAGGAATTGCGCCTCGCCGTGCTTCGCACGGCCGTCGCCGAACCCGACCATCACGTCCACCGTTGACGTATGCGCCGCCAATCCCCGATCACGCGTAAGCAACGAGACATCCACGTCCGGGTGCCGCTCGTGGAAGCGCTGCAACCGTGGCATCAGCCAATACGCAGCGAACGCGTAGTCGGTCGCTACCTGCAGCACCTCCTGCTGCCCGTGGGACCGAACCGCAGCGAGCCCAGCCGCCAGCCTGGCCATCCCATCCTGCGTGGCAGCGTATAGAAGTTCGCCTGCTTCGGTGAGCGCCAATCCCCGGTGAAACCTGTCGAATAGCCGCACTGCGAGTATTTGCTCCAGACGTTTGATCTGTTGGCTCACTGCCGGCTGGCTCGTACCGAGCTCGGCTGCAGCGGCCGTGATACTGAGCAAGCGCGCCGTGGCTTCGAAGACACGTAGGCGATCAAGGGGAATATCGCAGGGCAGATTTACCATAAGCAGGTCTTATCCCAAGTATGAACTGCCGTGAGGTTTACGCAGGCGCCACATGCGCACATGATGAATGCCCGGCCATGAAACAGGGCGCGCGCACTGCCGATCATATCGATAGTCCTGTCAGGCATAAACCAGAGATATGGAACAGGAGCTGCAATGACTCGTCCCAACATCCTCTTCATCATGGCCGATCAGATGGCAGCGCCTATCCTGCCGCTCCATGACCCGGCGTCTCCAATCCAGATCCCCAATCTGATGCGCCTGGCTACCGAGGGCGTTGTGTTCGACTCGGCCTATTGCAACAGCCCGCTGTGCGCCCCTTCGCGTTTTACCCTTGTCACAGGTCAGCTGCCCTCGAAGATCGGCGCTTATGACAACGCAGCAGACTTTCCGGCCGACGTGCCAACCTACGCCCATTACCTGCGTAACCTGGGCTATCGCACCGCGCTCTCGGGCAAGATGCACTTCTGCGGCCCCGATCAATTGCATGGCTACGAAGAGCGGCTGACCAGTGACATTTATCCAGCGGACTATGGCTGGGCCGTGAATTGGGATGAGCCGGACGTGCGCCCGACGTGGTACCACAACATGTCGTCGGTGCTACAAGCCGGCCCATGCGTGCGTACCAACCAGCTCGATTTCGACGACGACACCATCTATCGCGCGCGTCAGTACCTCTATGACCATGTGCGTGGCGGCAGCGAGCGCCCGTTCTGCCTGACCGTGTCAATGACACACCCACACGATCCCTACACCATCCCGAAGCGCTATTGGGATCTTTACGAAGGGGTGGATATCCCCATGCCACGGCAGTCGATCGAGCCGCATGAACAGGATCCCCATTCGCAACGGCTGATGAAAGTGATCGATCTCTGGGACAAACCAATGCCGGCAGAGAAGATCCGGGATGCGCGGCGCGCATACTTTGGGGCGTGCAGCTATGTCGATGAGCAGATCGGACGGCTTCTTGAAACGCTTGCCGAATGCGATCTCGCCGATGACACCCTGGTCATCTTCTCGGGGGACCATGGTGATCAGCTTGGCGAAAGAGGCCTCTGGTACAAGATGCACTGGTTTGAAATGGCCGCTCGTGTGCCGTTGATCATCCACGCGCCCAAGCGCTTCAACGCCCGCCGCGTTGCCGCCTCCGTCTCGACGATGGACCTGCTGCCGACCATGGTCGATCTTGTCGGTGGAACCCTCGATCCTCACTTGCCGCTGGATGGCCGCTCCCTGGTAAGCCACCTCGACGGCGGAGAGGGCCACGATGAGGTGATCGGCGAATACATGGCTGAAGGCACCGACAGCCCGCTGATGATGATCCGACGTGGCGCCTGGAAATTCGTCTACTCGGAGAAAGACCCTTGCCTGCTGTTCAACCTCGCCCAGGATCCACTTGAGCGGGAAAACTTGGCAGGTGCCGCTGAGTGCCGTACGGTCTACGACGCCTTCCTGAACGAGGCACGATCCCGTTGGGATATCGAGCGCATCCATCAGGACGTGCTGGCCAGTCAACGACGCCGGCGTTTCGTCGACGCCGCGCTCAACAAGGGCATCCGCAAGAGCTGGGATCACCAACCCATGGTCAATGCCAGCGAGCAGTACATGCGCAACCACATTGATCTCGACGATCTGGAGCGCCGCGCTCGCTACCCGAAACCGTGACTGCTGCCGCCATGCACGTCCACTCTACGCACCGACAGGAGAATCGATCATGAATACACCAGGGACGATCTGGGCAGCCGGCGTGCTGGCCTTCGCCATCAGCAGCCAGGCCTTCGCCGACGACGCTGCCTGCAGCACCGTGCGTCTGGCCGACCCAGGCTGGAGCGACATCGCTGTCACCAACGGCGTGGCCTCGCTGCTGCTGGACGGATTGGGCTATAAGCCACAGGTCATGACGCTAGGGGTTCCCATCATTTTCGCGGGCATGCAGAAGGGCCAGGTCGACGTATTTCTCGGCAACTGGATGCCGGCGCAACAGGATAACTACGACACCTTCGTGGCCAATGGCGATATCGAGAAGGTCGCGGAAAACCTGAGCGGTACCGAATTTACGCTCGCCGTACCAACCTATTCCTGGGACAAAGGCATCAAGACCATCGAGGACCTCGGCAAGCATGCCGATGACTTCGACAGCAAGATCTATGGCATCGCGTCCGGCGCGCCCGGTAATCAGATGATCCAGAAGATGATCGATGCCAATGAGTTCAACCTGGGCAGTTGGAAGGTCGTGGAGTCAAGCGAGCAGGCAATGCTTGTGCAAGTGGGCCGTGCTGTAAAACGAGATCAGGATGTGGTCTTCCTTGGCTGGACGCCACACCCAATGAACGTGCAGTACGACATGAAGTATCTCAAGGGTGGGGAAAAATACTTCGGTGAGAGTGGCGTCGTGAATACACTCGCGCGCAAGGGCTACACCGCCCAGTGCCCGAATGTGGGCAAGCTGTTGACCAATTTGACGTTCACTCAGGACATGGAAAACGCCATCATGAATGAGGTGTTGACCAAGAACGTGCGCAACGACGATGCCGTCCGCGCATGGGTGAAAGCCAATCCCGATACGCTCGATGGTTGGCTGAAAGGCGTCAAGACACTGGATGGAAAAGACGGGGTCGAGGCCGTTCGCGCGAAGCTTTGACACGATAGGCTCAGGAGAAAAGGCGGCCAGTGGCCGCCTTTTTTATTGCCGCTTCGCCACAACGCGAATGTGGGTCATCGATACGAACTTACGCGTCTGTAGCGCCTCGAAACCCTCAAGCCAAACGGTTGACCCCGTCGTTTAGAAAAACAAGGACATCACTGCATGATGCGATTCCCGTCTATTCTCGCCGCCACGTTGATGGGGCTTACCAGCACCGCTTACGCTGCGACCGAGCCCGACACCTGCGCCACCGTGTCGCTTGCCGATCCTGGCTGGAGCGACATCGCGGTCACCAACGGCATCACCAGCCTTCTCCTCGACGGCCTGGGCTACAAGCCGGAGTTGCGCACTCTCAGCATCCCAATCATCTTTGCTGGCCTGCAGAAGGGCCAGATCGATGTCTTCCTCGGCAACTGGATGCCGGCCGGTACGAATGACTACGAGAAGTACGTCAAAACCGGCGAAGTGGACAAGGTCGCACAGAACCTGGGTGGCACCGAATACACGCTTGCCGTTCCAACCTATGCCTGGGAAGCCGGCGTCAAAAGCTTCGAGGACCTGGACAAGTACGCAGACCGTTTCGGTCACCGTATCTATGGCATCGGTGCCGGCTCGCCCGCCAACGGTTATATCCAGGAGATGATCGACAAGGACGAATTCGGACTGGGCGACTGGAAACTGGTGGAGTCGAGCGAACAGGCCATGATGGTTCAGGTAGGCCGAGCTGTCCGGAAGGAAGATTTCGTCGTTTTTCTCGGCTGGACACCTCACCCAATGAATGTCCAGTACGACATGAAGTACCTCAAGGGTGGTGAGAAGTACTTCGGTGAAAGCGGCTCCGTTAACACATTGGCGCGGAAGAATTACACGCAGGAATGTCCGAATGTCGGCGCGTTGCTGACCAATCTCAAATTCACCCAGGACATGGAAAACACGATCATGGATCGGGTCCTGAATCAGAAGGTTCGTAACGACGTCGCCATTCGCGAATGGCTCAAGGCAAACCCCGAGACGCTTGATAGCTGGTTGAAGGGTGTCAGTGCGCGAGACGGCAGCGACGCGGTCGAGGCGGTCAAAGCCAAGCTATAGGGCGGCAAACGCATGTGGGCAGGGGAGGGTCCCCTGCCCGAATGTGGTATCAATCAGAAGTACCGGCTTCGAAGATCGTGAGATCGAGTGGCCGGACCGCCCCCATCCAAAGCGCTCTATCGCGATGGTCGATCAGGTCGTCGCCCGAATTCGGGTGAATGAAGATCACCAATCCGCCGCGATTCAACGCCAGCCACGGCACGACCAGGCCGAAGTCGCGGGCGGCAAACGTCAACTGACAGCTCCAGTCCGGGTGCGGGCCCACAGGCTTGTGATGCATCCGCCCCATCTGCACAGGAAAGCGTGCCGAAATGGCTTCACACAACGAGCGAGCCTGTTCGACGCTCATGTCATCGAAATAGACGTGCGCGTGATAAGTCGATGCCGTCGAATCGATGTAGGCTTCACTCATCACGAATCGGCCATGAGTTCGCGGCGCAGCAACTCGAGTACCGGCTTCGAATCTGGCCTTACACCTCGCCAGAGCGCGAACGCTTCGGCGGCCTGTTCCACCAGCATCCCCAGACCATCGATTGTCCGATCAGCGCGGCGTGCGGCTGCCCAGCTGTTGAAGACGGTCGTCCCACTGCCATACATCATGTCGTAGCACACTGTGTGCCCAGGCTGGATCACCGTGTCAGGTATGGGCGGCATCTCGCCGGCCAAGCTCGCCGACGTCGCATTGATGATGACGTCGAATTTGCCCTCGATACTGGCAAAGCCGCTTGCCGACACCCGTCCCGACTCATCGAACAGCGCGGCCAAATTCTGCGCGCGTTCAATTGTCCGATTGGCAATCACCAGCTGCCCCGGGGTCTGTGCAAGCAGGGGTTGAAGTACGCCACGCGCCGCGCCGCCGGCGCCAAGCAGCAGGATGCGTGCGCCGTTTAGCGAGACCGCTGCGTTAACCGTAATGTCCCGCACAAGGCCCGCACCGTCTGTGTTGTCTCCCAACAGCGTCCCATCGGACTGCCGCACCAGCGTATTGACCGCACCTGCACGCTCGGCGCGCTCAGAGCGCTTGCCAGCAAGGCGCCAGGCTTCTTCCTTGAAGGGAACCGTGACGTTCGCGCCATGGCCGTGGCCGTCAGCGAAGAACGCAGTCACCGTCAACTCGAATGCATCAAGCGCCACCTCTATGGGCTGGTAATCCATCGACTGCCCCGTTTCTTCCGCAAAAAGCGCATGTATACGAGGGGATTTGCTATGGGCAATCGGGTTGCCGAATACGGCATATCGGTCCAAGAGACACTCCAGGCAGTGTGGCGCTATAGGGTTCAGGACGCGGTGGCGAGCCAGTCGCGATCGGTCAGGTAGTACTCGGTCAGTCGTGCTTCGGGACTGCCAGGCTCAGGTTTCCAGTCGTAACCCCAGCGTACTTCCGGTGGAAGCGACATCAGGATGGACTCGGTGCGCCCACCCGACTGAAGCCCGAAAAGCGTACCGCGATCATAGACCAGGTTGAATTCAACGTAACGGCCACGGCGAAACGCCTGGAATTCACGCTCACGTTCGCCGTAGGGCATAGATCGACGACGTTCAACGATCGGCAGATACGCCTCGAGGTAGGCGTCCCCAATCGCACGGATGAACGCAAAACTGGTGTCGAAATCCCATTCGTTCAGATCGTCAAAGAACAGACCACCGATACCCCTCGGTTCATTGCGATGTTTCACGTGGAAATAGCGGTCACACCATTCCTTGAAGCGCGGGTACACCTCGGCGCCAAAGGGTGCGCAAGCATCGCGTGCGACGCGGTGCCAGTGAATGCAATCGTCCTCGAAGGCGTAGTAGGGCGTCAGATCGAATCCGCCGCCGAACCACCAGACGGGCGTCTCGCCGTCTTTTTCCGCACTGAAGAAGCGAACATTGGCATGCGACGTCGGAACGAACGGATTGGTCGGATGAATGACCAGCGATACCCCCATGGCCTGGAAACCACGGCCCGCTAGTTCGGGACGATGTGCACTGGCCGACGGCGGCAAATTGTCGCCGAACACATGGGAGAAGTTCACACCGCCCTTTTCAATCAGCGCCCCGTTACCGATTACCCGTGTCCGGCCGCCACCACCGGTGGGTCGCTCCCAGGCGTCCTCGGCGAAGCGGGCCTGTCCCTCCGCGCTTTCCAACGCGTGGCAGATGCGGTCCTGAAGGTTCAGAAGGTACGCCTTCACGGCGTCAGCTTGCTCCGACATGAAAATCCTCGGGGTACGGGCGCGGTCAGACGCGAAAGAGCGCTAGGATAGCACTCGGTCCGCGTCGTGGCAGTGGCGCGGCGTTGAGCTCATGAATGGACCGGGCATCATCGTCCGGGCAATCCAACAATTCCAAATGACAGGAGAAGGACATGGCAAAACGCATCCAGTTCTCGTCCCATGGCGGACCAGAAGTGCTCGAGTACACGGACTATACGCCTGCCGAGCCTGGTCCCAACGAGGTGCGCGTTCGCAACAGGGCGATCGGCCTGAACTTCATCGAGATCTATTTCCGTACCGGGCTGTACCCTGCGCCCAACATGCCGTCCAGCCTCGGCACCGAAGGAGCAGGGGAAGTCGAATCCGTCGGCAGCGACGTCAAACACCTCAACGTGGGCGATCGGGTCGCCTATGCCACTGGCCCTCTAGGTTCCTATTCAGAGTTGCATGTGTTGCCAGCCGAAAAGCTGGTCAAACTTCCCGACAGCATCAGTTTTGAACAGGCTGCAGCGGTCATGCTCAAGGGACTGACCACGCAGTACCTGTTGCGTCAAACCCACCCGCTACAGGGCGGCGAGACGATTCTCTTTCATGCCGCCGCTGGCGGGGTCGGCTCGCTCGCGTGCCAGTGGGCCAAGGCGCTGGGCGTAAAGCTCATTGGCACCGTCGGTTCACCTGAGAAAGCCGAGCGAGCCAAGGCGCTCGGTGCATGGGAAGTCATCGATTACCGTCAGGAAGACGTTGTAGCGCGGGTGCGTGAGCTCACCAATGGCAACAAGTGCCCAGTGGTCTATGACTCGGTCGGAAAGGATACGTGGGAGATTTCGCTGGACTGCTTGACACAGCGCGGCCTGATGGTGAGCTTTGGAAACTCGTCTGGCGCGGTCACGGGCGTCAACCTGGGCATCCTGTCGCAAAAGGGATCGCTGTACGTCACGCGGCCGACGCTGGCCAGCTACGCCGATACCGCGGAGCGCTTACAGACCATGGCAGATGATCTTTTTGGCATGATCGCCAGCGGCAAGATCAACGTCGATATTGGCCGCCAGTTTCCGCTCAAGGACGCAGCGAAAGCCCAGGAGGCACTTGCCGGGCGGCAAACGACAGGCTCTACGATCCTGATACCCTGAGTACGAGTGCCGTAGGCGTGACACCAGACGGTACGAGCCACCTGAATTAAGGTGGCTTGGTTACCCGGCGTTAAGTCTCAGGCGCGGTGGACCGAGCCCGTTCGAAGGTCGCGGATCACACTTGGACTCTTGCGTCCTCCCAATGGGCCATCGAGTACACCGTCCAGCTGGCCGTGAAAGTACTGCTCGATTCGCACGCGAGATCGCGCAGGTGGGCGGCCTGACCGATTGGCGGATGTCGAGACCAATGGCCCACATAGCAGGCAGAGATCACGTACCAGCGGATGGTCTGTGACACGAAGCGCAACCGTGTCGTGATTGCCGGTGATCCATTCGGGCAGCCGGCCCTGGTGGGGCACCAGCCAGGTATTGGGTCCAGGCCAGGTGCTGCTGAGCTTGTCCAGCCACGCGTCGGGCATGTCATCGAGCAAGAAGTCGAACTGGTGCATCGAGTCGGCTACCAGAATGACGCCCTTGTCCGGCGAGCGGTCCTTCAGTGCCAACAGCCTATAGACCGCCTCGGCGTTCCAGGGATCGCAGCCCAGTCCCCACACCGCTTCGGTAGGGTAGGCGATGACGCCGCCGTCGCGGACGACGCCCGCCATTCGCTTGATTCGCCAGTTCAGCATCGCCTTCTTCTCTTGCGGCTGGTGAAAGTCGGAAGTCTACCCTCAACCGGGGCGCACAACCCATAGGCCGTTTTCGCAGGCCACACGCCCCTCCAGCTCCAGATCGGTCAAGGCTGCCAGGACCTCGCCCAGAGGTCGCTCGCTTATCTCGACAAGCGCCTCGCTCGTCAGTGGCGCTGCCGACAGTTCCCGAAGCAGGAAATGCTCGCTCTCGGTGGCAGTCTCCGATACAGGCAAGGTATGTGTCTGCCAACCACGCAGTTGCGCGAGGATGTCCTCGACCCGCTCGACAAGCGTAGCGCCCTCACGGATCAGATGATTGCACCCGCGGGCCCCTGGATGGTGGATCGAGCCGGGAATCGCATAGACCTCTCGGCCCTGTTCCGAGGCCAGACGGGCTGTGATCAACGAACCGCTGGAAGGACTGGCTTCCACCACCAACGTGCCAACGGACAAGCCACTGATGATCCGGTTGCGCCTTGGAAAGTTGCCCGCCTGCGGCTCGGTATCCAGCGGCAACTCTGAAACGACCGCGCCTCCTCGTTCGACAACGGCACGCGCCAGGCCGACATGCCGCTTCGGGTAAAGGCATTCGAGCCCCGTTCCAAGCACGGCAACTGTCTTGCCGCCAGCATCCAATGCGCCGTTGTGCGCCGCACCGTCGATACCCAGCGCCAGACCACTCGTGATGGTGAAGCCGCCTGCTGCCAGGCTCCTGGCAAATGCAAAGGCAGTATCGAGCCCAGGCCGGCTGGCGCGTCGACTGCCGACCATGGCGAGCTGTGGAGACTCCAGGATGGCCGCGTCGCCGGCTACGAATAGCAACGGAGGCGCATCGGGCAGCTCGGCCAGCAAACCTGGATATCGATCTTCGTCCCACATGACGACATCGTGTTCGGATGCTTCCAACCATCGAAGGGCGGTGGACGCTCGATCACGTATGACAGGATCGCGCCGTGCATCCGCGGCTGCGATCGGCAACCCGAGCGAGCGCCACGCGGCTGCGGGTGCGCTCAAGGCAGCCGAAGCTGTTTCGAAGGCTGAAAGCAGGCGTCGAAAGCGCCGAGGACCGAGTTCGGGAAGGAGGTGCAGGCGCAGTCGCGCCTCAAGTTCAGCAGGGGAACATAGATACATTGTCGATCATCCATGACCGGCGCATAGCGCTTAGAGAAAGGGCGCCATTGGCGCCCGGGTAAACGTCGACTCAAGGGTTGCGGATCTTGTCCATCACCTCGAGTTGGCGAGTGGCCGACAAGACCAAGCCGTAGCTCAACTTGTCGTAAGTGCGAAACACCATCAGCAGACCGGAGCGCTCGTCTGGGATTTTCACACGGTCGCCGGTGACACGGTCGCGTACTGTCTCACCTGTTTTGTACACCGCCAGCACACTGCCTTCGACCAGACCGTCCCGCTTGCCCTTGTTCAAGGTCACAACGTCAAACTGGCCAATATTGGTGACTCCACGTGGAACATCGAGGATCAGTCCCTCGATCTTCTCGGCGGGCTCGCTCGGGAAGAACGTTGAGTTGATCGCACGCTCCTCGGTGGCGAAAAGGCGATCGCCGGGGCGCACTTCCTGCGTACTGCGCGACAGGGTCAACGTCGCAATATCGCCCTCCTGGGTAACGAATGTTCCGGTGCCGATATCGTCGGCGTTGATCCCGAGCAGTTCGCCAGACTCCGGATCCCGATAGGCCTTGCCCTGACGGAATACGCCGTAAACGGACTGCCCGTCGGTGAAGTCGCCGCGCGCATAGACGCGATCTCCTTTACCGGCAATCACACGTTCAGCGGTGCCTGCAACGATATACGGTGCACGGTCGAACGCTTCTGCCGTATCGACGATACGGTTGCTGAGCAGGAACGAGTTGATGGCTTCGAGCGGAATGGTCGGTATCGCTTCGGCAATCGGTGTCGTACGAACCTGCGGGGACAGCTTGACTGTTCCGCGCGACCCACCGCGTTCCACTTGAATTCGGGGCTGGCCGTCGACATATACGAGTGACAGCACGTCACCCGGGTAGATCAGGTGAGGGTTGTTGATCTGCGGGTTGGCCTGCCAGATCTCGGGCCACTGCCAAGGCTTGCTCAGAAATCGACCGGAGATGTCCCAAAGCGTGTCCCCACGGACGACCGTATAACGGTCAGGATGTCCATCCTTGAGCTGAACGGCCGCCTGTACAACCCCGCTGGCCGCCAGGAGCAGCAAGGCCAGTAGTGATTTCCTCATGGAATGAATCCCTTTATGATGTGTCTTCACTGAAACGCCCTAGCGCCGCGGCTTCCATCCCCCATGGAAACCGTGACGTGAAGTCGCCTTCATGGCTGCTGCGATGTTAGCAGCGCGTTTCGACTTTATCCTACAAGTGCATCACGAACCCATATGGCTATCCTGAACATCCTCGAATTTCCCGATCCACGGCTGAGAACGGTCGCCAAACGGGTGGACGTGGTCGATGACGAGCTCCGTCAGCTGATAGACGACATGTTCGAGACCATGTATGACGCGCCCGGCATCGGCCTCGCCGCAACCCAGGTGAATGTCCACAAACGTGTCGTCGTGATGGACTTGTCCGAGGACAAGAGCGAACCACGTGTCTTCATCAACCCCGAGTTCGAATCGCTCACGGACGAGATGGACCAATACCAGGAAGGCTGTCTGTCGGTGCCAGGTTTCTACGAAAACGTGGACCGTCCGCAGAAGGTACGCATTCGCGCACTGGATCGCGATGGCCAGCCGTACGAAATGGTCGCTGAAGGCTTGCTCGCCGTGTGCATCCAGCATGAGTGCGATCACCTCAATGGCAAGCTGTTCGTCGATTACCTGTCGTCGCTCAAGCGAGATCGAATTCGCAAGAAGCTGGAAAAGCAGCACCGCCAGCAAGCGTAAAAACGATACCCAAAGGCTTGCTCCGGCAAGCCTTTTTCTTTTCTGAAAGAGACTTCCATGCGCATCGTCTTTGCCGGCACGCCGGACTTCGCCGCCCGCCACCTGCAGGCACTTCTCGAGACCGATCACGAGATCGTCGCGGTGTACACGCAACCTGATCGGCCTGCCGGACGGGGACAGAAGCTTGTGGCCAGCCCGGTCAAGCAGTTGGCCGTTGAGCAGGGTATTCCGGTACACCAGCCGGTTCGACTCAAGGACGCCGATGCTCAGGCCACGTTGGCGTCACTCACACCGGACCTGCTGATCGTCGTGGCCTATGGATTGATCCTGCCACAGGCCGTGCTCGATATACCTCGCCTGGGCTGTATCAACAGTCATGCATCCCTGTTGCCGCGCTGGCGCGGCGCGGCACCCATCCAGCGAGCCATCGAAGCGGGTGATGCCAAGACGGGTGTCACCGTCATGCAGATGGAAGCGGGCCTCGACACCGGCCCCATGTTGCTCAAGGTCGAAACGCCTATCGATGACCACGATACCGGCGCTAGCCTGCACGACCGCCTCGCCGCTCTGGGTTCGCAGGCTGTCGTCAATGCCGTCTCACGCATCGCACAAACCGGGCTGCAGGGCGAAGTGCAGGACGACGCGCTGGCGACCTATGCACACAAGCTGGACAAGTCCGAATCCCTGCTGGATTGGCGACGCCCAGCGATCGAGCTGGACCGCCGTATCCGCGCCTTCTTTCCCTGGCCTGGAAGTCATACGACGCTTGGTGGTGCCGCTGTGAAGGTGCTTGAGGCTGCCGTCGGGGTAGGCAGTGGCCAGCCCGGGCAGATTCTAGAAGCCTCTCGGGAAGGCCTGACCGTGGCGTGTGGCGACGGCGCGCTCATACTTACCCGGTTGCAGTTGGCAGGGGGTAAACCGTTGGCATTCAGTGACCTTTTCAATAGTCGACGCGAACAATTCGCGGTCGGCGCGGTACTCGGCGAATGAACCCGCGCCTCGCAGCAGCCCGTGCATTGACGGCCGTCCTTCAGGGGAAGGCTTCGCTGGCGGGCAGCCTGCCACCCATGCTGGAGCGTGTGGATTCGAGAGATCGAGGGCTGACCCAGGACCTTGCATTTGGCACCGCACGTTGGTATCCGCGCCTTGCCCTGATGGCCGAAGCGCTGTTGCAAAAGCCCTTCAAGGCGGCAGACCGTGATGTGGAAGCGCTGCTTCTCGTGGGTCTGTACCAGCTCTTCCATACCCGTATCCCCGCACATGCCGCTATTGGCGAAACGGTCGGTTGCGCAGCGGCGTTGAAGAAACCCTTCGCCAAGGGGCTCCTGAATGCTGTGCTGCGCAATGCGCAGCGCCAGCATGACGATCTCCTGCAACGATTCGATCGCGACCCTGTCCTGCACACCGCCCATCCCCGCTGGCTGCAAAAACGCCTGAAGGCAGAGTGGCCGGACTATTGGAACCAGATCTGTGACGCCAATAACGAGCATCCGCCCATGACACTGCGCGTGAATGTTCAACATGGAACACGGGACAGCTACCTGGCTCGCCTGCTGGACGCGGGCATCCAGGCAACGCCCTGTGCATTCAGTGGCGACGGAATCACTCTGGCAGCGCCAGTGGACGTCAGCAGCCTGCCGGGCTTCGCGGAAGGGCATGTCAGTGTCCAGGACGAAGCGGCTCAGTTGGCCGCAGGTCTGTTGGAACTGAAACCGGGACTGCGCCTGCTTGACGCCTGCGCGGCACCGGGAGGAAAGACCTGCCATATGCTCGAGCGCGAACCGACGCTGGACGTTACGGCAATCGATCTGGAGCCGGCTCGTCTACGCCGGGTGACGGATAACCTCACACGCCTTGGCCTGAATGCGACACTGATCGCTGCTGATGCTCGAGACACCGCGGATTGGTGGGACGGGAAGGCTTTCGACCGCATTCTGCTGGACGCGCCTTGTTCGGCGACCGGCGTCATACGCCGCCATCCGGATATCAAGCTCACTCGCCAGCCAGACGACATCGACGCCCTGGCTGGGCTTCAGGGCGAGATACTTGATGCGCTTTGGCCGCTGCTCTCAGTCGGCGGCATCCTTGTGTATGCGACATGCTCAGTAATGCCAGCCGAAAACCGCGACGCAATAGAGGCGTTCTTGACGCGTACGCCCGGCGCACGAGAGCTTGACGTTGCTGGCGCCTTTGGTCTGGAGCAATCTCACGGTCGCCAACTGTTTCCACAACTCGCCGGGCACGATGGCTTCTACTACGCCAAACTGGTGAAGATCTCAGCCACGCCTCGCTCGTCATGATAGAAGCCCAGTCACTCATCGCCCACTGCAAATCGCCGATGCAGTTCGTAATGGGGTACAGGGTTCATCGAGCGGCGCTTGCGTAACGGAGTCAAGCTTTGAAGATCATCATTCTCGGTGCTGGCCAGGTAGGCGGCACGCTTGCGGAAAACCTGGCTAGCGAAGCTAACGACATTACCATTGTCGACACGGATGCCGATCGTCTCCGCAGTCTGAGCGACCGGCTCGATATTCGCACCATACAGGGCAAAGGCTCGTTTCCAACCGTACTGCGTCAAGCAGGCGCGGACGACGCCGACATGCTGGTCGCCGTCACCAACAGTGACGAAGTCAACATGATCGCCTGCCAGGTCGCCTACACGCTGTTCCACACCCCAACGCGTATCGCGCGAGTACGCGAATCGGCCTATCTGACACGTCGGGATCTGTTCGATAACGAAGCGATTCCTGTGGATGTTCTGATCAGCCCGGAGCAAGTGGTCACGAATTACATCAAGCGCCTGATCGAATACCCCGGCGCGCTTCAAGTGATCGACTTCGGGGGCGGCAAGGCGCAGTTGGTGGGCGTGCGTGCCTATTACGGCGGCCCCTTGGTAGGCCAGCAACTTCGGCAACTGCGCGAGCACATGCCGAACGTCGATGCGCGTGTAGCGGCGATCTATCGTCGCGATCGGCCGATCGTGCCGCGGGGCGATACGGTAATCGAAGCCGACGACGAGGTGTTCTTCATCGCCGCCCGCAACCACATCCTGGCGGTCATGGGCGAAATGCGACGTCTCGAGGATGGTAACAAGCGCATTGTCATTGCCGGGGGCGGGCATATAGGCGAACGCCTGGCCGAGGCGATCGAAAGCCGTTACCAGCTGAAGATCATCGAAGTCAGTCCATCGCGCTGCCGGCACCTGTCCGAAGCATTGGACCGCACCATCGTGCTTCAAGGCAGCGCATCCGACCGGGATCTACTGGTAGAGGAGGGTATCGGCGACACGGATATCTTCCTCGCACTGACCAATGACGACGAAGCAAACATCATGTCGTCGCTACTTGCCAAAAGGCTTGGCGCACGCAAGGTCATGACGCTGATCAACAACACCGCCTATGTCGATCTGGTGCAGGGGGGCGAGATCGACATCGCCATCAGCCCGCAGCTCGCGACCATTGGCAGCCTGCTGACCCACGTACGACGTGGCGACGTGGAAAGTGTGCACTCGCTGCGCCGCGGCGCGGCAGAAGCCATCGAGGTCGTAGCGCATGGTGATTCCAAATCGAGCCGGGTCATTGGCCGGAAGATCGAGGACATCTCGCTTCCGCCGGGTGCGACGATTGGGGCGATCATCCGTAAAGATGAAGTGTTGATCGCGCATGACAACACAGTCATCGAATCCGGCGACCACGCTGTTCTGTTCCTGATGGAGAAGCAGCACATTCGTGACGTGGAACGGCTATTCCAGGCAGGCCTCACGTTCTTCTAAAAGGAATTTGTCATGCTCGATTCACTGGAAAAGATGCTCGCCAAGGGTAACGACAATGCCTTGCTCCGGTTCGGCCTTGGCAAGGGCTATCTGGACGCAGGTGATCCCGACACCGCGGCCGTGCATCTGCGGAGATGCGTCGAACAGGACGCTAGCTATTCAGCTGCCTGGAAGCTGCTTGGCAAAGCGCTACACGGTATGGGCGAGTTAGATTCGGCTGCACAAGCTTGGCGCGACGGAATCAATGCGGCGCTCGCCAAAGGCGATAAGCAGGCTGAAAAGGAGATGAGCGTCTTCCTCCGCAAGCTGGAAAAACAAACGGCCCCGAAACCATAAGGCTTGGGGCCGCTCGAGTGCCGCGCTAGTGCTTAGACGTCCAGGTTGGACACAGCCAGCGCGTTGCTTTCGATGAAGTCGCGGCGTGGTTCCACGGCATCGCCCATTAGTGTGTTGAATATCTGGTCCGCGGCGATCGCGTCCTCGATCGTCACTTTGAGCATCCGCCGCACGTTGGGATCCATGGTGGTTTCCCACAACTGATCCGGGTTCATCTCACCCAGGCCCTTGTAGCGCTGGATGCTGTGGCGTTTGGTACTTTCCGTCATCAGCCATTCCAGGCCTTCCTTGAACGTCGAGATCGGCCGCTTGCGCTCGCCGCGCTGCACGTACGCATCTTCCTCGAGCAGGCTGTTTAGCTGATCACCCAGCGCCGTCACGGTCTTGTAGTCGTTGCTGGCGAAGAAGTCGCGGTTGAACGTGATGTAATTCGACAGACCATGCGCAACAATCTGGACTTCTGGCAGGAAGAGCTGCCGCTCCTGATCGTGTCGCAGGCTGGCACTGTAGGTCTGACCGGATTTCTCGGATGCTTTCAGACGTGCCTGGAGCCCATCGAGCCAGGTTTTCATTGCCGTCTCGTCCGCCAACTGTTCGGTAGTCACGCGGGGCAGATAGACAAAATGCTCGGTCAGCTCGTACGGGTACAGACGAGACAGGCGCTTCAGCGTCTTGGTGACGGTCCGGTAATCGTTCACAAGCTTCTCGAGGGACCCGCCAGATAGCCCCGGTGCGTCGGCATTCACATGCAAGCTCGCATCTTCCAGGGCCGACTGAGTCATGTATTCCTCCATGGCTTCGTCGTCCTTGATGTACTGCTCCTGCTTGCCGCGCTTGACCTTGTAAAGCGGTGGCTGAGCAATATATACGTAGCCCCGCTCGATCAGCTCAGGCAGCTGACGGAAGAAGAAGGTCAGTAGCAGCGTACGGATGTGCGAACCGTCAACGTCAGCATCGGTCATGATGATGATGTTGTGATAACGCAGCTTGTCGATGTTGTATTCCTCACGGCCGATGCCACAGCCAAGGGCAGTGATCAGCGTGCCGACTTCAGCCGAGGAGAGCATCTTGTCGAAGCGCGCCTTCTCGACGTTGAGGATCTTGCCCTTGAGCGGGAGAATTGCCTGAGTCCGCCGGTTGCGCCCTTGTTTGGCGGATCCACCAGCGGAGTCACCCTCCACTATGTAGAGTTCGGACAGGGCAGGGTCCTTTTCCTGGCAATCCGCAAGTTTGCCCGGCAGACCGGCAATGTCGAGAGCGCCTTTGCGGCGAGTCATCTCGCGCGCCTTGCGAGCCGCTTCCCGCGCACGTGCCGCATCGATCATCTTGCCGACCACGGCTTTGGCTTCATTAGGGTTTTCGAGCAGGAAGTCCGCGAAGAAGCGTCCCATTTCCTGTTCGACCGCTGTTTTGACTTCGGATGAAACCAGCTTGTCCTTGGTCTGCGACGAGAATTTCGGATCAGGAACCTTCACGGAGATAATGGCTGTGAGGCCTTCGCGAGCATCGTCACCCGTCGTGGCGACCTTGAACTTCTTCGCCAGGCCTTCCTGCTCGATGTAGTTGTTAAGGTTGCGCGTCAGCGCCGATCGGAACCCCGCCAGGTGGGTACCGCCATCACGCTGTGGAATGTTGTTCGTGAAGCAGAGAATGTTTTCGTTAAAGCTGTCATTCCACTGCAGGGCTACCTCGACACCGACACCGTCATCTTCACGCTGCATGTTGAAGTGGAAGATCTGGTTGACCGCGGTCTTGTTGTGGTTGAGGTATTCCACGAATGCCTTCAAACCGCCGTCATACTTGAACAGCTCTTCCTTTCCAGTGCGTTCGTCACGCAGCAGGATGCCGACACCGGAGTTCAGGAACGATAGTTCGCGCAAGCGTTTAGCGAGGATGTCCCAGCTGAACTGAATATTCGTGAAGGTTTCGGAAGACGCCTTGAAGTGCACCTGAGTGCCGGTCGTATCGGCCTCTCCGATAGGGCTTAGCGGAGCCTGCGGCACGCCATGATGGTAGACCTGCTCCCACACCTGGCCCGCACGACGAATCGTCAGACGCAGCTCTTCAGACAGGGCGTTGACGACGGATACACCTACGCCGTGAAGACCACCGGAAACCTTGTAGGTGTTGTCGTCGAATTTTCCGCCTGCGTGCAGGACAGTCATAATCACTTCAGCCGCCGATACACCTTCTTCCTTGTGGATATCCACCGGAATCCCACGGCCGTTATCCTGGACGGTGATCGACTCGTCCTGGTGAATCGTGATGCTGATTTCCGAGCAGTAACCAGCAAGCGCCTCATCGATGGAGTTATCCACGACTTCGAAGACCATGTGGTGCAGACCGGTACCATCATCGGTGTCCCCGATGTACATGCCAGGACGCTTGCGAACAGCATCCAGGCCTTTGAGAACCTTGATACTTGAGGAATCGTACGAGTTGTTCTCGCTCATGCTTCACTCCAAAAATCTTGACTGACCGTACCGTGTTCCACATGGAACATTGCGACCGGTGTTTCCGGTCTCCAGCCCTGTTTCAATACGTCGCTGTCGACACAGGTGATGAATACCTGACACTGCAAATCTTCAAGTAAGCGGCATAACGACGCTCGGTGCCCTTCGTCGAGCTCGGATGGCAAGTCATCTACAAGGTAAACGCATTGCCCACGTTTCGTGTCGTTCAATAGTCTGCCCTGCGCAATTCGCAAGGCGCTCACAACGAGCTTTTGTTGCCCACGGGAAAGAATGTCCGCCGCGTTGTGGCCCTGGTACCGCAACCTGAGATCGGCCCGTTGGGGCCCGGATTGGGTGAAGCCCATATGCCGATCACGTTCGATACTGGCAGCGAGCACATCAGCAAGCCCGCGATCCTTGTCCCACCCACGCGAGTAACTCAGTACCAACCCATCCAGCTGGATCAACTGGGCCAGCACCTCTTCAAAGACCGGCTTCAACGCCGCTATATACGCGCGCCGGTAGCGGTCGATTTCTTCGGCAGCCAAGCTGAGTTCACGATCCCAGGACGCCTGGATAGCGGTGTCGAGTGTACCATGCCGAAGCCACGAATTACGCTGCCGGAGGGACTGCTGGAGACGTTGCCAAGCCTGTAGAAAGCGAGGCTCCACGTGGAACACCCCCCAATCCAGGAACTGCCGGCGGACCTTGGGCGCTCCTTCGAGTAGCCGAAAGCTGTCGGGATTGATCAGCTGCAGTGGGAGCAGCTCGGCGAGCTGAGAGGCGCTTCTGGCGTTCTGCCCGTCAATACGGATCGTAAGGTCGCCGTCCTTTTCACGTGAGACGCCAAGGTTGCTTTCGCGCCCTTCAGCCAACATGACCTGACCGAACACAGTACACGCTGGCTGCCCGTGACCAATTACTGGCGTCAGCCGTGCACTTCTGAAAGACCGGGCCAAACCGAGCAGATGGATGGCCTCCAATACGCTGGTCTTCCCACTGCCGTTAAAGCCGTAGAGGACGTTGATCCGGGGAGAGGGAGAAAGGGCGACCGACTGTAGATTACGTACCGCGGTCACCGAAAGGCGCGTGATGGACATCAGGACCCATCTTCGGTGCGCATTGCCCCGGTACAGGGGCAAAAGAGGGGGGCCGCCATCACCCTTGTATCGCGCATGCATGCGCAATCCTGATAGCTGCCAACGACGGCCATGGCGCCCCCGCGCATCGCTTATAGACGCATTGGCATGACGACATAGGACGAGTCGTCATTACCCGCTTCTTGCAGAAGCGCGCTGCTGTTGGCATCGGACAAGGTGAGACGAACCTGTTCGGTTGTCATCACGCCCAGCACATCGAGGAGGTAGCTCACGTTGAAACCGATTTCCAGCGCATCGCCGTTGTAATCGACTGCCACTTCCTCTTCAGCTTCTTCCTGCTCTGGGTTATTGGCCTGAATCTTCAATAGGCCAGACGCCAATGTGAGGCGAATACCCCGGTATTTCTCATTCGAAAGAATCGCCGTCCGGCTGAACGCTTCTTTCAACAGCTGACGGTCACCTACCACCAGCTTGTCCCCGCCCTTGGGCAGCACGCGTTCGTAGTCTGGGAACTTCCCGTCTACCAGCTTGGAGGTGAAGGTGAACTCACCGGTATTGGCGCGAATATGGTGCTGGCCAAGCACGACGCTGACGTCAGCATCCTGCTCGGTGAGTAGACGCGCCAACTCGAGAATGCCTTTGCGCGGAACGATGACCTGATGTTTGTCAGCCTGCTCGATACCTGCCTGCATCCCGCACATGGCCAGGCGATGGCCATCGGTCGCTACCGCGCGAAGTGAGCCCGCACTTACCTCCAGGAGCATACCGTTGAGGTAGTAGCGGACATCCTGCTGTGCCATCGCGAAGCTGGTGCGCTCTATCAAACGACGCAGCTTCGCCTGCGGCAGGCTGAACGTCATCGATCCCGGACCTTCTTCAACGGTCGGGAAATCGTTGGCCGGAAGTGTTGAGAGGGTAAAGCGGCTACGGCCAGCCTTGATCAGAAGCTTCTGTTCTTCCACTCGTACGTCAATGGACGTGTCACTGGGCAAACTTTTGCAGATGTCCATGAGCTTGCGCGCAGGAACGGTGATCTCGCCTGGCTCCGCCGCGTCATCGAGCATCACGCGCCCAACGAGTTCGACTTCCAGATCCGTACCGGTCAGTGACAGCTGCTGACCTTCGACCACCAACAGGACATTGGATAGCACCGGCAGCGTCTGGCGTCGTTCCACGACACCGGCGACCAGTTGCAATGGTTTCAGAAGGGCTTCGCGCTGAATGGAAAAGTGCATGGTCTCGTCCCTTGCCTCGTGGGCTGCGTCAGGTAGTCAGTGTTCGCAGCAGGTTCTTGTAGTCTTCGCGGATGTCCGCGTCAGACTCCCTCAATTCGCTGATCTTGCGGCAGGCATGCAAAACGGTCGTGTGGTCCCGACCGCCAAACGCATCGCCAATTTCTGGCAAGCTGTGGTTCGTGATTTCTTTCGAAAGCGCCATGGCCACCTGGCGAGGCCGCGCCACCGAACGGGAGCGTCTTACCGACAGAAGGTCCGAGACCTTTATCTTGTAATACTCCGCAACGGTACGCTGGATGTTGTCGATACTGACCAATTTGTCTTGCAGCGCCAACAGGTCCTTGAGCGATTCGCGGATCAACTCGATGGTGATATCGCGCCCCATGAAGTGGCCGTGCGCAATGACTCGCTTTAGCGCGCCTTCCAGTTCACGGACGTTGGACCGAATTCGCTGAGCAATGAAGAAGGCAGCATCGTGCGGGAGGTCCACCTTGGCCTGTTCAGCCTTCTTCATCAGGATGGCGACGCGTGTCTCTAATTCGGGAGGCTCAACTGCAACGGTCAGTCCCCAGCCGAAGCGTGACTTCAACCGTTCCTCGAGTCCCTCGATTTCCTTGGGGTAACGGTCGCTCGTCAGAATGACCTGCTGCCCCCCTTCAAGCAGTGCGTTGAAGGTGTGAAAAAACTCTTCCTGCGAACGTTCCTTGCGCGCGAAGAACTGGATGTCATCAATCAGCAGCGCATCAACAGACCGGTAAAATCGCTTGAACTCGTTGATTGCGTTCAGCTGCAACGCTTTCACCATATCCGCAACGAACCGCTCGGAGTGGAGGTAGACAACCTTCGCATTCGGGTTTTTCTTGAGCAGATGGTTACCCACAGCATGCATAAGGTGGGTCTTACCCAGACCAACGCCGCCATAAAGGAAGAGTGGGTTGTATCCATGCTTGGGGTTATCCGCGACCTGCCAGGCAGCAGCCCGTGCCAGCTGGTTGGATTTACCCTCGACGAAATTCTCGAACGTGAAAGATCGATTCAGGTAGCTCGTGTGCTTGAGCGCACCTTCTACCTGTACCGTACGCTCGGGTTTGGGCGCCGGCATATCCAGCTCGGGTTGAATGACAGCCGGCTCCGCTAGGGTATCGCTGTCTCGAGCGCCCGACGACACCGGAGCCTGAGCAACAGGAGAAGGCGGTTCGACCGGCGCAGCAGCAGGCTGGGCTGCGGGGGCCGGCGCCGCCACGGAAGCGCGCGGGACCGTTGCCGGTTTGCGACTGCCAATAAGCAGCGACAACGCGGGCGGCATCCCCTCACCGTGCTCACCCAACAGTTCCATCAGTCGGCCCAGGTACTTTTCGTTGACCCAGTCGAGCACGAATCGATTGGGCGCATACACCCGTAGCTCGCCTGCCGAGGCCTCTACCTGCAAGGGTCGAATCCAGGTGTTGAATTGCTGGGTAGGCAGCTCATCGCGCAACAGTTCCACGCATTGCTGCCAAAGTTCGACCGACACGAATTGACCCCCGGTTCCGCTTAAGGAAGCGCTAAAAACAGTCGGCCATTGTACCGGGAGACCCCCGGCTTATCCACATGGATGGACTGCCGGGCGGCGATTGCGGGTCGATCCATGGGTAATCAACGGCAGAAGGCGATGGCTATCTGAATAAGCCTTGTGGAAAACACGGGTTGCGAGCCTTGGACAACCCGTAGCTAAACGCTGTGGATAACCTTACTGTGGATAAGAAGACTACTTATCCACCGCATTTCCTGAGCATTCAAACAGTCCCGACACGGCATCCACACAGTGCTTATTTTTCCTAGGCGCCAAGCGCTGCCGGATCTCCAAGCACTTATCCACATAGCAGGTCGTGCTCAAGTATCATTACATCTTCTGTCTTTTTAAAACTCTTCCCTTTTTTTATTTCGTTGAGTGAAGACCCTTCGTCCAGAGTACTGAACGAAAATTGACCTCGTGCATTGCTTTCACTAGAATCGCCGGTCTATTTGAACGGGGCCACGCCAGGCTCCTCTTAAACAGCCCGTTGTGACCTTTAGGTAACGCATCATGAAACGCACTTTCCAACCCAGCACCATCAAGCGCGCCCGTACTCACGGTTTCCGTGCTCGCATGGCTACCAAGAACGGTCGTCAAGTCCTGTCGCGTCGTCGCGCCAAGGGCCGTAAGCGTCTGACCGTCTGACTTGCTCGGTTCGGGTGGTGAATCAAGGCTTCGGCCGGGAAAGGCGACTGCTCAAGGCCCGGCAATTCAAGGCAGTCTTTGATTCACCGTCCGGCAAGGTCCCTGGCAAGCATGTCCTGATTCTTGCGCGCGACAATGATCAAGAGGGTCCTCGATTAGGACTCGTGATCGGGAAGAAAAGCGTTAAGCTTTCTGTCGAACGCAACCGCCTGAAGCGCCTCATCCGAGATTCCTTTCGCCTCCACCAGCATCAGTTGGGTGGGCAGGATATTGTTGTGGTAGCGCGTCGGGGAATCGGCGATCTGGATAATCCCGAGTTGCATCGTCAGTTCGGAAAGATCTGGAAACGCCTGGCACGAAGTCAGCCCCGTCCGACCGCCCGAGCCGACAGCAGCGGGACGCTAGATCCCTCTCATGCGTAAACTGGTCAAGCTCCCCATCCAGTTTTACCGCTATGCCATCAGCCCCTTGATGGCAAATCATTGTCGTTTTTATCCCAGTTGTTCCTGCTACGCACTCGAGGCCATCGAGGCCCACGGCGCCGTGCGTGGTAGTTGGCTGGCAATACGCCGTCTTGGCCGTTGCCACCCCTGGAATGCCGGCGGTTATGATCCGGTTCCTCCTGCTGAACAATCCCGACCCCCTTCGATGGCCGAGTAACCATGGATATTCAACGCTCGATCCTGATCGTCGCCCTGGCGATCGTGTCCTATTTTTTGGTGCTCAAATGGAACGATGACTACGGTCAGGCTGAAATGCCGCCGCAGCAGGCTGCCACCGCACCAGCGACCCCAAGTCTGCCGGGAAGCAATGGCGACCAGCCGGGTCAGTCGGATGTTCCGACTGCGACGTCAGGTACCGAAGCGGCAGCTCTGCCACAGGGCGAGACGCCAGCCAGTGCCGAGCTGATCCGCGTCCGCACCGATGTACTGGATGTTGCGATCGACCCTCGGGGTGGTGATGTCGTCCAGCTGAACTTGCTCCAGTACCCGCGTCGTCAGGACCGTCCCGACGTGCCGTTCCAGCTGTTCGACAACGGCAGCGAGCGAACTTACCTTGCGCAGAGCGGCCTTACGGGCACCAATGGCCCGGATGCACGTGCCAGTGGGCGGCCGCTGTACAGCAGTGAGCAACGCAGTTATCAACTGGCTAACGGCCAGGACGTCCTGACTGTAGATCTGCGTTACTCGGACAATGGTGTCAACTACGTCAAGCGCTTCACCTTCCATCGTGGATTGAAAGAGAGCTGCTCCGCGGACGACATCGCGCAGCGAAAGGTCGATTGCGTAACGCAGAACGGCTATACGGTCGACGTCAGCTACCAGATCGACAACCAGAGCGGTCAGCCCTGGACGGGTAATCTGTTTGCTCAGCTCAAGCGAGACAACAGTGGTGATCCTTCTTCTACCACTGCCACTGGCGTCTCGACGTATCTTGGCGCAGCCATGTGGACCGCAAGCGAGCCCTACAAGAAGGTCTCCAAAGGTGACATGGATGACCGCTCGCTCAAGCAGACCGTCGATGGTGGTTGGGTTGCCTGGCTTCAGCATTATTTCGTGACGGCGTGGGTTGCCAACAAGGACCAGGCAAACCTTGTTCAGACGCGCAAGGATAGTCAGGGCAACTACATCATCGGGTTCACGGGGCCAGCCGTTAACGTCCCCGCCGATGGGCAAGGTACGGCATCGGCTGTCCTTTACGCCGGCCCGAAAATTCAGAGTCACCTGGGTGCGCTGTCTCCCGGTCTTGAGTTGACGGTTGACTATGGGTTCCTGTGGTTCCTGGCCCAGCCCATCTTCTGGTTGCTGCAACACATTCATGGCCTGCTTGGGAACTGGGGCTGGTCGATCGTCATGCTGACAGTGATCATCAAGCTGATCTTCTTCCCGCTTTCTGCGGCAAGCTATCGGTCGATGGCACGCATGCGTGCGGTATCGCCCAAAATCCAGGCCCTGAAAGAACAGTTCGGTGACGATCGCCAGAAGATGTCCCAGGCGATGATGGAGCTGTACAAGAAGGAGAAGATCAATCCGCTCGGTGGATGCCTACCGATTCTGATCCAGATGCCTGTGTTCCTTGCGCTCTACTGGACGCTTCTGGAAAGCGTCGAGATCCGTCAGGCACCTTGGATTCTGTGGATAACCGACCTGTCCATCAAGGATCCTTACTTCCTGTTGCCGATCATCATGGGCGCGACCATGTTCATTCAGCAGCAACTCAACCCGACTCCTCCGGACCCAATGCAGGCTCGAGTGATGAAAATGATGCCAATCATCTTCACCTTCTTCTTCCTGTGGTTCCCTGCCGGCCTGGTGCTGTACTGGATCGTCAACAACACGCTCTCGATTCTGCAGCAGTGGTACATTACCCGTCAGATTCAGAGGGCCACGCCTGCGAAGGCCTGATCCGGACTTGTCCACAGACGCCCCCTAGAGGGGCGTTCTGTTTTTCAGGGGAAACGTTATGCACACCCAAGACACCATTGCGGCTGTCGCCACTGCGCAAGGCCGGGGAGGGGTCGGCATCGTGCGTGTGTCGGGCCCCGCAGCGCAGGCCATCGCCAGGTCAATCACGGGTCGTGCCCTGGTGCCTCGCTACGCCCAATACTGTCCCTTCGAAAGCGCGGAGGGGCAGATCATTGATGAAGGCCTGGCCCTGTTCTTCCAGGGTCCGCACTCTTTCACAGGTGAGGATGTGCTGGAATTGCAGGGTCATGGTGGCCCCGTTGTCATGGACCTCCTGCTTCGGGAATGCCTTGCGCTTGGCGCACGTCAGGCTCGACCAGGAGAATTCAGTGAGCGCGCATTTCTCAACGACAAGCTTGACCTGGCACAAGCTGAAGCGATTGCCGATCTCATCGAGGCCAGTACAGAGCAGGCTGCTCGGAATGCATTACGATCGCTTCAAGGTGAGTTTTCCACACGGGTCCATGGCCTTACAGAGCAGCTGATTGGGCTGAGAATCCATGTCGAGGCAGCCATCGACTTCCCGGAAGAGGAAATCGACTTTCTCGCCGATGGCGTCGTATTGGCAAAGCTAGATAGCGTACGCGGTGCACTCGGTGATGTACTCCGGGAAGCGGCGCAAGGCGCCTTGCTACGTGATGGGATGAACGTCGTGATCGCAGGTCGGCCCAATGCCGGCAAGTCAAGCCTGCTGAACGCACTTGCGGGCCGAGAGGCCGCCATTGTCACGGACATCGCAGGGACGACGCGAGACGTTCTTCGTGAACATATCCACATAGAAGGCATGCCACTTCATGTGGTCGATACAGCTGGCCTGCGTGAAACGCAGGACGCCGTCGAGCGCATCGGGGTTCAGCGCGCGCTGAAGGCGATTCAGGACGCCGACCGGATTTTGCTGGTCGTCGACGCTACCGCGCCTGAAGCTGTAGATCCTCACGCACTTTGGCCGGAGTTTCTGGGCCACCTTCCGGTGCCTTCCAATGTCACTGTCATCCGCAACAAGGCAGACCTGAGCGGTGAAGGCATCTGCCTTGGAACAGATGACCATGGTGCAACGACAATAACGCTCTCCGCGCGAATAGGCGAAGGGGTCGAGCTGCTGCGTGACCACTTGAGGACTTGCATGGGTCTGGAGCAAACGGCTGAAAGCGGCTTCAGCGCCAGAAGACGGCATCTTGATGCGCTCAGGCGCGCTGCGGAATACCTCGATCATGGTCGTGCACAGCTCACGGGCGCCGGCGCTGGTGAGTTACTGGCTGAAGATTTGCGGCATGCGCAGCAGGCGCTAGGGGAAATCACGGGCGCCTTCAGTTCCGACGACCTCTTGGGCCGGATATTTTCGAGCTTCTGTATCGGCAAGTAGAACCAGAATGATACCGACCCGGCTATGGCCGGGTTTTTTTTGTCTCCTGAAAAAAGTCGACTATGTCTACTTGGTTAAGGGGTGTGGATAACGCACGCTGAGCTCCGTCGATAAGTCCTATTGAAAACGGTGGATGAACCTTCTTGTGGATAACCACCCTTCCTGTCCACAGCTTCTCACCTGCTTGCAAAGGGGATGCAACAAGCTTCATCACAACCTTTCTACCACCCTGGAATCCGCGTAGCACTAGGCTTACGTGGATCTATACACAGTTATTCGGCTCTATATACATATAAATAAAAACCAAGCTTTTTAAAGATTTCTTCCTTTCTATTTCCTCTATATGGCGATGCTGGGATGCCACTGTCTATTTTTTATCCAAGACCCTTCATTCGGCACGCCTAAGTCCCTATACTTGGCGCCTTTTCTCTTTCCCCATTCCGGAACAGGCACGAGGTGCGTGGTGGATTTCCCTTCCCGTTTTGACGTGATCGTGATCGGCGGTGGTCATGCCGGTACCGAAGCTGCGCTCGCAGCTGCACGCATGGGCACAAGGACGCTGCTACTGACTCACAATGTGGAAACCTTGGGCCAGATGAGCTGTAACCCCGCCATTGGGGGTATCGGCAAGAGTCATCTGGTCAAGGAAATCGATGCGTTGGGTGGAGCCATGGCGCAGGCCACCGACCTGGGTGGCATCCAGTTCCGCGTACTCAACAGCCGAAAGGGCCCAGCCGTTCGAGCCACGCGCGCCCAGGCAGATCGTGTCCTGTACAAGGCTGCCATTCGCGAGACGCTGGAAAACCAGCCGAACCTGTGGATATTTCAGCAAGCCTGTGACGACCTGATCGTCGAAGGCGAGCAGGTGCGTGGTGTCGTGACCCAAATGGGCCTTCGGTTCCTCGCCGATAACGTGGTGCTTACTACGGGTACATTTCTCGGCGGCAAGATTCATATCGGCCTGGAGAACTACTCCGGGGGCCGCGCAGGTGATCCGCCAGCGATTGCCTTGGCTCAGCGTCTGCGTGAATTGCCCTTGCGAGTAGGCCGTCTGAAGACAGGCACACCACCTAGGATCGATGGACGCTCGGTCGACTTCAGCGTGATGACCGAGCAACCAGGCGATACACCCATCCCGGTGATGTCCTTTCTGGGTTCGGCTGCGCAGCATCCTCGGCAAGTAAGTTGCTGGATCACGCATACCAATTCCCGTACGCACGAAATCATCGCGGCAAATCTCGATCGTTCGCCAATGTATTCGGGCGTCATTGAAGGCATCGGCCCGCGGTATTGCCCTTCCATCGAGGACAAGATTCATCGGTTTGCGGACAAGGACAGCCATCAGGTCTTCCTGGAGCCCGAAGGGTTAACCACCCACGAGCTGTATCCGAACGGGATCTCGACATCGTTGCCCTTTGATGTCCAGCTACAGATCGTTCGCAGCATTCGCGGTATGGAGAACGCCCATATCGTTCGTCCAGGCTATGCCATCGAATACGACTTTTTCGATCCGCGCGACTTGAAGTACAGCCTGGAAACCAAAGTTATCGGGGGATTGTTCTTCGCAGGGCAGATCAACGGGACTACGGGCTACGAAGAAGCGGGCGCGCAGGGTCTTCTTGCGGGAGCGAACGCAGCGCTCCGGGCCCAGGGCAAGGACAGCTGGTGCCCGCGACGCGATGAGGCGTACCTCGGGGTACTTGTGGATGACCTGATCACCCTCGGTACGCAAGAGCCTTATCGGATGTTCACGTCCCGCGCGGAATACCGCCTGATTCTTCGCGAGGATAACGCGGACCTCCGTCTGACCGAAAAAGGCCGGGAGCTGGGGCTTGTCGATGATGCGCGATGGGCCGCCTTCCAGACCAAGCGCGAAGCGATAGCGGTGGAAGAGCAGCGCCTGAAGACATCATGGGTTCGGCCGGGCACACAGGAGGGCGACGCGATCGCCTCGCGCTACGGCACGCCGCTAACGCATGAGTACAACTTGCTCAACCTGTTGAGTCGTCCCGAAATTGACTATGTCGGGCTGACACAATTGACCGGAGGCGGCGTCGCAGATCCGCAGGTCGCCGAGCAGGTCGAGATCAAGACGAAATACGCCGGCTACATCGAGCGTCAGCAAGACGAGATCGAGAAACTGCGGGCGAGCGAAAACGTCCGCCTGCCCGAAGGACTCGACTACACGGTCATCTCGGGTTTGTCCCGTGAAATTCAGCACAAGCTCGGCCAGGCGCGCCCTGAAACATTGGGCCAGGCCTCACGAATACCAGGCGTTACGCCTGCAGCGGTGTCGTTGTTGATGATCCACCTGAAGAAACGTGGCGCGGGACGCCAGTTGGAGCACAGCGCCTGATGGTCATTGCGCAACGGCACGCCGAAGAGCTGTCGGAAGGTATCGAAGCGTTGGGGATAACTGTCGAGCAGGCTCAGCAGGCGAAATTGCTCGACTACCTTGCGCTCCTGATCAAGTGGAACAAGGCCTATAACCTTACCGCCGTCCGCGATCCTGATGAGATGGTGTCTCGCCACCTGCTGGATAGCCTCAGCGTCGCATCGCATGTGGATAAGTATGGCAGCCGTTGGCTTGATGTTGGCAGCGGTGGCGGTATGCCGGGAATTCCGCTGGCGATCCTTTATCCACAGTCCGGCTTCACGCTATTGGATGGTAATGGCAAGAAGACACGATTCCTCACGCAGGTAAAATTGGAGCTCGGTTTGTCCAATCTCGAGGTTATCCACAGTCGTGTGGAAACCTACTCACCCTCTGTACCTTTCACCGGCATCATATCCCGTGCGTTCAGCAGCCTTTCGGACTTCACGTCCTGGACCAGGCACCTGGGTGATGGAGAGACGCGGTGGCTTGCGATGAAGGGCATACACCCGGACGACGAGCTTCAGGCGCTGCCTGCGGATTTCGCGCGTGAGGCGACACACGTCCTCCAGGTCCCCGGTTGCCAAGGTCAGCGCCATCTGCTGATACTGCGCCGCACGTTTTCGGAGGGACATTGACCATGGCCAAGGTATTCGCGATTGCCAACCAGAAGGGCGGTGTCGGCAAGACGACCACCTGCATCAATCTGGCAGCGTCGTTGGTGGCCACGAAACGTCGCGTGCTGCTTATCGACCTCGATCCGCAAGGCAACGCCACCACCGGAAGCGGTGTGGACAAGGTTTCGTTGGAACACTCGATCTACGATGTGCTGGTCGGTGACTGCAGCCTCGTCGATGCGATGCAGTTCTCCGAGCACGGCGGCTATCAGCTGTTGCCCGCGAACAGGGACCTCACGGCCGCCGAAGTCGCACTGCTCGAGATGCCTGCGAAGGAAAATCGCCTTCGCGAAGCGCTGGCACCCATTCGTGAAAATTACGACTACATCCTGATCGATTGCCCGCCCTCACTGTCGATGCTGACCATCAACGCGCTGGTCGCATCCGACGGCGTGATCATCCCGATGCAATGCGAATACTACGCGCTCGAGGGGCTGACGGATCTGATCAACAGCATTCAGCGCATTGGTGCACTGCTCAATCCCAATTTGAAGATCGAAGGATTGCTGCGCACGATGTACGATCCCCGGATCAGCCTCACCAACGATGTCACCGCTCAGCTCAAGCAGCACTTCGGCGACAAGCTATACGACGCGGTGATTCCGCGTAACGTCCGCCTGGCGGAGGCCCCCAGCTTCGGCATGCCGGCGCTGGTCTACGACAAATCGTCCCGTGGGGCGGTTGCCTACCTGGCGCTGGCCGGTGAGCTGGTAAGACGCCAGCGCGCCCGCCGCAGAACCGCTACAGCTTAAGGAACCTGCATGGCTGTGAAGAAACGAGGGCTCGGCCGTGGCCTGGACGCCCTACTGGGCAATTCCAGCGTCCCGAAGCTCGAGGAACAGGCGCTTCAGACCGACAGACGCGAATTGCAGGACATTCCACTCGAACGCATTCAGCGCGGAAAGTACCAGCCGCGCCGGGACATGGATCCTACTGCGCTCGAAGAGCTTGCCCGTTCGATCAAGGCACAGGGCGTCATGCAGCCTATTGTCGTCCGGCCGGTTAGCAAGGGTCGCTACGAGATCATCGCAGGTGAGCGCCGCTGGCGAGCAAGTCAGCAGGCAGGCCTTGAGAGTATCCCCGCTGTCGTTCGCGAAGTGCCCGATGAAGCCGCTATTGCGATGGCGCTCATCGAAAACATCCAGCGTGAGGATTTGAATCCGCTGGAGGAGGCGCTTGCGCTTCAGCGCCTGCAGCAGGAATTCCAGCTGACCCAGGCCCAGGTGGCCGATGCAGTGGGTAAGTCCCGCGTGACGGTAAGTAACCTGCTACGCTTGATCGGATTGCCGGAGGACGTCAAGACGATGCTGTCCCATGGTGACCTGGAGATGGGACACGCGCGTGCGCTGTTGGGTTTGCCTGCGGATCAGCAGTCCGAAGGGGCGCGACATGTTGTCGCACGGGGTCTTACGGTGCGTCAGACGGAAGCTCTTGTACGCCAGTGGCTGAGTGGGAAGAAAACGGCCGCTGAAACAGCGCCGGCCGACCCGGACATAAGCCGTCTGGAACAGCGCTTGGCAGAGAAATTGGGCTCTCCGGTGCAGATCAAACATGGGCAGCGCGGCAAGGGTCAGCTGGTGATCCGCTACAGCTCGCTGGACGAGCTTCAAGGCGTATTGGCTCACATCCGCTGAAACAATTGGCGGTGTAGCGCCAATCGGAAAAGACTACCCGGCAGTTGAACAGGGGGGATACGACCCCTATACTCTGCGCGCATTTTGGCCGCCGTATTCGACGCCAAATTACGAACTGGCGCGCATTCAGTACAAGCCAGAGGAACCTGCCGAGATGGATATTCGCACGCCTCAACGCCTGCCGCTCCATCGCCTTCCGGTATTCCCCGTATTGCTGGCTCAACTGGGCTTCGGCCTGGTTGCGTCTGCCGTGATTTGGATGTTGGCCGGTAGGGTCGCCGGCTATTCGGCGCTCATTGGCCTGGGTATCGGCTGGTTGCCCAACGTGTATTTTGCGCACAAGGCATTTCGCTTCGGCGGTGCACGGGCGGCTCAGGCCATCGTTCGGTCGTTCTACGCTGGCGAGGCCGGCAAACTGATTTTCACGGCAGTGCTCTTTGCACTGGCGTTTGCTGGAGTGAAACCACTTGAACCGCTGGCCCTGTTCGGCGTGTTCGTTCTGACACAATTGGTCAGCTGGTTCGCTCCGCTGCTGGTGAAGAAAAGAATTTCAAGACCTTAGACGTTGAGGGATATATGGCTGAACAAACTGCCTCGGGCTATATCCAGCATCACCTGACCAACCTGACCTTCGGTCAGCACCCGGTGAACGGCTGGAGCTTTGCTCACACCGCCCAAGAGGCACAGGAAATGGGCTTCTGGGCCTTCCACGTGGATACCCTGGCTGTCTCGGTCGTTCTTGGATTCCTGTTCATCCTGCTGTTCCGTGCAGGTGCCAGCCGTGCGACGTCCGGCCAGCCCGGCGCACTTCAGAATTTCGTTGAAGTCATGGTCGAGTTCGTGGACGGCAGCGTGAAGGACACCTTCCATGGCCGTAACGCGTTGATCGCTCCGCTGGCTCTGACGATCTTCGTCTGGGTTTTCCTGATGAACCTGATGGACTTGGTGCCTGTCGACTGGCTGCCAATGGCGGCGGCGAAGATCGCAGGTGACGAGCACCTGTTCTTCCGTGTCGTACCAACGACCGATCCAAACGCTACGCTGGGCCTGGCTTTGTCCGTATTTGCCCTGATTCTGTACTACAGCATCAAGGTCAAGGGCATCGGTGGTTTCCTGGGCGAGCTCACGCTTCATCCGTTCAGCAGCAAGAACGTTCTGATGCAGATCATTCTGATTCCAGTGAACTTCCTGCTGGAATTCGTCACCCTCATCGCCAAGCCGGTATCCCTGGCACTGCGACTGTTCGGTAACCTCTATGCAGGCGAGCTGATCTTCATCCTCATCGCCATCATGTTCGGCGGCGGCTTGCTGTTGGGTGCTCTGGGTATCGCACTGCAGTGGGCGTGGGCAGTCTTCCACATCCTGATCATCGTGCTGCAAGCCTTCATCTTCATGATGCTGACCATCGTGTATCTGTCGATGGCGCACGAAGACAATCACTAAGGGTTTTGCCTCCAGCCTTGCGTGCCGGGGCTGGGGCTGACGAAAACGATTCAAACGCTTCACCACAACTAACCAATACGACGCATAAGTCGGGAGGAAAAATGGAAACTGTAGTTGGTCTGACCGCGATCGCCGTTGCTCTGCTGATTGGTCTGGGTGCCCTGGGTACCGCAATCGGATTCGGTCTGCTGGGCGGCAAGTTCCTGGAAGGCGCTGCTCGTCAGCCTGAAATGGTTCCGATGCTTCAAGTCAAGATGTTCATCGTGGCGGGTCTGCTCGACGCCGTGACCATGATCGGTGTTGGTATCGCCCTGTTCTTCACCTTCGCTAACCCCTTCGTTGGTCAGATCGCCGGCTAATTCTCTACCCGAGGAGATTGGTTTGGATGGACAACGAACGAGCGAGGTGTTGGCGTGAACATTAATGCAACCCTGATTGGCCAGTCCGTTGCCTTCTTCATCTTCGTGCTGTTCTGCATGAAGTTCGTGTGGCCTCCGGTCATCACGGCTTTGCGCGAACGCCAGAAGAAGATTGCTGATGGCCTGGACGCTGCCAGCCGTGCGACTCGCGACCTGGAGCTAGCCCAAGAGAAAGCGGGCGAGCAACTGCGCGAAGCGAAGGCTCAAGCAGCGGAAATCATCGAGCAAGCCAAGAAGCGCGCGAACCAGCTCGTCGACGAAGCCCGTGAACAGGCTCGTGACGAAGCGGAGCGTGTGAAAACGCAGGCTCGAGCCGAGATCGAACAGGAATTGAACGGCGTCAAGGATGCGCTGCGTGCCCAGGTGGGTGCGTTGGCAGTCAGCGGTGCCGAAAAGATTCTGGGTTCGAGCATCGATCAAAACGCGCATGCGGAGCTGGTTAACAAACTGGCAGCCGAAATCTAAGCGAGGGCGACATGGCAGAACTGACCACGCTGGCCCGACCTTACGCCAAGGCTGCTTTCGAGCATGCCCAGGCCAACCAGCAGATGGCCCAATGGTCGGACATGCTGGCCCTGGCTGCTGCCGTGTCGCAGGACGACATCGTGCAGCGCATGCTCAAGGCTCCGCGTCTGACGAGCACAGAGAAAGCCTCCACCTTCATCGAGGTGTGTGGCGATGCACTCAACGCGCAGGTCCGGAACTTCATTCAGGTTCTAGCCGAGAACGAGCGTCTCTTGCTTTTGCCTGAGATCGCCGCCCTGTTCGAACTGTACAAGTCCGAGCGGGAAAAGTCGGTAGACGTGGAAGTGACCAGTGCCTTCGCATTGAGCGCAGAACAGCAAGACAAACTCGCCAAGGTTCTCAGCGCACGGCTCAGCCGGGAAGTGCGTCTGCACGCCGCGGAAGATCCCGCCCTCATCGGTGGTGTCGTTATCCGCGCCGGCGACCTGGTTATCGATGGCTCGGTTCGCGGCAAAATCGCGAAGCTGGCCGAAGCGTTGAAATCCTGAGTTTGAAGGGGCAGCAGAGCAATGCAGCAACTCAATCCTTCCGAAATAAGTGAAATCATCAAGGGGCGTATCGAGAAACTCGACGTCTCTTCCCAAGCCCGTAACGAAGGCACCATCGTCAGCGTGTCTGACGGTATCGTGCGTATCTTCGGTCTCGCCGATGTCATGTATGGCGAGATGATCGAATTCCCGGGCGGCGTCTACGGTATGGCGCTGAACCTTGAGCAAGATTCTGTTGGTGCCGTAATCCTGGGTGATTACACCGGCCTGCAGGAAGGCATGAGTGCGAAGTGCACCGGCCGCATCCTCGAGGTTCCAGTCGGTCCTGAACTGCTCGGCCGCGTTGTCGACGCACTGGGCAACCCGATTGATGGCAAAGGCCCGATCGCCGCAACCGCTACCGACGCTGTCGAAAAAGTTGCGCCAGGCGTGATCTGGCGTCAGTCGGTCGACCAGCCGGTACAAACCGGTTACAAGTCGGTCGATGCAATGATCCCAGTCGGCCGTGGCCAGCGTGAGCTGATCATCGGTGACCGTCAGATCGGTAAAACAGCGCTGGCTGTCGATGCGATCATCAACCAGAAGAACAGCGGTATCCGCTGCGTCTACGTTGCGATTGGTCAGAAGCAGTCGACTATTGCCAACGTCGTACGCAAGCTGGAACAGCATGGCGCGCTGGAAAACACCATCGTCGTCGCCGCTTCGGCGTCCGAATCCGCTGCGCTGCAGTTCCTGGCACCTTATGCCGGCTGCACCATGGGCGAATACTTCCGTGACCGTGGTGAAGACGCGCTGATCGTTTACGACGACCTGTCCAAGCAGGCTGTTGCGTATCGCCAGATCTCGCTGCTGCTGCGTCGTCCGCCGGGCCGCGAAGCCTACCCAGGCGACGTGTTCTATCTCCACAGCCGTCTGCTCGAACGTGCATCCCGCGTATCGGCCGACTACGTCGAGAAGTTCACCAACGGCGCCGTCACTGGCAAAACGGGTTCGCTGACGGCGCTGCCGATCATCGAAACGCAGGCGGGCGACGTTTCGGCGTTCGTACCGACCAACGTGATCTCCATCACCGACGGCCAGATCTTCCTTGAGTCCGCCATGTTCAACTCGGGTATCCGTCCGGCCGTCAACGCCGGTATCTCGGTATCCCGTGTAGGTGGTGCTGCTCAGACCAAGATCATCAAGAAGCTGTCCGGCGGCATTCGTACCGCTCTGGCCCAGTATCGTGAACTGGCGGCTTTCGCCCAGTTTGCATCGGACCTGGACGAAGCGACCCGCAAGCAGCTGGAGCACGGTCAGCGCGTTACCGAGCTGATGAAGCAAAAGCAGTATGCGCCCATGTCCATCGCCGAAATGGCGCTGAGCCTGTACGCAGCCGAGCGCGGCTTCCTCACCGACGTCGAAATCGCCAAGGTTGGCGCTTTCGAAGCTGCCCTGATCGCCTACTTCAATCGTGATCACGCCGACCTGATGGCGAAGATCAACGTGAAGGGTGACTTCAACGACGAGATCGATGCCAGCATGAAAGCCGGTATCGAGAAGTTCAAGTCCACCCAGACCTGGTAAGCCGCAGCGGGCATCGATAGATGCCCGCTTGCTAACCTGATAGGTGTGAAATGGCAGGCGCAAAAGAGATTCGAGGCAAGATTGCGAGCATCAAAAGCACGCAAAAGATCACCAGCGCCATGGAAAAGGTCGCGGTCAGCAAGATGCGCAAGGCTCAACAGCGCATGGCCGCCAGCAAGCCATACGCTGAGCGTATCCGGCAGGTGATCGGCCATTTGGCCAACGCCAACCCGGAATACCGCCATCCCTTCATGATCGAACGCGAGATGAAGCGCGTCGGTTATATCGTGGTCACATCCGACCGCGGTCTGGCCGGTGGTCTGAACAGCAACCTGTTCAAGGCCCTCATCAAGGACATGAGCAGCAAGCGTGACCAGGGAACGGAAATCGACCTGGCCACTATTGGTAGCAAGGGTGCTTCGTTCTTCCGTAGCTACGGCGGAAACGTAGTCGCGGCGATCAGCCACCTGGGTGAAAACCCGTCGATCAGCGATTTGATCGGCAGCGTCAAGGTCATGCTGGATGCCTATCTTTCGGGCCGCATCGACCGTCTGTACGTTGTATCGAACAAGTTCGTGAACACCATGACGCAGAAGCCAACCGTAGAACAGCTCGTTCCGCTGGTGGCTGAAGACAGTCAGGAGCTCAAGCACCACTGGGACTACCTGTACGAACCCGACGCCAAGCAGCTGCTTGATGGCTTGCTGGTACGTTACGTGGAATCGCAGGTCTACCAGGCGGTCGTCGAGAACAATGCAGCCGAACAGGCCGCGCGCATGATCGCGATGAAGAATGCCACTGACAACGCCGGTGAACTGATCAGTGATTTGCAGCTGATCTACAACAAGGCGCGTCAGGCAGCGATCACCCAGGAAATTTCGGAAATCGTCGGCGGCGCTGCCGCGGTTTAAGAACGGTTCAACTATTGAGGACCATGAGATGAGCAGTGGACGTATCGTTCAAATCATCGGCGCCGTCATCGACGTGGAATTTCCGCGTGATCAGGTACCGAGTGTTTATGAAGCGCTGAAGGTAGTCGGCGCTGAAACTACCCTGGAAGTCCAGCAGCAACTGGGCGACGGCATCGTCCGTACCATTGCGATGGGTTCCACAGAAGGCCTCAAGCGTGGCCTTGATGTCGCCAACACGGGTGCTGCGATCCAGGTTCCGGTCGGGGTCAAGACCCTTGGCCGTATCATGGACGTACTGGGCAACCCGATTGACGAAGCAGGTCCTATCGGCGAAGAAGAGCGTTGGGGCATTCACCGCCCAGCACCGAGCTACGCTGAGCAGGCCGGTGGCAATGAGCTTCTGGAAACCGGCATCAAGGTCATCGACCTGGTATGCCCGTTCGCCAAGGGCGGTAAGGTCGGTCTGTTCGGTGGCGCCGGTGTCGGCAAGACCGTGAACATGATGGAGCTGATCCGCAACATCGCGATCGAGCACAGCGGCTATTCCGTATTCGCCGGCGTGGGTGAGCGTACTCGTGAGGGTAATGACTTCTACCACGAGATGAAGGATTCCAACGTTCTCGACAAGGTAGCCCTGGTCTACGGTCAGATGAACGAGCCGCCGGGTAACCGTCTACGCGTCGCGCTGACCGGTCTTACCATGGCCGAAAAATTCCGTGACGAGGGCCGTGACGTACTGTTGTTCGTTGACAACATCTACCGTTACACCCTCGCCGGTACCGAAGTATCCGCACTGCTGGGCCGTATGCCTTCCGCGGTAGGTTATCAGCCGACCCTGGCCGAAGAGATGGGTGTTCTTCAAGAGCGCATCACCTCCACCAAGACGGGTTCGATCACCTCCGTCCAGGCTGTCTATGTACCGGCGGACGACCTGACCGACCCATCGCCAGCGACAACCTTCGCTCACTTGGATGCAACGGTTGTACTGTCCCGTGACATCGCTTCGTTGGGTATCTACCCTGCGGTCGATCCGTTGGACTCGACGTCCCGTCAGCTCGATCCGAACGTGATCGGCCAAGAGCACTACGAGACCGCGCGTGGCGTCCAGTACGTCCTGCAGCGTTACAAGGAGCTCAAGGACATCATCGCGATTCTGGGTATGGACGAATTGTCCGAACAGGACAAGCAGCTCGTATCCCGTGCGCGTAAGATCCAGCGCTTCCTGTCCCAGCCGTTCTTCGTGGCCGAAGTCTTCACCGGTTCGCCAGGCAAGTACGTTTCGCTCAAGGACACCATCGCGGGCTTCAAGGGCATCCTCAATGGCGACTACGATCACCTGCCCGAGCAGGCGTTCTACATGGTCGGCAGCATCGAGGAAGCCATCGAGAAGGCCAAGAAACTCTAAGGCAACCCGGGCGCCGCTTATGGCGCCCTGGTCGATGCGAGGTTAGAAATGGCTATGACTGTCCATTGCGATATCGTCAGCGCTGAAGGCGAAATTTTCTCCGGCCTGGTTGAGATGGTGGTCGCGCACGGCAATTTGGGTGACCTGGGCATTGCGCCCGGTCACGCGCCGTTGATCACCGACCTCAAGCCAGGTCCGGTTCGCCTCGTCAAGCAGGGCGGCGAGGAGGAAGTGTTCTACATTTCCGGTGGTTTCCTCGAAGTCCAGCCATCGATGGTGATGGTGCTTGCCGATACCGCTTCGCGTGCGGGCGATCTCGATGAAGCTGCGGCGCAGGAAGCCGTCAAGGCTGCTGAAGCAGCCCTGGCCGGCAAGAATACCGAGTTCGATTACGGTACCGCTTCTGCCCAACTGGCTGAAGCCGCCGCACAACTGCGTACGATTCAGCAATTGCGCCGTCAGGCCAAGCGCTAATCGTTCGCCGACAGAGAAGGCAGCCTTGGCTGCCTTTTTTGTTGCCTGAAAGAAAGCCCGGCAGCGCGCTACTCATGTTCAAGATGCACCTTTAGAATCCAGACCTTTGGATCTTATCTGCCTTCAGGAGAAGCTCATGTCACTGGATATCGTCATTCTTGCGGCTGGCCAAGGGACGCGTATGCGGTCCGCACTGCCCAAAGTGCTTCACCCGGTGGCGGGTAAATCCATGCTTGGCCATGTGCTCAATTGCGGACGCCTGCTCGAACCCAAGGCCATGCATGTTGTGATCGGCCACGGCGCTGAGCGTGTGCGCGAGGCGGTTGGGGCAGACGACGTTCAATTCGTCGTTCAGGAGCAGCAGCTCGGAACCGGCCATGCGGTCGCGCAAGCCCTGCCTAACCTGAGTGCCGAGCGCGTCCTGATCCTGTATGGCGATGTTCCATTGATCGAGCGCACTACGCTGGATCGGCTTCTCGCGAAGGTTGCGGATGATCGCATTGCCCTGTTGACCGTCGTTCTCGATGATCCAACGGGTTACGGCAGGATCATTCGTGACGCGTCAGGTGCGGTCCAGGCTATCGTCGAGCAGAAGGATGCATCGGAAGCGCAGCGTCAGATCAAGGAGGGTAATACGGGCATCTTGGCGGTCCCGGGCGCGCGCCTTGCCGACTGGCTTCAGCGGCTTTCCAACGATAACGCTCAGGGCGAGTATTACCTGACCGATATTATTGCCATGGCAGTGGCGGATGGTTTGCTGGTCGACACCGAGCACGCTGCCGACCCCATGGAAGTGCAGGGTGCAAATGATCGGGCGCAACTGGCTATGCTGGAGCGACATTATCAGAGCCGTGCAGCGCGGCGTTTGATGGCACAGGGCGTGACGCTCCTTGATCCCGCTCGTTTCGATGTGCGCGGAGAGGTCACGGCCGGAAGGGATGTCGAGATCGACATCAATGTCATTTTGGAAGGCCGCGTGGTGATCGAAGACGATGTCCGCATTGGCCCGAACTGCGTCATCCGCAACAGCATCCTGCGCCGCGGCGCGATCGTGAAGGCGAATTCTCATCTTGAAGGTGCAGATGTAGGCGAAGGTGCCGACTGTGGGCCGTTTGCTCGACTACGGCCCGGTGCGGTCCTGGGTGCTCGCGCACATGTAGGCAACTTCGTAGAACTCAAGAATGCGCGTATGGGGGAAGGTGCCAAAGCCGGCCACTTGGCGTACCTCGGCGACGCTCAGATTGGCGCGCGCACGAACATCGGTGCTGGAACCATCACCTGCAACTACGACGGTGCGAACAAGCATCAGACCGTCATGGGTGAGGACGTTTTTATAGGTTCGAACAGCGCGCTGGTTGCGCCGGTTACGTTGGGCGACCGTGTCACGACGGGGGCCGGATCGGTCATTACGCAGGATGTCGACGCTGACTCGCTAGCCGTAGGGCGAGCGCGGCAACGCAATATCCACGGATGGCAGCGGCCGGTCAAGATCAAAAAGTAACCATTACTTGCGTTTCGTCGTATCAAATGTTTTGATTCCCCGGACTTAACTTTCGAATCGAAACATATACGTGTCGAAACGCAACACACCTCAAAGACGCCACGCGATTCTTGCCTTGTTGTCTCAGCAGGGCGAGGTCAGCGTGGATGAGCTGGCCCGATCGTTCTCCACCTCGGAAGTCACCATCCGCAAGGACCTGGCCGCGCTCGAGGCCAATGGCCTGCTGCTCAGACGGTACGGCGGCGCGGTACCGCTTCCGCAAGAGTTGCTCGCCGAGCCCGGACAGCCCGTTTCGGCCTACAAGCAAGCGATTGCCAAAGCCGGCGTAGGCTGCATTCGTGAACATGCGCGAATCATCATCGATAGCGGGAGCACGACTGCCGCGATGATCCCTCACCTGGGGCACAAGCCTGGTCTCGTCGTCATGACGAATTCGCTGAACGTCGCCAATGCGCTTCGTGAGCTCGAACACGAACCCATGTTGCTTATGACAGGTGGGACCTGGGATCCCCATTCCGAATCCTTCCAGGGACAGGTCGCCGAGCAGGTGCTGCGCGCCTATGACTTCGACCAATTGTTCATCGGCGCCGACGGTATCGATCTGGCCCGTGGGACCACTACCTTCAACGAGCTGCTGGGCCTGTCCCGCGTCATGGCGGAAGTGGCGAGGGAAGTCATCGTGATGGTCGAGTCCGACAAGATCGGACGACGAATCCCCAACCTTGAGCTCCCCTGGGAGCGCATTCATACCCTGATTACAGACGAGCGCATCACTGACGATGCTCGTCACGAGATAAGCACGCGTGGCATTCGATTGATCTGCGCGTCGCTGGATAACTGAGGAGAGCTGCTCATGTGCGGAATCGTAGGTGCCGTAGGCGAACGTAACGTTACCCCCATCCTTGTCGAAGGGCTTCGACGACTGGAGTACCGCGGGTACGACAGTGCTGGCGTCGCACTGATCGACGCCGAGCGCGGGCTTCAGCGTCGCCGCCAGACAGGCAAGGTCAGCGAACTGACCGCACTCCTCGAGCGTGAGCCATTGGCTGGCCGTATCGGTATTGCCCATACCCGTTGGGCGACGCACGGTGCGCCGACCGAAAGCAACGCACACCCTCATTTTTCCGGCCAAGAACTGGCGGTGGTCCACAACGGCATCATCGAAAACCACGATGCGCTCCGCGACCGGCTGAAAGGGCTTGGATACGTCTTCACATCTCAGACTGACACCGAGACGATTGTCCACCTGTTGCACCTGCGCCTGGGCGAGTTAGGCGACCTCACCGCTGCGCTCAAGGCAGCAGTGAAGGAGCTGCATGGCGCCTACGGCCTGGCAGTCATCAGCGCCAAGCAGCCGGATCGTGTGTTGGCTGCACGCAGCGGGAGCCCGCTGGTCGTTGGCTTGGGCCTTGGGGAGAACTTCCTGGCATCCGATCAGCTCGCGCTGCGCCAGGTCACGGATCGTTTCATGTACTTGGAAGAGGGCGATATTGCCGAGATTCACAGGGACGACGTGCTGATCTGGGACGTCGACGGCAAGCCGGTCTCACGTGAAGTGGTTCAATACCACGAAGGCGCCGAGGCGGCCGACAAAGGCGAATACCGGCATTTCATGCTCAAGGAGATTCACGAACAGCCAAAGGTCGTGCAGCGGACACTCGAAGGCCGCCTGGCGCAGGACCACGCGCTGGCTCAGGCATTTGGCCCTGCTGCTGCCGAGCTGTTCGCAAACGTGCACAACGTCCAGATTGTCGCCTGTGGCACCAGCTTCCATGCGGGGATGGTTGCCCGTTACTGGCTCGAATCGCTGGCGGGCATTCCTTGCCAGGTCGAGGTAGCCAGTGAGTTCCGTTATCGCAAGGTCGTCGTCCAGCCCAATACCCTGTTCGTGACCATTTCGCAGTCCGGCGAAACAGCCGATACGCTGGCAGCGCTGCGAAATGCCAAGGCGTCTGGATATCTGGCGAGTCTGGCCATTTGCAACGTTGGTACGAGCTCGCTCGTGCGTGAATCGGATCTGACTCTGCTGACGCAGGCGGGCCCGGAGATTGGCGTGGCCTCGACGAAGGCCTTCACCACCCAACTCGTCGGCTTGATGCTGCTGACACTGTCCCTGGGTCGCGCGCGGGGGCTCCTCGATAGCAATGTAGAGGCCGAGTTGGTCGAAGAACTTCGCCGCTTGCCAACCCGCCTGGGGGAAGCATTGGCGATGGACAAGACCATCGAGAAAGTCAGCGAGCTCTTTGCGGAAAAGCACCACACGCTGTTCCTTGGCCGCGGTGCGCAGTATCCCGTCGCGATGGAGGGTGCCCTGAAGCTAAAGGAAATCTCCTACATACACGCTGAAGCGTACCCGGCTGGAGAGTTGAAACATGGACCTCTGGCCCTTGTAGATGGCGACATGCCCGTAGTGACCGTAGCGCCCAACGATGAATTGCTCGAGAAGTTGAAATCCAACCTCCAGGAAGTTCGCGCGCGCGGCGGTGAGTTGATCGTTTTCGCGGATACCCAGGCCGCGATGAGCAATGGAGAGGGCATCGAAGTCGTGAACATGCCGCACATCCATGAAGCGCTCGCACCTGTGCTTTACACCATCCCGCTTCAGCTTCTTTCGTATCACGTGGCTGTGCTGCGTGGCACGGACGTGGACCAGCCTCGAAATTTGGCGAAGAGTGTGACGGTCGAGTAAGCCCAGCACGTCCCCTGACGGCCTCTTCAATCACGCGGCTTTCATGATTGAGGAGGCTGTGGGCCTCCGCCAACCGTCAACGCTGTCAGCGTGCGACATCAGGCGTATGGCCCGCAGTCCTACAGAGATGTTGCAGGTCGTACGTCGCAGGCGACCACGTGCTGCCAGGCGAATGCGGCCCTGCTACCGGCAACTGATCTCGCACGATGCCGCGTGAGACGCTTCCAGTAAGTTGACTCACGTCGCCAGCGTATCGTGTGGATAACTTGCTACGATGACGCCATTCGAACAAGAAGAAACGAGCGGCACATGCGAGGCACGATTTTCAAGCCCAGAACATGGATAGGCGCGGCGGCTGCGCTAGGTGCGTTATTCATCGGACTATGGTTGGCCGACCGTTTTGCCGAGCAACGAACGTTGGAGTCGCGGCGCGATGAAGCACGCGCACAGCTCCAACTCTATGCACAGAATATCCACATCCTGGTGGAGCGGTTTCGGGCCGTTCCCGCGCTTCTCGCGCTCGACGGTGATATCCACAGGCTGCTTCAGGTTCCGGACAATGAAGCTCACCGTGACTTCGTGAATCGGCGCCTCGATGAGCTAAACCGCACGGGTGGCTCCGCTGTGCTCTACCTGCTCGATTCGACCGGCCGGACGCTTGCAGCCAGCAATTGGAACGAGGCGAGCAGTTTCGTGGGCCATGACTACGCCTTTCGCCCGTACTTCCAGGATGCGCTGCTTCACGGATCAGGACGTTACTTTGCAGTAGGTGTCACCACGGGGGTGCCCGGCTACTTCCTATCGCATGCGGTGCGGAGTGCAGAAGGGGACGTCATTGGAGCACTGGTGCTCAAGTTGGAGCTCGAAGAGCTTCAGCGGGAATGGCTCAATCAGGACGGCGTACTGCTTGTCACCGATGCGCACGGTATCGTCATCCTGTCCAACCGTCCCGCCTGGCGTTTTGGGCACTTGAATGCCTTAACGGACGCCGACCATCAGCGTATCGCCGATGCTCGAAAATATGCCCGACAGACGCTGAAGCCGATCGCCAATCGACATTTGCAAGCGCTCGAAGCAGGCGCAACATTTAGCGAACTCGATACACCCGACGGCATGGCGCGGTATCTATGGCAACGTCAGACACTGCCTGACGAAGGCTGGGAACTGCACTTGTTATTGGAGCCGCAGCCACTGGCGGCCACGCGCAGCAGCTTCCGGCTAGCGGCCCTGGGATTGTGGGCAACGCTGGCTTTCCTCCTGCTTTACCTTTACCAGCGCCGCAAGAACCAGCGGTTGCAGGCGCGCAGTCGCGAAGACCTCGAGCGGTTGGTCAATGCACGCACGGCCGAGCTTCGCATGGCGCAGGATGAATTGGTCCACGCTGCGAAGATGGCTGCGCTCGGCCAAATGTCCGCTGCGCTGGCGCACGAGATCAATCAGCCCCTGACCGCGATGCAGTTTCAACTCGGTACCCTGCGACTGCTGCTGGATGCGGCGCGATACGAGGATGCCAGGCAAAATCTACTTCAGGTTGATGGCCTGCTGGCCCGCATGGCGTCGCTGACAACTCACCTGAAAACATTTGCCCGGAAAAGCCCTGGCGGCTTGCGTGAACGGCTCATCCTGGAGCATGTAGTCGATCAGGCACTGGCACTGCTGGCTCCGAGAATTCGGCAGGATGCTGTGGATATCATTCGGCCTGTGGATAACCGCGCAGAGGTGTGGGGCGATGCCATTCGCCTCGAGCAAGTGGTGCTGAACCTGCTGCACAATGCGCTCGATGCCCTTCAAGGGTCTGACCTGCGCTGGATGCGAATCGAAACGCGCCGTCAGGGCAGTGACTGGATTCTCGAGCTGGAGGACAGTGGCGGCGGTATTGCGCCCGAAGATATCAGCAGTGTCTTCGATCCATTCTTCACGACCAAACCTGTGGGGGAGGGGCTCGGGCTTGGACTGGCGGTCTCCTACGGCATCGTTCGGGACCTGGGCGGCGCGCTTGACGTTCGCAACAGTGACTACGGCGCCCTATTCACACTCCGTCTTCCCGCGTGCGCGCCTGAATACGCCGAGGTACATGCATGAATCAGGAAGTCATTTTCATCGACGACGAAGCGGCCATTCGCGACGCGGTACGGCAATGGCTCGAACTGTCGGGCGTAACCGTGAGGACCTGCGACAGCGTCGCGCAGGCATTGCGCCTGATCAATGCCGATTTTCACGGCGTGGTCATCTCTGATGTGCGGATGCCTGGTCAGGACGGGCTGCAATTGCTCGAGAGCCTGATGGCCATCGACCGCGACCTTCCCGTCATCATCGTTACGGGCCATGGCGACGTCCCAATGGCTGTCCAGGCATTGCGCCAGGGTGCCTACGATTTCATCGAAAAGCCGTTCACGCCGGAGCGCCTGCTGGAAAGCTGCAAGCGCGCTCAGGACAAGCGTCGCTTGGTATTGGAAAATCGCCAGCTACGCCAGCAGGTGGCCGCGAGCGGCCGGATCGAGGCGCATTTGCTCGGTATCTCGCCGGCGATGGAGCGATTGCGCCGGCAGGTCGCCGAACTCGCACAGACGTCGGTGAACGTGCTCATCCGTGGAGAGACGGGCAGTGGCAAGGAACAGGTCGCCAGAGCCCTGCATCAATTTGGGGTACGGGCAAGTGGCCCATTCGTGGCGCTCAATTGCGCTGCCATCCCCGAGTCGATATTTGAAAGTGAGCTGTTCGGCCATGAAAGTGGTGCATTCACCGGCGCGACCGCACGTCGAATAGGGCGCATTGAATACGCACAGGGCGGCACGCTGTTTCTGGATGAGGTTGAAAGCATGCCGCTCGGCCAGCAGGTCAAGCTGCTGCGCGTCATTCAGGAACGGACGCTGGAACGCCTTGGTTCCAATCAGAGCATCGCCGTTGATTTGCGGGTGGTAAGCGCGGTGAAGCCCGATCTTGCAGACGAGGTGCGCCAAGGTCGTTTCCGGGAAGACCTGCTCTATCGCCTGAACGTCGCCGAGATACGTATCCCGCCATTACGCGAGCGACGCGAGGACATTCCGTTGCTCTTCGAACACTTTTCGAATGAAGCCGCCCACCGGCATGGTCGAGAAAGCCGGGCAATTGGCCCTGCCATGCTGAACCAACTGATCGCCCACGATTGGCCGGGCAATATTCGTGAATTGATAAACGCAGCGGAACGCCATGCGCTTGGACTGACCGGCAATGACACATCCGAGAACGCAGCCCGTTCGCTGGTCGCACGGCTGGAAGCGTTCGAAGCGCAATGCCTCCACGATGCCTTGCTGCACCACCAGGGCAATATCGCGGCCGTCATGGAGCAGTTGGGTCTGCCGCGCCGTACCCTCAATGAAAAAATGCAGCGGCATGGATTGAATCGCGGTAACTACCTGCCGCCTGGGGCTGAACAGGAATAAGCGGATTTCCGCCTATAGGGCACATGCCCATAGGCGGATCTTTGCCGACGCAATCCCGGTTGGATTCGGCGGCGCCGCCTGTTCCGGAGATCGTGGTAGATGGCATGAGTCCTGCCTAGCTTGATACCGGTTGCTGAACAACGATAATCAGGAGCGGCCTGACTTCGGCCCGGCCAAGGGTTGCGGTTCGAAGCGGTACTTCCAATAAATCCAACAAGAACGGAGATACACCATGCGCTTGAGCAAGCGTTTTTCCTTGATGGCGGCGGCTGCCGCGATCGTCACCGCCAGCACAGCTGCCGTTGCAGCGCCCACGTTCATCAATGTCCTCACCGGTGGAACAAGCGGCGTCTACTACCCGATTGGCGTAGCCCTTTCCCAGCTCTACGGCTCGAACATCCAGGACGCCAAAACATCCGTTCAGGCAACCAAGGCCTCTGTGGAAAACCTGAACCTCTTGGCTGCAGGTCGGGGTGAGTTGGCATTTGCGCTTGGCGACTCGGTAGCTGATGCGTGGGAAGGCGTTGCTGACGCCGGCTTCCAGAAGCCACTCAAGTCGATCCGTGCCATCGCAGGCATTTACCCGAACTACATCCAGATCGTGGCGAATGCCGAGTCCGGCATCAAGACGCTGGAAGACCTGAAAGGCAAGCGCATCTCGGTAGGCGCACCCAAGTCCGGTACCGAACTCAACGCACGCGCCATCTTCAAGGCGGCTGGCATGAGCTACAAGGACATGGGTTCAGTTGAATACATGCCGTTCGCTGAGTCGGTGGAATTGATCAAGAACCGTCAGCTCGATGCGACCCTCCAATCCTCCGGGCTTGGTCAGGCCGCCATCCGTGACCTGGCGTCGACCATGAAGCTCAACTTCGTTTCGGTACCAGCAGACGTGGTTACCAAGATCGGAAACCCGGTCTATCAAGCCATGAACATTCCGAAGGAAACCTATGACGGTCAGACCGAAGACGTACCCACGGTCGCCATCATGAACATCCTCGTCACGAGCGAGAAAGTCGATGACGAGACGGCGTACCAGATGACCAAGCTGATGTTCGAGAATTTGCCACGCCTGGCTAACTCGCACTCCGCTGCCAAGGACATCAAGCTGGAACACGCCACTCAAAACCTGCCTATCCCGCTGCATCCGGGTGCCGAGCGCTACTACAAGGAAAAAGGCGCCCTCTGACGCGCCTCGGCGCCGGTGTTCCAACCGGCGCCGCTTCACGACCCTAAAGCGTCCACCTGGTCAGGTGCATGGCTCGCCATGTACCGATTTCCGAGAGTGCTCTCATGAACGACCCCCAACAAGGCTTGGAAACGAAACCCAACGAGTGGCCGAAGGCGCTGTTTTACGTCGCCCTCGCGTTTTCCATCTATCAGATCATCACCGCCGCGTTCCATCCCGTTTCAAGCCAGGTGTTGCGCGCCGGTCACGTCGGCTTCCTGCTGATGCTTGTTTACCTGGCCTTTCCGTTGCGCGGCAAAGGTACGCCTTGGCAACCGATGGCATGGCTATTGGCTGCCGCCGGCATGTTCACCGCGTTCTACCAATGGTATTTCGAAGCCGATCTCATCCTTCGTTCCGGTGATCTCAGTACCGCCGATTTCGTTGTCGGAATCATGCTCATGGCCCTGATTTTCGAGGCGGCGCGCCGCGTCATGGGCATTGCACTGCCGGTCATCTGCGCACTGTTCCTCGCGTACGGACTGTTGGGCGAATACCTGCCCGGGGATCTGGCCCACCGGGGGTACGGCTTCGATCAGATCGTCAACCAGTTGGCCTTCGGCACAGAGGGCTTCTACGGTACGCCTACCTACGTTTCGGCCACCTATATCTTCCTGTTCATCCTGTTCGGCGCGTTTCTCGAGCAAGCCGGCATGATCAAACTGTTCACGGATTTCGCGCTGGGCCTGTTCGGTCACAAACTCGGCGGGCCTGCAAAGGTGTCCGTCGTGTCGTCTGCGTTGATGGGGACGATCACAGGCTCTGGCGTTGCCAACGTGGTAACCACAGGTCAGTTCACCATCCCGCTGATGAAGCGCTTCGGCTATCGGCCGGCATTTGCCGGTGCGGTAGAGGCAACCTCGAGCATGGGTAGCCAGATCATGCCGCCGGTGATGGGCGCGGTTGCATTCATCATGGCCGAAACCATTAACGTGCCCTACGTAGAGGTCGCCAAGGCGGCTCTGATACCGGCCCTGCTGTATTTCGGTTCGGTGTTCTGGATCGTGCACCTGGAAGCCAAGCGCGCGAATCTGCGCGGCCTGCCCAAGGATCAGTGCCCGAGCGCCCTGGCTGCCGTCAAGGAGCGCTGGTTCCTGCTCATTCCATTGGCGGTGCTGGTCTACCTCTTGTTCTCGGGACGTACACCGATGTTCTCGGGCACGGTTGGCCTTGCGCTTACAGCCATCGTTATCCTGGGATCTGCGATCATCTTGCGCGTGTCTTCCATGGGTCTTCGCATGGCGTTCTGGATTGCACTGGGTGTGCTGTGCGCCGGATTCTTCCAGCTCGGCATCGGCGTAGTGTTCATGGTCATCGGAGCGCTTGTCGTTGCCTGCTGGTTCGTCAAGGGTGGCCGCGAGACGTTGGTGATCTGCCTGCATGCCATGGTTGAGGGCGCTCGCCATGCCGTGCCCGTCGGTATCGCCTGTGCCCTCGTAGGCGTGATCATCGGTATTGTCTCGCTGACCGGGATTGCCACGACCTTCGCCGGTTATATCCTTGCGGTCGGGCAGGACAACCTGTTCCTGTCGCTGGTGCTGACCATGCTGACATGCCTCATTCTGGGCATGGGCATTCCCACCATTCCCAACTACATCATCACCAGCGCTATCGCCGCGCCTGCGTTGCTGGATCTGGGCGTACCGCTTCTGGTCTCGCACATGTTCGTGTTCTATTTCGGCTTGATGGCCGACCTGACGCCACCCGTCGCTTTGGCGTGCTTTGCGGCTGCGCCGATCGCCAAGGAGAACGGCTTCAAGATCAGCCTCTGGGCGATCCGCATTGCGGCGGCCGGCTTCGTTGTGCCGTTCATGGCGGTCTACGACCCGGCGCTGATGATGCAAGGCGATTCCTGGACTCAGACCCTGTATATGCTGTTCAAGGCGATCCTCGCGGTGTGCCTGTGGGGCGCGGCTGTCGTAGGGCACTTCCAGAATCGCCTGGGCGTGCTCGAGCGTCTGTTCGCAGCGGTATGTGGCGTGATGCTCGTGCTGGCGTTACCGATAACCGATGAGGTCGGCTTCGGTCTTGCCGCCATCTTCTTCGCACAGCATTACTGGCGGCATCGTCGGACCGCTCCGGCCGCTGCGTGATTGGGCTCTGTCTGGGATTAGCCGGGGTGGTGTGGGCCGAGGTGGCCACGCCCCGGTTCACGCTTGCCTGGAACCATACGATCGAGAAGATCCGCTGGGAAGAGGATTATCAGGTCAGGAATGACGGACTCCAACTTGGCGAAGCTCGAGTGCGCGGGACCGGTGCCGGTATGGAAATCCCTGACAACGCCGTCCTTCGAGACGGCGCCTGGCATTATCAGCGCGGTATGCCTCCCATTCAGCCACTCCGCGTAGGCCGAACACCAGAAGCCGGCGATTATCAGATTTGCTTCAACGGTACCTGTCATCCGATGGCCGAATGGCTCGGCCCGCCGAGCGCGGATCGGCCGTTTCTCGAGCTGTGGAGTTGCAACGTCGGGCAGTGAACATCACACCGCTTCGGCGTTCCAATCTGCAATGCCTACCAGGGAGACATCCATGATCAATCGTGTTGCGTTGCTGGCTCTGACGCTCGCCGCATCTACCGCAGTTCAAGCCGAGCAACTGGTGAAGCCGGGCCTGTGGGAAATGTCGACGTCCAACATGCAGATTAGCGGGCAGCAGGTGCCAAGCCTGGATAGCCTGATGTCACAGATTGGTTCGCTCCCGCCGGAACAAAAGCAGCGCATGGAGCAGGTGTTGGCTCAGCAGGGCATGGCGCTGGGTGACAAGGGCATGCGCGTTTGCCTGAGTGAAAAGCAGGTTCAGCGCGATACGCTGATGCTTCATGACCAGGGCCAAAATTGCAGCCAGCAAATCAAGGAAGGGCAGAAGGGCCATCTGGCGTTCACGTTTCAATGCCCAGATGCTCAGGGCGAAGGGACCGCACAAATCCTGAGCGACCAGGAATTCGTCAGTCACGTGAAAGGCCAGTTCTCGGTGCAGGGGGCAGGCCCACAGCGGGGCAGCATGGACTACCGGGGTCGGTGGGTGTCTGCTGACTGCGGAGAGCTGAAGCCAGCACGCTGAGCGCTGTGTTTCACGTGAAACACTATTCGCCCATCCAGGTGCCGTGGCTCTGTCGTTCGCACGCTGGTTTCAGGTAAGCACCGTCGCTGGCGACGCCGTAATAGTGAATATCCTGCCGGTACGGTGTACCGGCAACCTTTGCATCACGACAGACACCAAACGCACCTTGAGGGCAAATTTCCGCATATTCAACGGTCACTTTCTGGCCTTTTAGTTGCGGTTGGCAGAACCCTGTGCGGAACAGATTGGCCGGGATACTTCGGTTTTGCTGGCATAGCTTCACATCGAGACGCTCGGCCTGACTGTGGATAACGCAGGCTTCAGCAAACGCCTGACCTGACGCCACGAGAAGAAAAAACATCGGCACGAGTCGCATGGTAGCGAAAGCCTCCTGTTGAAAGGTCGTTTCGGAAATGTCAGCGTGGCAGCTTGGCAAGCCAGGCATTCAGCACATGTTGTCTCACATTCCGACGCATATCATCGGCGGCCCGCTCGGTGCGGGCAAGACCAGTCTTATCCGTCACCTACTTACGCAGCGTCCGACCGATGAGCATTGGGCCGTGCTCGTTAACGAATTCGGTGCAATCGGCTTGGATGCAGCGCTCATGGAGAGCACAGATCAGGGCGTCACGATAGCCGAAGTGGCGGGTGGCTGTGTGTGTTGCGTCAACGGTGTGCCCTTTCAGGTGGCACTTACACGACTGCTGAGAAAGGCCAAACCAACACGACTTTTCATTGAGCCGTCTGGACTGGGGCATCCGGTAGAACTGCTTCAGCAGCTGTCTACCTCCCCGTGGACAGGCGTATTGACAGTTCAGCCGTTGGTAACAGTGCTCGACGCACATGCGCTCGATGCTGGTGAGCCTTTGCCACCTGTTCAACTGGACGCAATTGAGCGGTCGGCGTTGCTCGTATTGAACAAATCTGAGCAGGTTGACGAGCAGCGCCTCAAGCGCCTGACCGAACAGTTTGCCCAACCTGTCCGCTCAACTGTGCACGGTACGCTGGGACTGTCGGATTTACCCCGGATATTGCCTTCTGAACGTGTCCCGGTCGAGTTGCCTAGACTTGGTCCAGCGGCGATGCCATCTGTTTGGCAGGACGTAGGCGTGCCGTTTCGTCAGTCACATGCTGCACAGGAGGGTTGGAGCATAGGCTGGCGCTTTCATCCTTCGGTTCGCTTCGACCCCGTTGCGTTCGAACACTGGCTGGCCGCGCTTGATTGGCGCCGCGCCAAGGTCATACTGGCGACGAATACCGGTTGGCAATCGGCCAATGTGCTCGGAGGCGTTGCCTTCGAATGGCATGTGTCGGCCTGGCGGCGAGACAGCCGAATTGAATTGATCTTCCAAAGCCAACAAGACGAAGCGTGGCTTCAGGCAGGCCTTGATGCCTGTCGCGTGGATGGCCCGCCTAGCTGATCGTAACGTACGGACATTTATGGCTACTTTTATTCCCTGGTCGCATTCGGGCTCTGCCGGTTTCACGTTGCGTGGCTGGTACACCGAGCCAAGCGGTAAGCCACTTCTTCACTTCCTTCATGGCAACGGTTTCTGCGGCCGGACTTACGAGCCAATGCTCTTGAGCCTCGCCGAGCATTTTGACCTCTGGCTTAGCGATGCGCAGGGTCACGGTGGTAGCGATCCCGGACACGGATTTGTCGGCTGGAACCGGTCTGCCGAGCTTGCCGTGGAGGCCTTCGAAACGGGCCGAGCTCGATACGGAGACGTGATGCGCGTGGCAGTTGGACACAGCTTTGGTGGTGTGCTGACCGGCCTCATCCTGGCGGAACATCCAAGACTGTTTGATCGTGCCGTGCTGCTCGATCCCGTGCTCTTCAGCCCGACGATGCTCGGCATCATGGCGTTCTCGGACGTACTGGGTTTGTATCGTCGGAACAGGCTGGCGACCCGGACCCGACGTCGCCGGAGGCAGTGGCCAACGCGGGAGTCTGCAGCTGATTCCCTACGAGGGCGGGGAATGTTTGCAGGATGGACGGATGAGGCTCTGCAGGCCTATGCCAACTCAGCGCTTCGGCCGACGGCGGAGGGGGTTGGCTTGTGCTGTCCACCGGAACTGGAAGCTGCGATCTTTTCATCATTTCCAAAACGGTTATGGCCGGCACTGGCGCAAATTCGGACTCCAACGCATCTGCTCATAGGCGCTGACAGCTACCCATTCGTTGGCCAGGCAGCCAGGCGCCTCGCAAACCTGAATACCTGCGTGTCCCATGAGCAGATGCCGGGTGGCCATTGCTTCATGCAAGAACACCCGCGGTTGAGCGCCGAGCGCGTTTCGGCCTATCTCCTTGCTGTCGAGGAGACGCGAGCCGCTGATTCCGCCGCGAATTGAACTGGTGATTACAAACGTGAAAGGGCAGCGCCTGACAGACCTTGTTTGATCAAGATGGCCGTCATTCCCGGTGGCGTGGTTCGGTGAAGTCAGCGTCCTGTTCGGCAGCGTGCTGCCTTCGCCAGTCCGAAAGCTGGATGACTTGAGCGGTGCGTTGCTGAGTCTGCACGGGAGGCTGTGCGTTCACGGGTTCGTGATAGGGGTGGGGGGCGACCTCGATATGGCCCAGGTGCATCCCGAACATCGTGATCGTACCCGGATGACGTTGCTCCCCCGTAACGGTGAACTCAAAACCATACACCCGCGCGAAGCGCTTACGGCCCTTGGCGTCAGCGACGCGAGCAAAGCGCTTGAAAGCAACATTATCGTCCAGCAACTCGAGCGCTTCTCGCTCGCAGTGTTGGCGTACCAAAGCGTACGCACGCTCGCGGACCCCATGGCCGTGCCAGAACCAGGCACCGACGGCGACGGCAAGCATCAGCAGGGTCATGTCGAACAACGTGAACATGGGGCGGCAAACTCCGTCGGGCCAGGTGCGGATGCACCGTACGCGCTCACATGAGCGCAGCATCTAGATTAGCCGATCCCGGCTTCGCTGCGCGCGTTTGGAGTCAGTCGTTGGTCGTCTTGAGCTGCGCGTAGCGCGCTTCCAGTTCCTCACGAATCTTGCGACGTTGAGCCGCTTGGGCGAATCGACGCTTCTCGTCCGGGGTGTGAGGCTCTCGCGCAGGCACCACGACGGGACGTCGATCACCGTCAACAGCCACCATGGTGAAGAAGCAGCTGTTGGTATGACGGACAGACCGTTCCTGGATGTTTTCCGTGATTACCTTGATGCCGATCTCCATGGAGGTACGGCCGGTGTAGTTCACCGTTGCAAGAAACGTTACCAGCTCGCCGACGTGCACCGGTTCGCGAAAAATGACCTGGTCAACAGACAGCGTTACAACGTAGCACCCGGCATAACGGCTTGCGCAGGCGTACGCCACTTCGTCCAGATACTTCAGCAGCGTGCCTCCATGGACGTTCCCTGAGAAATTCGCCATATCTGGCGTCATCAGAACAGTCATCGTCAGTTCGGCGTTACCGGGTTCCATGGAGAAATCGTTCCTGAATGAAGTTTGGAGAGTGAGGCGCCCGACGGTGCCAAGCCGGCACATCTTGCCCGGAAACGGGCGATGAGTCGCAGATTCAGCCTATCGCCATGCTCAATTGGACGTGGTTGCGTTCATGCGTTAGGCAGATACCAGCGCCAATCCTGCTCGCCAACTTCGCTCATGAACTGACGGTACTCCTCGCGCTTGATGGCAAGGTAGACCTCAATGAACCGCGCGCCGAGCGCTTCGCGCACCCAGGACGACCGGTCAAGTGCATTCAGTGCCGTCAGCCAGTCCGTAGGCAATGCATCACCACCGGTTTGTGCATAGCCATTGCCTTGGACCGGTACGCCCGGATCGAGACGCTGCGTAGTTCCGTGATGCATGCCGGCGAGGATCGCTGCAGCGGCCAGGTATGGGTTCGCATCCGCGCCACAGATGCGATGTTCAATATGCCGGCTCGGGGCTGGCCCACCTGGTACCCGGAACGAGACCGTTCGATTATTGATGCCCCAGTTTCTGGCAAGAGGTGCATAACTATTGGCCTGAAAGCGCCGGTAGGAATTGGCATTCGGACAGAACAGGGCCAGTGCATCGCCCAATGTCGACGCCATGCCGGCGATTGCATGACGCAGCAACGGTGTACCGGCAGAATCTTCGCTGGCGAACAGGTTGTGTCCGTTTTCATCCGCCAGGCTTACATGCATATGCAGACCGCTGCCAGCCAGGTCCGCGAATGGCTTGGCCATGAAGCACGCCTGCAAGCCGTGTGCGTTGGCGACGCCCTTCACGAGGCGCTTGTAGCGGATGCCTTCATCCATGGCCTGAAGGGCGTCGTAGCGATGGTCCAGGGTAATTTCTACCTGGCCAGGCGCGTATTCGGAAATGGCCGTGCGCGCGGGCAAACCCTGCACCTCGCAAGCGTGATAGAGGTCATCCAGAAACGGCTGCAATTGTTCCAGCTCATAGACCCCATATACCTGGGTCGCATTGGGACGATGCCCGTTCATTTGCAACGCCGGTAACGGGCGACCGCCTTCGCCGCGGGATTGATCGAGCAGGTAGAACTCGAGCTCGGTCGCCATCACTGGGTGGAAGCCGTCTGCCTTCAGGCGATCGATAACCCTTACAAGTGCATGGCGTGGGTCGGCCGGCGTGGCGGGCATTCCCGCATCAGGGTGCATGCTCACTTGAACCTGCCCAGTGGGTCGTGCGCGCCATGGCTGAAGCGTCAGGCTGTCGCGTAGCGGGTAGGTCCAGCAGTCGGCATCGCCGACATCCCATACCAGCCCGGTTTCATTCACGTCTTCACCCTGAATGGTGAGCGCGAGGATGGTGCTGGGCAATGGTCTTCCGCCCTCGTACATCGCAAGCAGCTCGTTGCGGTGCAGAAGCTTGCCCCGTGGAATGCCGTTGGCGTCGATGATGAACAACTCGATATGGCGTACGTCCGGGTTGGCAAGGAGAAAGCGCTGTGCTTCCTCAAGTGGCGCGAAGGTCATGGCGTATCCTTGTGCGATAACCGCTGAATGCGAAGTCAGGCATCGGTGCTGCGTAACGTGTTCACAGCGTCGTCGAGGGTCTGTAGCAATCGATCCACATCAGCCTCTTGGGTGTCCGGGCAACACAAGGTCATATTGTGGAATGGGGTGATGAGGATGCCGCGGTTGATCAGGTACAGGTGAAGTGTCATCTGCAGACTGTCATGAAACGCCGCCTCTGCTTCCGCACCTGTACGAGGCGCTTGAGGGCAGAACTGAAATTCGCAACGTGCCCCGAGCTGGGTAACCGACCAGGATAGACCGTGGCGTTCGATGAGCGCTCGGAATCCATCCGCAAGCCGCTCTGCCAGCGGCAGCATGTGGGCGTACGCGTCTTCCGTCATCACGTGTTCCAGGTTGGCACGGACGCAATGCAACGCCAGCGCATTTGCCGAAAGCGTTGTCCCCATACCGCTGTGGCCGTGGCCATGCACCATTTCGCGTGCATGCTGCTGGGCAAGCCGCATGGCCTGTGCCATCTCGCTGGTGAATCCGTACACCGAACAGGGAACACCACCTGCAATAGGCTTGCCGAGCGTTAGAAAGTCCGGCTGCAGATTCCAGGCCTGTGTGCAGCCACCAGGCCCGGTGGAGATAGTGTGGGTCTCATCGATGATCATCAGTGACCCGTGCCGCCGTGTGAGTTCGCGGGCCTTCTCCAGGAATCCCGGCTCGGGCAGAACCATGCCAATATTGGTCATGGCCGGTTCGCAGAGCAGGGCGGCGATATCGTTCTGGGCGAGGGCCTCTTTAAGGGCTGTCAGGTCGTTGAAGGGTATCGCGCGGGTGTGTTGGGTCAGATTGCGTGCCTGGCCGATCAGGCCAGCGCGGTGGACGGTTCGGCCGTCGCGGTAGCGCACCATCGCTTCATCAACGGTACCGTGATAACAGCCATCGAACACGAGGATCACTTTGCGGCCCGTGATGGCCCGAACCCACCTCAGCACGAAGCGGTTGGCGTCCGTCGCAGTTGTTGCGAATTGCCAATAGGGCAGGCCAAAGCGCTCGGCCAACCGCTCACCACAGACAACGGCATCCTCGCCCGGCAGCATGGTCGTCAGGCCCTCGGTTGCCTGCTCACGGATCGCCTGGGCAATAGGGGCAGGCGAGTGACCGAACATTGCACCGGTGTCACCGAGGCAGAAGTCCACGTAGTCATTGCCGTCGATATCGGTAAAGCGGGCGCCTTGTGCGCTTTTGACGAACAGCGGAACAGGGGTCGACCAGTCACTCATCCAGTGCATCGGGACGCCGTCAAACAGCGATTGCCTGGCACGGCTGGCCATCGCGACGGACGCTGGATGTGTGTCGATGAAACGTTGGCGTTCACTTGCCGCCAACACATCGATAGCCCGTTGTGGGATACCGCTGACTGTCATGTTGAACGCCTCGTTCGGTTTTTCGCACACATTGCGATTACCGCGAGGCGCTGTCAATTGCCCGAATCGAACTATCGAATGCGTTAGGCCGATGGCGTTTGTATCGCGCTGAGGAAATCGCCAGACGAGAGCGCCTGTAGTGCGATACGCCGTGAATTCGGCTAGGCGATATCAGCTCTCGAGCCAGACATCCCGCACCCAATGCCAAACCGAATCCCATGCCTGATCGGTCATCTCGCCACTGTCCCCATCGAACAGCATTACCTGATTCTCAAGATCCACCACGTAGTACGCGTTCCCGTCCTGGCAGATCGGTACAAGGTCGCGAGCGACCCCTGCGTCCCATGCGTTGGCTGCGACTTCGGGCAGGTAGGTATGGGCATGCGAGTCCGTAACGGTAACAGGCTCGAGCTTCCCATAAACCACATCGCTGACGGTCAACAGAAACTCGCGTAACTCGAGCGGCACGTTGATCAGCAGCTCTTCCTCGATCTCGACAAGGAGATCTTCATCCGGCAGCTCCAGGGGTACCGGAACGGGTTCATTCAGTTCACGCAGCTGGTCAATCACGTCTTCCACAAGCAACTCCTCCGGCCCGGTTGGTACCCGGAAAAGCCTAGCGGAGACAGGCGCGCGGGAACAGGCATCCGTCGGAAAAAAGAAAGCCCGGGCATAACCCGGGCTTCGATACCGCTGAAGGTGATCAGCTGTTCTGGCGGATACCCGCAACGAGCCAAGGCTGATTGTCGCCCTGGGCACGTTCCATGCGCCAGCTCTCGCTGAACGCTTCACCCTGGTCGAAGCGCGAGGTCTTCGAAACGCCGGTGAATGTCAGCGTCGCGGTCGTTTTTTCGGCGTCATCATCAACGCCGTCGAGCTGCACGTTCAGGTCGTCGATGTAGGTAGACTGATAGCCCTCGCCGAGATCAGCGCGTTCACGCGTTAGGAATTCATGCATCTTGGGCGTGACGAACTCGCTGATCTTGTCCATCTCGTTCGAATCCCAGTGCTGCTGCAGCGACATGAAATGCTCACGCGCGGCTGCAAGGAAACGTTCTTCATTGAACCAGGCTGGAGCATTGATAGCCGGTGCCGCGCTCGCTGCCGGAGAAAGAGCGCCTCCGAAAATGTTGCGGTTTGCAGGGACAGGCTGGTCATTCTGCGCTTCACGCTGGAGAGGCGCATGCCCGGCTGGCATGGGTTGCTGCTGCTGTTGCTGGCGTCGACGTGCCGCCAGGAATCGGAAGACCAGGAAGGCGATCAAGCCAAAGATCAGGATGTCCATGAACTGAATGCCTTCGAAGGCTCCGCCCATGAACATTGCAGCCAGCAGGCCACCGGCGGCCAGGCCGGCGAGCGGGCCCATCCAGCGGGACGCGCCGCCGGCAGCTGCGGCTTGACGGCCAGGCTGCGCGGTAGCTTGGCTTTGGTTGGCAGGCGGTGTGGCCTGACGCGTCTGGTGACTCGGCGCATTGCCGAAGGACTTGCCGCCGCCGAAGCGTTTGGCATGGGCGTCCAGCGCCAGGGTCATGCCCAGGCACATGGCCAGAGCGATGCTGAGAAAACGTTGCATCGAGGTTCCCCGTAAGGTTGATGACTCACGCGTCATGGTGCACGTGAGGGTGTATGAAGACCAGTGACGATGTGTTTCGTCGTTTTGCCCTGTTTGTGGGATGCACCATCCCTATGGGCGAATCAGCTGGGCACTGTAGCCTTCGAACCATAGAGGCGTCTGCTTGTTCAAGCGAGACGCCTTTATCCGGCCCCGGACAAACCGGTGCAAACGCCAGACTCAGAGCGGTTCAAGCTTGGCGTATGCGGCCATGAGCCATTTGCTTCCTTCGCCATCGAAATTGACCTGAACCCGCGCCTGAGCAGCAGAACCTTCGAAGTTGAGGATGACCCCCTCGCCGAAAAGCGGATGGCGGACGCGCTGCCCAAGGCTGTACCCGGTGTCCGGCACCTCGGCATTGGCGAACATCGATCCCGTGCTGCGCGAACCGGCATAAGGGCGGCTGACGCTGTTGGACAGACGGACCTCTTGCAGCAGAGAAGGGGGAATCTCGCGAACGAAACGCGACACCTTGTTGTACGTTTCACTGCCATGCAAGCGCCGTGTCTCGGCGTAACTCAGCACCAGCTTCTGCATGGCGCGGGTGATACCGACATAGGCAAGACGGCGTTCCTCTTCAAGCCTGCCTGGCTCTTCGAGGCTCATCTTATGAGGAAACAGTCCTTCCTCCATGCCCACCAGGAATACCAGTGGGAACTCCAGCCCTTTGGCACTGTGCAGCGTCATGAGCTGAACGCAGTCTTCGTGTTCGCCTGCCTGTTGCTCGCCTGCTTCCAGTGACGCGTGATCGAGGAAAGCAGCCAATGGCGTCTGCTCTTCGTCGCCTTCCTCGCCTTCGTAGTGGTCGAACGCACGCGCCGCCGAGACGAGTTCCTCAAGGTTCTCCACGCGGGCCTGGGCCTTTTCGCCCTTCTCGTCACGGTGGTAGGCCAGCAGACCGGACTGTTCGATGACCAACTGCACCATGTTGTGCAGCGGCATGCCCTCGGTTTTCAGCGCCAGGGTGTCGATGAGCTCGACGAAGCCATTGAGTGCCCCTGCTGCACGGCCTGACACAACCTTGGTTCCCACCGCCTGATGCAAAGCAGCCCAGAGTGAGAGATCCTGGCTACGTGCAAATTGCCGAAGTGTCTCGACGGTTTTTTCGCCAATGCCACGCGCGGGGACATTGATCACACGCTCCAGTGCCGCGTCGTTGCCCCGTTGATGCAACAGGCGCAAGTACGCCATCGCATTCTTGATTTCCGCGCGTTCGAAGAAGCGCTGACCACCATAGATACGGTAGGGAATCTTTTCGCGCAGCAGGGCTTCCTCAAGCACGCGGGACTGCGCATTCGAGCGGTAGAGGATGGCCATCTCGCGGCGCGCCATGCCTTCCTTGATACCCCGCTCGATCCCCTCGACTACGTAACGGGCTTCATCGTGTTCATTGAACCCAGCGTACAGTGCAATGGACTCACCATCGCATCCATCCGTCCACAGTTCCTTGCCAAGGCGGCCCTGATTGTTGGCGATCAGTGAGTTCGCAGCCTTGAGAATGCACGCCGTTGAGCGATAGTTCTGCTCGAGCCGTATCGTCACGGCATCGGCGAAATCGTCACAAAACTGCTGGATGTTTTCGATCTTCGCGCCACGCCAGCCGTAGATCGACTGATCGTCGTCGCCTACGACCATGAGGCTGTCGCCGCCTTTCGCAAGAAGCTGGAGCCAGGCGTACTGCACCGAGTTGGTGTCCTGGAATTCGTCGACCAGGATGTGGCGGAAGCGGCGCTGATAGTGGGCCAGCAGACCGGGATGGTCCCGCCAAAGGTCCAGTGCTCGCAATAGCAGCTCGGAGAAGTCAATCACGCCAGCTCGCGCACAAGCGGCTTCGTAGGCTTCGTAAATCTGCCGCATCGTTGCAAGAAAAAGGTCGCCGGATGCCTGAATATGCTGCGGGCGGAGACCCTCGTCCTTCTGGCCGTTGATGAACCACTGGGCCTGGCGAGCAGGCCATCGCTGTTCATCGAGCCCCAGCTCGCGGATCACCCGCTTGACCAAGCGTTGCTGGTCGTCCGAATCCAGAATCTGGAAGTTCTGGTCGAGCTTCGCTTCCTGCCAGTGTGCACGCAACAGTCGGTGCGCAAGGCCGTGGAAGGTGCCGACCCACATCCCGGCCGGGCTTACTCCAAGCAGCTGCTCGATTCGGTGCCGCATTTCGGCGGCGGCCTTGTTGGTGAACGTCACAGACAGGATCGAATGCAACGATGCACCCTCTGTCAGGTTCAGCCAGGCGATTCTATGAACCAGCACACGCGTTTTGCCGGAGCCAGCGCCCGCGAGTACGAGTTGACGCCCCAGCGGCGCCGTAACGGCCTGGCACTGGGCATCGTTGAGGGAAGCGATGAGGAGTTCGGGGTCTTTTAGCATCGCGACATTCTAGCAGTCGGACGCAGGGAAGAGGTGGATGGATGACCAGCGTGGTGGCCTCCATCCATACGGGGTTACTGCAGCACGTCCTGGACGTCGACCGGGGCTGCGTCTGGCGGCAGGTCGCCTATCTCGCGCTGGGCCTGGCTGACCCAGGCGAAGGCGCGATCATTGAGCTCGGCAATGGCGCGCGGGCCGGTGCCTTCAGCGTACATTGGCTTTCCGATAACGACCTGGATGGTTCCGCTACGCTTTCCCCAGCCATCGCGCGGCCAGTACTGACCGGCGTTATGAGCGATGGGCAGCACAGGCAGGGCGGCATTGACGGCAAGCGCGGCGCCTCCCCGCGAGAACTTGCCGATCTGTCCCACCGGTACCCGAGTCCCCTCGGGGAAGATCAGCACCCAGGTGCCCTGCTGCAAACGATCATGCCCCTGCTTGGCCAACTCCTTGAGCGCGAGCTTCGGATTATCTCGGTCGATCGCGATAGGGCGCAGCAGTGCCATCGCCCAGCCAAAAAACGGCACGAACAGAAGTTCTCGCTTCAACACCTGGCTTAGCGGCTGAAAATAGCCGGACAGGAAAAACGTTTCCCACGTGCTCTGGTGTTTGGAGACGATCACGCAAGGGGTTTGCGGGATGTTTTCGATGCCTTTAACGTCGTAGCGGATGCCGACGATGACCCGGGCCAGGCCTATTGCGAATCGACACCAGGCAACCACGACGAAACGATAGCGTGCCTTGAACGGTAGAAACGGCGCGATGAGCAGGCTCAGAGTGCCCCACAGGAAGGCGCTGAGGCTCAACAGAAGATAGAACGCACCGACGCGAATCGGGTTACAGCTCATGGCGTGTCCTGCAAGAGATGTTCAGCGAACGCGGCCAGGTCATCAAAGACGATCGTGCCTTGGGGGAGGGGCTTTTCCAGTGTCCGCAGGCCCTTGCCCGTGCGGACAAGATACGGCGTGCAGCCAACGGCAATGCCGGCTTCCAGATCGCGAAGCGAGTCGCCTACGACCGGCACGCCTTTGAGATCCGGCAGGCGGAAATGACGCGCAATGGTGCGGAAAAGGCCAGGCTTTGGCTTGCGGCAATCGCATCCGTCGTCCGAACCATGCGGGCAGTGGACGATGAGGTCGATACGGCCATCGAGCGCCATTACCTGCTGCTGCATGGCGAAGTGCATGTCACTTAACGTCGAGGCGTCAAACAGGCCACGGGCAAGCCCGGACTGATTGGTGGCCACCGCAATGGTCCATCCAGCTTGGTGCAGCCGGGCAATGGCCTCGAGCGAGCCGGGAATGGGAACCCATTCCTCGACTGATTTGACGAACGCGTCGGAGTCCACATTGATGACCCCGTCACGATCCAATACGAGTAGCTTCATAAATTACTCAAAACACGGTTACGGGACGTGCCGCACGGCACGCCCCGAGCCGATCAGCCCAGCGCCGAAATATCGGCGACGCCAAGGAAAAGGCCGCGCAGTTGCGCCAGCATGGCATAGCGATTGGCGCGTACAGCAGGCTCCTCGACATTGACCATGACGGCCTCGAAGAAAGCGTCAACCGGCTTGCGGAGAGCCGCAAGCCGCGCCAGTGCTGCTTCGTAGTCACGCGCTTCAGCCAACGGGCGCACGTCCTTGTCAGCCTGCTGCAACGCGGCGTATAGCGCAAATTCACTTGGGCTGTCGAAGTAGTGGGCTTCGACGCCGGATGGGAGCTTGCCTTCATACTTGCTAAGCAGGTTCCAGACTCGCTTGTTGGCCGCGGCCAGCGCTTCTGCTTCAGGCAGGCGGCGGAACGCCTGAACGGCCTGCACGCGCTGCTCGAAATCCAGGGGTGAGGTCGGCTGCAGGGCGCGAACGGCCAGATAGACGGCCGTTTCGGTGCCTTCGTCTTCATAACGAGCGCGCAGGCGGTCGAAAACGAACTCCTGAACCTGATCGACCAGGCCCTCGGCTTTCACCTTGTTACCGTACTGGCGTACCGCGAACTCGAGCGTATCGCGCAGATCGAGCTCAAGACCCTTCTCGATCAGGATACGAAGTGCGCCCAGTGCGGCACGGCGCAAGGCGTACGGGTCCTTGCTGCCCGTCGGCAGCATGCCGATACCGAAGATGCCGACCAGGGTGTCGATCTTGTCTGCCACGGCCACCGCGGCACCGGTCAGGGTCGACGGCAACTCCGCACCTGCACCGCGCGGCATGTACTGTTCATTCAGGGCCAATGCGACGTCGTCTGGCTCTTCATCGTTCGTGGCGTAGTAATAGCCGGCGATACCCTGCATTTCCGGGAATTCACCGACCATTTCCGTGGCGAGGTCGCACTTGGACAGAAGGCCTGCGCGAGCGGCGCGTGCCTTGTCACCGCCGATACGCTCGGCGATGTAGCCTGCCAGTGCCGATACGCGCTGAGCCTTTTCGAAGACCGTGCCCAGCTGAGCCTGGAACACGACGTTCGAGAGACGCTCGTTGAACGCTTCGAGCGGCTGCTTCTTGTCCTGGTTGAAGAAGAATTCAGCGTCTGTCAGGCGAGGGCGCACGACTTTCTCGTTGCCCTGAACGATCTGCGATGGGTCCTTGCTTTCGACGTTCGCGACCGTGATGAAGCGCGGCAGCAGCTTGCCGTCGGTATCCAGCAGGCAGAAGTACTTCTGGTTGTCCTGCATGGTCGAGATCAGCGCTTCCTGGGGTACATCGAGGAAGCGCTCTTCGAACGAGCACACCAACGGCACGGGCCATTCGACCAGAGCGGTGACCTCATCCAGCAGTGCAGGAGGAACAACGGCCTTGCCGTGTTGCTCTTTTGCCAGCTCGTCCACACGTCGCGCGATCAATTGGCGGCGTTCGGCGAAATCGGCGATCACATGAGCGGCGCGCAGTTCTTCGGCATAGCGGGCCGGTGCGGAGATGCGAACAGGCTCGGGATGATGGAAGCGATGGCCCCGGGACTCACGGCCTGCCGTTTGGGTGAGAATCTCGCAATCGATCACCTCATCGCCAAAAAGCATGACGAGCCACTGGGTGGGACGGACGAATTCATCGCGCCGCGCAGCCCAACGCATGCGCTTTGGAATAGGCAGTGCGTCGAGAGCTGCCTCGACGATACCCGGCAACAGGTCGCGTGCCGGCTGACCAGGAATCTCCCGGGCATAGCGAAGCTTGGGGCCGCTACGATCGACTTCGGCGAGATCCACGCCGCACTTGCGCGCAAAACCCAGTGCTGCCTGTGTGGGATTACCCTCTTCATCGAAAGCCGCCTGAACAGGTGGGCCATCGAGATTGACGCTACGATCCGGCTGTACCGTCGCCAGCCCTTCGACAAGGATGGCGAGACGACGGGGTGCTGCATAGACTTTGGTGTTGCTGCAATTCAGGCTGGCAGCGGCCAGACCTTTTTCAACGCCGGCCAAAAAGGCGTCGCCGAGCGACTTGAGCGCCTTGGGTGGCAGCTCTTCGGTGCCCAGTTCGACGAGAAAATCCTGAGTGCTCATTCCGAAGCCTCCTCGAGCTTGGCCAGTACTTCGTCACGCAGTTCGGGTGTAGCCATGGGGAAGCCGAGGCGTGCGCGGGCCTGCAGATAGCTTTGCGCAACGGCACGTGCCAGGGTGCGAACGCGCAGAATGTAACGCTGGCGTTCGGTCACCGAGATGGCCCGGCGTGCATCGAGCAGGTTGAAGGTGTGCGACGCCTTGAGCACCATTTCGTATGTCGGGAGCGGCAATGACTGTTCGATGAGACGATTCGCTTCGGACTCGTAAAAGTCGAACAACTCGAACAGTTTTTCGACATTGGCGTGCTCGAAGTTGTAGGTCGACTGCTCAACCTCGTTCTGGTGGAAGACGTCACCATAGGTCACCTTGCCGAAGGGACCGTCGGTCCAGACCAGGTCGTAGACCGAATCGACGCCCTGCAGGTACATCGCAAGGCGTTCGAGCCCGTAGGTGATCTCACCCGTGACCGGGTAGCACTCGATACCGCCAACCTGCTGGAAATAGGTGAACTGGGTCACCTCCATGCCGTTGAGCCAGATCTCCCAGCCCAGGCCCCACGCGCCAAGGGTCGGCGACTCCCAGTTGTCTTCGACGAAGCGAATGTCGTGGACCAGCGGGTCAAGCCCGATAGCCCTGAGCGAGCCGAGGTACAGCTCCTGGAAATTTTCCGGATTGGGCTTGAGCACGACCTGGAACTGGTAGTAGTGCTGCAGGCGGTTCGGGTTTTCGCCGTAACGACCGTCGGTTGGGCGACGGGACGGCTGAACATAGGCCGCGTTCCAGGTTTCAGGACCGATGGCGCGTAGAAATGTGGCGGTGTGGAAGGTGCCGGCACCGACCTCCATGTCATAGGGCTGCAGAACCACGCAGCCCTGTTCCGCCCAGTACTGCTGCAGGGCGAGGATCAGATCTTGGAAGGTGCGCACGGCGGGCTGGGTCTGGCTCACGAGATATCACCCGTTCTGTCTGCGACGAAAAGCCGGTGAGTATATCTGAAACCGCGACCGGCCCGCATTTGGCGCGCTCAGGGCGTAGCGCTCATTTTATCTGGCAGCCGGCGGCGTGCCACCGGCTCTGCTTGAATGAGGCTGTATTTGCATACAGTATCTACGGATCTCCTGTTTGGATTGCGCTTATGTCACGTTGCTTCTGGTGCACCGATGATCCGCTTTACCAGGCCTACCACGACACGGAGTGGGGCGTGCCAAATCGCGACCCTGAAGCGCTTTTCGAGATGCTGTTGCTGGAAGGATTCCAGGCAGGGCTCTCGTGGCTAACCGTGTTGCGCAAGCGAGCGCATTACCGGAAGGTCCTGTTTGGTTTCGATGCGCGGCGGTTGGCTCAGATGGACGATGAGCACATCGAACGCCTCATGCAGGATCCCGGAATCATTCGTAACCGCCTCAAGCTTCAGGCCGCACGGCGTAATGCAGTGGCCTGGCTTCAACTCGAACAGCCAGTCGATTTTCTGTGGTCCTTTGTAGGTGGCATACCGCGAATCAATCATTTCCGCGACAGGGCCGAGGTGCCTGCAGTTACACCAGAGGCCGAGGCCATGAGCAAGGCGCTGAAGAGGGCAGGGTTCACCTTTGTGGGCCCGACGATCTGTTACGCGTTCATGCAGGCGACAGGGATGGTCATGGATCATACGCAGGATTGCGACTGCTACCCGGTACTTGCTTCAGGGCGCTGATCGGTCACGCAATCGGAGCGGAGTCAGCTAAAATGGCCGGCTTTTTCGATCTGTTCAGGAGTCGTGGTACGTGCGAAACCTCAAAGGCGCAATCGCGGTCGGCTTTCTGCGCCTGCTGGCCTTGCTGCCCTGGCGAATGGCCAGCGCGCTGGGTGCATTCTTCGGTTGGCTGAGCTGGCGTATACCAGGGCGTTCTCGCGACGTGGCGCGGACCAACCTGTCCCATTGCTTTCCTGAACTCGATCAGCCTGCGCTCGATGCGTTGGTCAAGCGTAGCCTATGCGACATTGGCCGAACGCTGACCGAGAGCGCCTGTGCGTGGATCTGGCACCCGCGAAGGTCCATCGCCTTGATCAGGGAAGTGGAGGGCCTGGATGTGCTGAAAAGCGCATTGGCGTCTGGCAAGGGTGTCGTTGGCATCACCAGCCACTTGGGCAACTGGGAAGCCTTGAACCATTTCTATTGCGACCAATGCAAACCCATCATCTTTTACCGGCCGCCCAAGCTGAAGGCAGTGGACGACCTGTTGAAGAAGCAGCGGGTGCAAATGGGAAATCGCGTCGCACCGTCTACGAAGGAAGGGATCCTGAGCGTCATCAAGGAAGTGCGACGAGGCGGCGCTGTCGGCATTCCAGCAGATCCCGAACCGGCGCCGTCCGCGGGCATCTTCGTTCCGTTCTGCGGCACCATGGCACTGACGAGCAAGTTCGTGCCGAACATGCTGACTGGCGGCAAGGCGGTGGGTGTATTCCTTCATGCCGTGCGCCTGCCTGACCTGAGCGGCTACAAGGTCATCATCGAAGCGGCCCCCGACGCAATGTACGACTCGGATACCGAAAAGGCGGTGGCAGCCATGAGCGGCGTCATCGAGAAATACGTGCGCGCCTACCCCAGCCAGTACCTGTGGACGATGAAACGCTTCAAGAATCGGCCGGAGGGCGAGCCTCGCTGGTATTGAAGACGGGCCAACGCCTTTCGTAAGTTGAAGGCTTCGCGCATTCAAGCCGTAGCGAAGTTGGCCGACCTTCTAGTTTCAACCGAGTCGAGATTTCCATGGCTGTCCTGCCTAAAACCGCAACTGCGCCGTTCTGCCCGTCTGAAGTCAAAGGGACCGTAACGGTCGCCGCAGCGGGCGGCTGGCGCCGAATGCTGCAATTCCTGGGGCCGGGTCTGCTGGTCTCGATTGGTTACATGGACCCCGGAAACTGGGCCACGGCTATCGAAGCAGGCTCGGGCTTCGGCTATAACCTGCTCTTCGTGGTGTTGCTTGCAAGCCTTGCCGGAATGGTCACTCAGTGCCTGGCCATGCGCCTCGGTATCGCCACCGGGAAAGATCTTGCTCAGCTCACGCGCGAACGCTACGGCACCAAGGCCAGCCGCGTTCATTGGGTCCTGGCTGAGCTATCCATCATCGCCACGGACCTCGCCGAGGTGCTGGGTTGTGCCCTTGCCTTCCATCTGCTTCTTGGTTGCTCGCTGACGACGGGAATCCTGCTGACCGCGCTCGATACCTTGATCGTGCTGGGGCTGAAGGGTCAGAACTTCCGCCACCTCGAAGCGATCATGCTGGCGCTCGTGGCGACGATTGGCGGGTGCTATCTCGTAGAGCTGATCCTGATAAAGCCGTATTGGCCGGATGTCGCGGCGGGCTTCATGCCCAGCTGGGAAAGCGTCAGCGAGCGCGAGCCGCTCTACCTGGCAATCGGGATCCTCGGCGCGACGGTGATGCCGCACAACCTTTACTTGCACTCCTCAATCGTCCAGACACGGCAGGTCGACGGGACCGTGCCCGGCAAACGATCCGCCATTCGTATGGCCCGTATCGACACCATCGTTACGCTTCTACTGGCCCTGTTCGTAAACGCCGCAATTCTGATCCTCGCCGCCGCCGCCTTTTACAAGAATGGCTACACCGAGGTAACCCAAATCCAGGATGCCTATGCGTTACTCGCGCCGCTGGTGGGCACTGGGTTGGCGGCGATTCTGTTCGGTATTGCATTGCTGGCATCGGGCCAAAGTTCGACCTTTACCGGAACCATTGCCGGCCAGGTCATCATGGAGGGCTTCCTGCAGCTAAAGATTCCCTGCTGGCTTCGGCGTGTTATCACCCGTGGCCTGGCGCTCATTCCGGCACTGGTAGGCGTGATCTGGTTCGGCGACCGCGCGGTGGGTGATCTCCTGGTGGCCAGTCAGGTCGTATTGAGCCTTCAATTGCCGTTTGCGCTTTGGCCATTGATTCGCTTCACCGGCAACCGGCAGCTCATGGGCGAATTCGCCAATGCCCGCTGGACCACTGCGTTGGCATGGTTCATCTTCACCGTGATCAGTGTTGCCAATATCTGGCTCATTGGGCAGTTGCTCACAAGCTGACGGTCTCACATCGCTACCCTTCGGCGCATTGCGGCCCTATAAGTATGCCCGGCGTGGTTCACCGTCGGTTCGGACTGTCCAATAGCCAGCGCGGTCGTTAGAATGCGCGCCGCTTAGCCCCTGATAGTAGGGCAATGGGTTCCCTCACCCCATTTGGTTTTCTAAAAAGGATCATCTGATGTATTCCGTTTCCGATTCGGTCAACCGGCCGGCGCTTGCGTTGCTCATTGCATTTCATGTGCTCGTGATCATCGCCAGCAATTATCTCGTTCAACTTCCCATGACGATCTTCGGGTGGCACACCACCTGGGGTGCATTCAGCTTTCCATTCATCTTCCTTGCCACCGACCTCACCGTGAGGCTACTGGGTAAAACGGCTGCTCGCCGGGTAATCGCCCGCGTCATGGTACCGGCCCTGCTGGCATCGTATGTGGTATCGGTACTGTTTCACGATGGGGTCTATAGCGGGCTCGCCGCCCTGGGCGAGTTCAATGTGTTCGTCTTTCGTATCGCGCTGGCGAGCTTCCTGGCGTACGTCCTGGGGCAGCTACTCGATATTCAGGTGTTCGATCGGCTTCGTCGCTTGAAGCACTGGTGGATCGCGCCCACGGCGTCGAGTGTGTTCGGCCAGGCAATGGATACGCTAGCGTTCTTCTTCATTGCGTTCTGGCAGAGTAGCGACCCGTTCATGGCCGAGCACTGGGTCGAGATCGCGTTCGTGGACTACGTGATCAAGCTCAGCGTCAGCCTGATGCTGTTCGTACCGCTTTACGGCGTGCTGTTGAAGGCGATCATCCGGCTGCTGCCGTCCAACCAGACGGCTTCGTCGCGCGCCTGAGTGCCTCGTCTAATGCAGGTGTTGGCTTGACTATGGAAGTTGATGCCAACACCTTCTCTACCGTCGCTTAGCCCAACATCTCACTGCGCAGCGTTACGCCAAGCTGGTGAATCTGGCCGGGCTTGAGCAGTAGGCGGTCGTCCATGACGTTGGCGGTTTCAATGCAGAGCATCTCCTGCCAGCCGTCATCCGGGAACTGCGGTGTGCGTGCGGCTTTGTCGATCCAGGGATTCCATACGACGGCTGATGCCGAACCGCGGCTTTCAAGGGTGATGCGGCGCTCGAACACGGGATCGATGATGCTCACTTCACCCGGTACATCCATGTAGATCCGGTCGGTTTCGGCAGTGAACCGTACCGCGTCCACCTGCAGGTGTTCGTCTTCCCAGCTCTCGAGCGTATTGAGGTAGCGACAACCGTCCAGGCCATCGATATGCACCTGATGGATATCGCCAATACGGAAGTAGGTATGCAACGCCTGGCTGAGCGGGAGGGCAATTTCCCCGTCGTTCGTGGTGAACAGATCCAGGTGTAGGGCATCATCCAGGCGAATGCGCAGGCGGAGCGTTGATTGATGTGGCCAGTCGGCAAATGAAGTGGGCGCGTCGAAGGTGAGCTCGACAGACGCGTCGGTTTCCTCGATTTCACCCAACTGCCATTCGAGTTGGCGAACCAGCCCGTGCTGGGGCGGCTCCCCTCCGTTGAACTGTCCCTGCACGTCCATCGGATTGCGAGCCAGTGCGCCAAACCACGGCCAGCAAACCGGTACACCGCCGCGAATCGGGCGGCCTTTCTGACCATCTTCTTCAGGGCTTAGCCAAATGATGGGCGGTGCGCTTACGCCGCGGCGGTAGCTCATGACCTGTGCGCCTTGACGTGCGATGACCAGTTCGGCGTCACCCAGTGTGATACGCAGGCAGGGCAGGGAGCCGTGTTCGACGTGTTCGATGAGCGGAGCGGCGCGTGTCATGACGTAATCCTGATCGTGGCGAATGGGTAGTGGCGTCACAGCGGTGAAAGGGCTCTGGCCTGCAATAAAGTCATATCGAGGCCAATGCGAAGGCCTTCAGGCGTTGCGAGTTTCGAATCCACGCTCTGAAGATGATCCGTGTGCCACTGACTAATGCTTGCTGGGAGTCCCGACGGGTAGGTCGAGTTCAACGCTCGCGGCGTGGCGGTACGGGTCGCGTGCGCCCGCTGCCATCGATGGCAACGAAAACGAACGTCGCTTCGGTGACCTTTCGCCATTCGCTCGAAAGCGGGTCGTCGCTCCATGCCTCAACCAGCATCTTGATGGAGCTGCGGCCAACCTGAAGGGTTTGGGTATAGAACGATAGCTGGGCGCCAACGGCGACAGGCACCAGAAATGCCATGCGATCGATCGATACGGTCGCGATCCGGCCACCCGCCACCTTGCTGGCCATCGCGGTCCCTGCGAGATCCATCTGCGATACCACCCAACCGCCGTATATATCGCCGAAACCGTTGGTTTCGCGGGGCAATGCGGTGATCTGTAGCGCCAGGTCGCCCTGTGGCGTCAGGTTCTCGTCTTCGATCTCGATCATGCGGAACGTCTACCTTGGAATTGTGTTTAGGCGTGAGCGTGGTGCTGCTCGAGGCACGGTTTCAGTATATAGACCGATACCGGCTGCTTCGACAGTGCAGCGAATAATTCACGGGACGCTGGCGGGCATCCGAAAGGCACACGGTTGAGCGTTCGGACGCGAAAAACAATGACGTTAAAACGCACAACCGACATCGCATAAAAGGCTGTTGTTGTTTTATGTCAAGCGCTTGGCATATTTGCTATGGTGTGGTGCCCACCGGTCCGCCAGCGAAGCGGGCTGTGGCCTGTCTGCCAGCACTCAAGAGAACAACTCATGGAATCCGCAAACGCCGGAACGCCGTCTGCGTCTCGTCCCCTGACGCGCAGCGACTACAAGACCTTGTCACTCTCCGCCCTGGGCGGAGCGCTAGAGTTCTACGACTTCATCATCTTTGTCTTCTTCGCCGCTGTCGTTGGAAAGCTTTTCTTTCCGGCCGACATGCCCGAGTGGCTTCGCCTGTTCCAGACCTTCGGCATCTTCGCCGCAGGTTATCTGGCGCGGCCGCTGGGCGGCATCATCATGGCGCACTTCGGCGACCTGCTCGGCCGCAAGAAGATGTTCACGCTCAGCATTTTCATGATGTCCGTGCCGACGCTCATCATGGGCCTGCTGCCGACCTACGAGCAGATCGGCATCCTTGCTCCCATACTGCTGCTGATCATGCGCATCATCCAGGGCGCGGCCATCGGCGGTGAAGTCCCCGGTGCTTGGGTATTCGTTGCAGAACATGCTCCGCCGCGCCACGTAGGCTACGCGTGCGGTGTGATGACCGCGGGCATCGTCGCGGGCATCCTGCTCGGTTCGCTGATGGCGACCCTGATCAACACGGTCTACACACCGGAAGAGGTTTCGGCCTGGGCTTGGCGTGTACCGTTCCTGATCGGTGGTGTTTTCGGTCTGTTCGCGGTGTACCTGCGCCGCTATCTGCATGAAACGCCCGTATTCGCCGAAATGCAGAAGCGCAAGTCGCTCTCGGCCGAGCTTCCGCTCAAAACCGTCGTACGCGGACATCTGGGCGGCGTGACGTTGTCCGCGCTGGTGACTTGGTTCTTAACAGCGGCCGTGGTTGTCGTGATCCTGCTGACCCCGACCTTCCTGCAGAGCCTCTACAAGATGAGTGCCGTAATGACGCTCAAGGCGAACAGCCTGGCGATCATCTGCGCGTGCATCGGCTGCATCGTGACGGGCTTCGCCTGCGACCGTATCGGTGGGGGCAAGACCCTGATCGCTGGCGCGGCTGGTCTAGGCGTATCCGTGTGGCTGTTCTACAGCAGCATGGCGATGCAGCCCGAGCTGTTGTTTCCGCTTTACGCGCTCTGCGGTTTCTTCGTAGGCACGATTGGCGCGGTGCCCTTCATCATGGTGCATGCCTTCCCGCCCTTCGTTCGGTTCAGCGGCTTGTCGTTCTCCTACAACATGTCCTATGCCGTGTTTGGAGGCCTGACGCCCATGGTGGTATCGCTGCTGGTGAAGTGGTCGCCATTGGGCCCGATGTATTACGTGGTTTCCACGTGTGCGCTCGGGATCGTCCTGGGCCTGTACATGGTCAGCAAAGGCCGTTGATCCCAGGTTGATGTTCCACATCCATGCCTGCTCCGGCAGGCATGGCACCGCTCCAGACCATAAGAATAAACGTCATGTCATCTGTCTCTGCTGAACCGACCTCGCGTCCGCTGTCTCGTAACGATTATCGAACCCTGACATTGTCCGCGTTGGGCGGTGCGCTCGAGTTCTACGACTTCATCATTTTCGTCTTCTTTGCGGCAGTCGTCGGCAAGCTGTTCTTCCCGCCAGACATGCCGGAATGGCTGCGCCAGTTCCAGACCTTTGGCATCTTCGCCGCAGGTTATCTGGCGCGCCCGCTAGGGGGAATGATCCTGGCCCACTTCGGTGACCTGTTGGGCCGCAAGAAAATGTTCACGCTCAGCATCGTGCTGATGACCGTTCCAACGCTCATCATGGGCCTGTTGCCCACCTACGAGCAGATCGGAATCTGGGCGCCGCTCCTGCTGCTATTGATGCGCCTCGTCCAGGGTGCTGCGATTGGGGGTGAGGTACCCGGTGCGTGGGTATTCGTCTCCGAGCACGTACCTGCCAACAAGGTGGGCCTGGCATGCGGCACGCTCACCTGCGGTCTGTCAGTCGGTATTCTGCTGGGCTCGGTGATGGCCAGCGTGATCAATTCATTGTTTACGCCGGAAGAGGTGCTTGCTTGGGCGTGGCGCCTACCGTTCCTCCTGGGCGGTGTATTCGGGATCATTGCGGTGTACCTGCGTCGCTGGTTGCATGAAACACCTGTGTTCAACGAGATGAAGGCGCGGAAGGCGCTGGCCGAAGAGCTGCCAATCAGGACGGTAGTGCGTGAGCATCGCAAGGGCGTCATCGTGTCAATGCTGCTCACCTGGTTGCTGTCGGCGGGCATCGTGGTCGTGATCCTGATGACGCCGACATTCCTTCAGATCCTATACAAGTTCGATGCGGCGACCGCTTTGCGGGCCAACAGCCTCGCAATCATCTGTCTGGCAGTGGGTTGCGTGATCTCAGGTGCATTGAGCGATCGGCTAGGGCCAGGCCGCGTGATCCTCGCTGGCTGCGTCGCGCTCGCGGTGACGTCATGGCTCTTCTACACCCAGCTCTTCAACCACCCGGAGGCGTTGATCGGGTTGTATGCGCTTACCGGACTATGTGTAGGGGTAGTCGGCGCGGTGCCGAATGTCATGGTGCGTTCGTTCCCGTCAGCGGTGCGTTTCAGCGGGCTTTCGTTTTCCTACAACCTGTCGTATGCGATCTTCGGTGGGCTGACACCTATGGTGGTATCGCTGCTGGTGAAATGGAGCCCGCTGGGCCCAGCGTATTACTTGCTGGGGCTCTGCGCGCTTGGCGCGCTGGTCGCCATTTCATTGATAAGGGCAGGGCGCTGAGGCGTCCCGATCTTCAGCCAGACAACAAAAAACCCGCCGTAGCGGGTTTTTTGTTGATCCAACTCAACGTCCTGTCGAGCTGCCATCCTGGCGGGATCCGTCATCCTTGAGAGTCTCAGCACATCCTGTGCCTCACTGACGGAACCTAGGTTACGCATCGCCCGGGCACGGGCCAATGGCGAAGTGGATCGACGTCGTGTAAGCCTTTGGCTATTCGTAAGTAAGCGGAGCCAACCCAAGCATCCCAAGCGCGCTATTGCCGTTCAGTCATCGCTTTTCTGCAGGCAACAAAAAACCCGCCGTAGCGGGTTTTCTGTCGATCCAACTCAACATCCTGTCGAGCTGCCATCCTGGCGGGATCCGTCATCCTTGAATGTCTCAGCACGTCCTGTGCCTCACTGACGGGGCCTAGATTACGCATCGCTTGGGCACGGGCCAATGGCGAAGTGGATCGACGTCGTGTAAGCCTTTGGCTATTCGT
>ERZ1023508.26-NODE-26-length-92421-cov-7.500000_pt1 | contig 92421 bp, 90 predicted proteins | sample MGYA00380548_ERZ1023508 | MGnify/ENA primary metagenome ERZ1023508 (study PRJEB33173, sample SAMEA4830311) | metagenome | study: EMG produced TPA metagenomics assembly of the PRJEB25223 data set...
GCGCCGATCTGGCGCTAGAACTTCTGCCACACGGGACGCATGGCCTCGCGCCATTCGTTGCGCTCATCGGGCGTCAGCTCGATGATTTCGCTCGTCCCCGCCTTGGCAATCGCATTTCGCGCTTCGACGTTGAGGGCGTCGGCCTTCTTGTTTACCTCGACGCTGACCTCCGCCATGATCTTTTCCAACTCACCGCGGACATCATCCGGCAGGCCTTTCCAGAATTTGGTATTGGTGATGACCATGTAATCGATCAGGCCGTGGTTGGACTCGGTAAAGAAGGGCTGCACCTCGTGCACCTTCTGGCTGTAGTAGTTCGACCAGGTGTTCTCCGTCCCGTTGACGACACCGGTCTGAAGCCCCTGATACACCTCCGCAAAGCTCATCTTGCGCGGATTGGCCCGAACCGCCTTGAACTGCTCCTCCAGCACATTGGACGCCTGCACCCGGAATTTCAGGCCTCTTGCATCCTTTGGCTCATGAAGCGCCTTGTTTGCCGAAAGTACTTTCAGGCCGTTGTGCCAGTACGCCAGTCCAGTGATGTTCTTGTCTTCCATGCTGCGAAGCAGGCCCTTGCCCGCGTCGCTACCCTGGAAGCGATCCACGGCTGACATGTCATCGAACAGGAATGGCAGGTCGAAGATCTGGATGGGCTTCGAATAGGGTTCGAACTTCGCAAGTGACGGTGCCAGCAGCTGGACGTCGCCAAGCAGCAGCGCCTCCATTTCCTTGCCGTCACCAAAAAGGGATGAGTTCGGGTACACCTCGACTTTCACCCGCCCTGGCAGCCGCTCCTCGGCGAGCTTCTTGAACATCTCCGCCCCCTGTCCCTTGGGCGTGTGCTCGGCAACGACATGGGCGAATTTGATAACGATAGGGTCTGCCGCGTGAGCGAGACCAGCGGCGGTCAAGGCCAGAGCACACGCGAACGTGCGAGCCAGGGGCTTCAGCATGGGTCGTACCTCATTGTTGTTGTAGTAATCGACACTCACATTCGGGACGGCGGAAGCAAGCCGATCCCCTGCGTCATTGCAGAATGCCTACACCGCGCGGGGTGAGCCATCCACTTTTCGAAAAGCAGGCGTTCACAGCACGTGAACGCCTGTCATGCTGACCTATCCCCTACCCGCCAACGCCAATAGCTGGTGCGCACGAGCGAGCACGGGGGCATCGACCATCTGGCCATCGACCGTATATGCAGCCGCCGCATCCTTTCCGGCAGCGATGACGCGTCGCGCCCAATCAAGCTGATCGTCATCAGGTGCCAGTGCCTGATGGATGACTTCCACTTGTCGCGGATGAATACACAGCGCACCGCCAAAGCCCATGTCGCGCGCGTGTCGTGTAACGGCGCGCAGCCCATCCGCATCATCGAAAGCCGGATGAACACCATCGAGCGGCGCCTGAAGGCCCGCGATACGGGATTGCAGAAGCACCTGATACCGGGCCTGATCGAGAATCACGCCCGCGGCCACCGTGCCGGTGTTCAGCCCGAGATCCAGCGCGAGATCGAGCGACCCGAAGCTCAAGCGCTCGACGCCCTCAACCGCTGCAATGGACGCCAGGTTCGCCAGGCCCTTCGCGCTCTCGACAATAGGCCATACCGGCTTGCCGCACCTGGCGGCGGTGGCAGCCTGCTCCGGCGTCTCGACCTTGGGCAGCACAATGCGGATAACGCCGGCATGCTCACGGCAGAACGCCACGTCTGCGGTGTGCTCGGCATGCTCTGGCGCATTGACGCGGACGAGCACGCGGGCATCCGGATTGGCCTTGAGGAACTCGCCCAGGTCTGTACGCGCCTGGACTTTGAGCGTCTCTTCAACGGCATCTTCGAAGTCCACGATCACCGCATCCGCTCCACTGGCCAGGGCTTTCGCGAATCGCTCAGGGCGGCTTCCGGGCACGAACAGAGCCGTTCGGATCATTTTCACACTCATGACGCATCCTGTTATTCAATGCTGAGCTGGATCGAAGCAGGCGTGACCGTCAGATCACACCGCGCTGCTTCATTCTTTCGATATCAGCTTCGCCATAGCCAAGCTCTTTCAACAACGCCTGGCTGTGCTCGCCCAGCGCTGGGACCGGGTCCATACGCGGGGTGAAAGCAGCATTTCGAGCCGGCGGAAGCAGCGCGGGAATCGCGCCGACCGGGCTGCCGACCTCAGTCCAACGCTGTCGTGCCTTCAGTTGCGGATGCGCCCAGACCCCCGCCATATCGTTGACATGAGCGTTGGCGATCTGGGCGTCATCGAGACGCCCGATCACCTGATCTGCGCTGAGCGCAGAAAACGTGTCGAGGATAATCTGCTTCAGTGCATCACGATTCTCGGAGCGTTTGAAATTGGCAGAGAAACGCTCGTCGGTCGCTAGAGCCGGATTCAAGAGCACCTTCTCGCAGAACAGCTGCCATTCGCGCTCATTCTGCAAGCCCAGCATGACTGTCCCGCCATCACCGGCCTGGAAAGGTCCATACGGGTAGATAGTGGAATGCGATGCCCCCGCACGCGGCGGCTGCGGTGCGCCTTCATACCCGTAGTACATCGGATAGCCCATCCACTCGACCAACCCTTCGAGCATGGAGACATCGACATGACTTCCCTCGCCCGTCTTGCTGCGCAATAGCAGCGCCGAAAGGATGCCGCTGTAAGCGTACATGCCTGCGGAGATATCGGCGATCGAACAACCGGCCTTCGCCATTTGGTCGTCCCCAGGCCCGCCTGTCACGGACAGAAAGCCACCTTCGCTTTGGATGAGCAGGTCATAGGCCTTCTTCTTCTCGTACGGACCGCCTTCCCCGTATCCGGAAATGTCGCAGACGATCAACTTCGGATAGCGGGCATGCAGATCAGCGAACGACAGCCCCATCCGGGCTGCGGCGCCGGGCGCAAGGTTCTGTACGAGCACGTCGGCGTCCGCCAGCAGGCTGCCAAGAATGCCCTTGGCCTCGTCTTGCTTAAGGTCCAGGCTCAGGCTTTCCTTGGAACGGTTGGTCCAGACGAAATGGGAGGCCAGCCCGTCCACGCGCTCATCGTAGCCTCGCGCGAAATCGCCCACGCCGGGTCGTTCGACCTTGATGACACGCGCGCCAAGGTCGGCGAGCTGACGAGTGCAAAACGGTGCAGCGATCGCATGTTCCAGACTGACAACGGTAACGCCGTCCAGGGGACGAGGGCTGTTCGAATGATTCATGGTCTTCTACCTCTGCTCCGGCCGGCTCATCATGCGAGCCGCGCCTTCAAACGGTGGTCGCCTGTCAGGCAATGGCATCCAGTGTCTTGCTCTGGCGGAGCTGCCAGACGCGGGTGATCAGTTCGGCTGTCTCGTCTGCTGTGCGAGCGCCGGAGAACGCCACCAACCGCCTGAACTTATCCTCCAGCTCTGGACGACTCAGCGTGTTGCCCGGATCGCCCTTGGGATCATCGATGTGACCGTGCAACGTACGGCCGTCGCGGGTAGTGACGATCACTCGACCCAACCATCGCGCCGGATAGGCACCGTCGACATCCGGATCGAGTTCCATCGAAACCCTCTGACGGAATGCCGCCACGCGCGCATCAGTGAGCGCAAGGTCACGGAACTCGGTCAGCTGAGCACTGCCATGCACGGCAATGAGGCCCAGGACAGTACCCATCGAGAACTTCGCCTGATGCACCGTTTGCGGCTCGACCACCCGGCCCAGCACGTCAATGGCGCCCTGATGTACGCGCGTCACGACACGTGTGATGTCGTCAGCCTGTAAGCCTTCGCGCTGCATGAGATCGAGCAGCGCGTCGGCGGCAGGGTGCGTGTGGCGGCACGATGCGTGGTATTTGAATGACGTTTCGGGAAGAGCCCAACGCACGCCTAAACGATCCGACAGCTTGCTTGGTTCCGCATCGCTGGACATCCCCGCAGCCAGGCCCTGGTCGCCTTCGAGGATGTTGCGCGCTCCGGTAAGCCCTTCCACGGCCATGTAGGCCGCGAGCAGCCCGTCCGCAGCGGCCTTTGCCGTATGCAGCTGCTTGGAATCGGCGGCATCGCGCAAGAACTCCCATAGCCCTGCGGCCTGCGTTCCCGCATTGCCAAAGAGATTGATGAACTGTTCCCGGTCGAAGCCCATCAGCTTGCCAACGGCCACGGCTGCGGCGAGCGTTCCGACAGTGGCCGTCGTGTGAAAGATGCGGTAGTGCGAGCGACCGAGAAATTCGCCGATGCGGATTCCCGCTTCATAGCCCGCAATGGATGCGAGCAGAAGATCCGACCCGCTCTTACCAAGATCCTGTGCGGCTGCAAGTGCCGCCGGAAACACGACGGTCGCCGGGTGTAGAACTGAGCTGTTGTGTAAATCGTCCTGCTCGACCAGGTGCGAACTTGCCCCATTCACAAGCGCTGCAAAATAGGCGCTGCTGCTCTGGCCGTTGACGAGGATACGTGCGCGTCCCTCGGCGGGCCCCATTCTGCTGGCGTAGCGCTCGAACAACGGAATGGGATGAGCCCCTTGGCTGGCCAACGCAGACCCCAGCCAGTCCAGAAAGAGATCTTCGGCGCGGGCCAAAACAGTCTCCGGGATCTGCTCGAAGGTGAGGTCCGCCAGAAACGCGGCCAGCTGCTCGGTATGTTTACTCATTGTTCTTGTCACTCGGCGATGAGATTGGAGAGTTCGATGAGATTGCGATCTGGGTCTCGCAGGTACACCGAAAGGATCGGCCCGGCAGCTCCCGTGCGCCGCACCGGCCCTTCCGTTACGGCCACGCCTTCTTTCTGCAGGTGCTCGATTACCGCCTCGATTGGCGTAAGACATATGAAGCAGAGATCGGCGGAACCCGGCTGCGGTGTTGCGGCCTTCGGCTCGAACTCGCGACCTGCCTGATGCAGATTGATCTTCTGCTGGCCAAAGACGAGCGCGTGGCGGCCTTCACCAAATGTCACCGCTCGCATCCCCAGCAAGCGCTGATAGAAGTCGAGGGTGATGTCGATGTTCGCAACCGTCAGAACGATATGATCGAGATGGCTGATCTTCATGGGTAGGCTCGAAATCAGAGACGGCACGGCGCATGGCCGGCCGCCAAGCCATGCATCAGAACGAGCGCGGCAGTTCGAGCAGGTGCTCGGCCACGTACGACAAAATGAGGTTGGTGGAAATGGGCGCAACCTGGTAAAGCCGCGTTTCCCGGAATTTGCGCTCGACGTCGTATTCGCACGCGAAGCCGAATCCACCATGCGTCTGCAGACAGGCGTTGGCCGCTTCCCAGGATGCCTTTGCTGCCAGGTATTTCGCCATGTTGGCGCTTGCGCCGGCGTTCTGGCCGCTGTCGTACTCGGCGCACGCACGCCAGCGCATCAGGTCCGCCGCCTCGATCTCGATGTGTGATTCAGCGATGGGAAACTGCACGCCCTGGTTTTGGCCAATGGGTCGCCCGAATACCTGACGATCACGTGCATAGGCGCTTGCCTTGTCCACGAACCACCGGCCATCGCCGATGCATTCAGCCGCAATCAGCGTCCGTTCGGCGTTGAGGCCATCGAGGATGTAGCGGAAGCCTTTGCCTTCTTCCCCAATCAGGCTGTCTGCCGGAATTTCGAGGTTGTCGAAGAACAGCTCGTTGGTTTCATGATTGACCATATTGGCGATGGGTTGGACGGTCAGACCGTTGCCGATCGCCTCGCGCAGATCAACCAGGAAGATCGACATACCGTCTACCTTCTTCTTGACCTCCGGCAGCGGCATGGTGCGCGCGAGCAGGATCATGAGATCCGAATGCTGGATGCGAGAAATCCAGACTTTTTGCCCGTTGATAACGTACCTGTCGCCCTGCCTGACTGCGGTGGTCTTGATCTTCGTGGTGTCGGTTCCGGTAGTGGGCTCGGTAACACCCATCGACTGGAGACGCAATTCACCACTGGCAAGCTTGGGCAGGTAAAACTGCTTTTGTGCGTCGGTCCCGTTACGCAACAGCGTGAACATGTTGTACATCTGGCCATGGATGGTGCCCGAGTTCCCGCCGCACCGATTTACCTCTTCCAGGATCACCGAAGCCTCGGCAAGGCCCAGCCCGGATCCGCCATATTCCTCCGGGATCATCGCCGATAACCAACCCGCCTCGGTCATGGCCGTCACGAATGCGTCGGGAAAGCCTTTCTCTTCGTCGATGCGGCGCCAGTACTCTGCAGGAAACTGAGCGCACAAGCCACGTACGCCCTCACGAATTGCGCTGATTTCTTCATTGTTGTAACTGAACATCGGCTTTGCCTCGCATACGTAAGAAGCGTCGCTTCGCACAAGCGCTTCAGGATCATTCGAACTCGACTTCGGCCTTCTGCGCGATACCCGACGCATTTCCCGCCCAAAGCGCTGCCTTGCCAGGTGAAACGACACGCCCTGTCACATCGAATGGCGTCGGTGCAATAAGCGGGCGGACGCCCCGGTATGCAAAGCGCCGGACGCGCGCCTCGGGATGAGCGCGGCAAAAGGCACGCAGGTTCAGAGTTGCGATCATCGGACCGTGGACGACAAGACCGGGGTAGCCCTCGGTCTCGGTCACATAGGGGTGGTCGTAGTGAATTCGGTGACCGTTAAAGGTCACTGCGGAATACCGGAAAAGCAGCGTCGATGACGGCTCGACCGTCTCGCCCCACTCGGCGTCCGGCATCGAATCGGTTCCCGCAAGCTTCGGCGGGCTCGGCTCGCGGTAGACGATGTCCTGCTCCTCACGCACGCACAGTTCACCGTTTTGCCGATACTCGTGTCGTACGGTGACGAACAGAAGCGCGCCCGTGCGGCCATGCTTCTCCTCGATGTTCTGGATCGTCGACGTGCAGGTCGCGTCAGCACCCGCGGTCAGTGGCAAAAGAAATTCAACTCGACCGCCGGCCCACATGCGATTCCGATTGTCTGCGGGCGGAAGGAACCCCCCTCGCGCCGGGTGACCATCGCCCCCCAGCCCGGACTCGGCAATCGGCTCCTGAAAGAAACACCACTGCCACAACGGCGGCAGCGCTGTGCCCAGTTCCGGCGTTGACTCATCGAACGTAGCGGCGATGCGCTTGAGCAGGTTGGTGCTGAACTGATCCCGCACCTCGACGGATTTTCCGAGCCAGGGCGCGTATGAGGAATCGGTCATTCGAAGTGTCCGTCATGTTGTTATGCGTGGATCATGCAACTGACCGGCCATTCCGTGAATTTGCAATTTCTGATCCCAGCGTTCATAACAGGCGAACGCCAGCGCGCGCCTTCACGCGCTCTGCACCCGCCAGGCAACGCCGAGGCCGGGCCATGCTGCACCATACGCACCACTGACTCGATGGACATCCGTGGCCAAGGAGCCTGCATGCATTTCGATCTGGCTGATCTGCGTCTTTTTATTCACATCGCCGAATCGCCAAGCCTTACGCAAGGCGCCCGTAAAGCGTTTCTGTCGCCTGCGGCAGCGAGTGCACGCATCAAGGCGTTGGAGGGCCAACTGGGGACACGGCTGCTTTATCGCGATAGCCGTGGGATCGAGCTCACTGCTGCCGGGCAAGCCTTGCTCACTCATGCGCGAAGGATCATGCGGCAGGTGGACTACCTGAAGGCCGAGTTCACGAACTATGGCGGTGACGATGTCGGGCGCATACGCATCTTCGCAAATACCACAGCGGTAACCGAGTTTCTCCCAGAGGTGCTGTCCGGCTTCCTGGCCGAACGCCCGGGCGTCACAGTCGACCTGCAGGAGCGCCTGAGCCGCGATATCGTTCGCGGGGTATTGGAGGGGTCCACGGACATGGGGATCATTGCAGGGCCGGTCAATGCCGCGGGGCTGGAGGTGCTGCATTTCAGCACGGACTATCTGGTGCTCGCTGTGCCTGAGGGCCACCCGCTCGCAGGCAAGGGTAAGGTCAAGCTCGGTGAGACCCTGGATTACCAGCACATCTGCCTGCATGAGGGCAGCACCCTGCTCACATTCCTGCGCGACCATGTCGAGAAAATCGGCCGCGAACTGCAGATGCGTATACAACTCTCGAGCTTCGAAGCCATCTGCCGGATGATCGAAGGCGGCGTTGGCATCGGCATCATTCCTGAATCCGCCGCACGCCGGCACAGCCGGACGATGAACCTCGTGACGGTTCAGCTCGATGAGGAATGGGCGTTGCGCGAGCGCAGCGTGCTGGTACGCGAACTGGAGGCGCTGCCGGGGGTCGTTCGCGCGCTGATCGAGACCTTGCGTCGCGAGGGAAACAGCGCGAGGTAAACGGTGGAAGCCCTTCGGGATTCCACCCTACGGTGCTGCTCGGCAGTTCAGCGTTATGCGAGTTCCACGAACGAAGCTAAGGTAGTGTGGGCGAACGTGAGGGCCCTCCGGCGCCTCCCTGCAGACCGAAACGGCGCGGCGACGCCCGTCCACGCCCACGCCCACGCCCACGCCCAACGAGACTGCCTAGAGAGTGGAGGTGATAGGAGTCGTTTGCCCATCAATACCCGGCCGTTGGATCCGCCTGATTCTGCAGCGGCTCTCCGCGTTCCAGTCGCCGCACGTTGGCAACAATCTGTGCCGCAACCGCCTCCCGGCTCGCAAAGGAGGCAATGTGCGGCGTGACGATAACACCGGGGATGGTCCATATCGGATCGTCCGAAGGCAGTGGCTCCTGCTCGAACACGTCCAGCAACGCACCCCGAAGTTGCCCGCTTTCCAACGCTGCCTGCAAATCCGGCAGCACCACATGCTCCCCTCGCCCGCAATTGATGACCACCGCGCCCTGAGAAAGCCTCCCGAATGCCTGCGCATTGAGGACGCCGCGGGTCTGCTCGGTCATTGGCAGAAGGCACACCACCATATCCAGTCCTGTCAGAAAAGCTCGAAGCGAATGCTCGCCGGCATAGGTTTCCACGCCATCCAGCTGCTTGGCAGATCGGGCCCAACCGCGCACGGCAAAACCCATGCTCGCAAGGGTCTGCGCGACATGGCCACCCAGCGCACCAAGGCCCATGACGCCTATGGTCCGCGCCGAAGCGGGCTGCTGTGCCGGCATCTCCCATACATGACGCATCTGATTCGCCAATATCCGATCCATATGCCGATGGAAATGCAGCACACCCCAGAGCACGTATTCGGCCATGCCCTGCCGGTGCTCCGGATCAACGATCCGGCAGACGGGTACCTGCGGTAGGGTCGGATCACGCCGCAGGTTGTCGATGCCTGCAGCAATCGAGTGGACCAGGCGGAGATTGGGCATCCGTGCAAAGCTGCCGGCCGGCGGGTTCCAGCAGACGGCGACTTCCGCCTCGAATGCGTCAGGCTCGCTCGGAAAGCTGAGCTGGAGGTCCGGTGCCTGCGCGTTGAGCGCGTCCCTGACATCGATCATGTCGATGTCTTCACTGAGTAATACGATCCTGGTCATGGGTGGCGAGCGTCCTTCTGGTCCGTGGTCAGGTTATCACCGCGCCTGAGCGGCACGGCTCCGAGAGGGAATCGTTATCTCCCAGACGAACGCCGGGCACAAATCCGGTGCTGTTATGCGTTGAATAAGGACTGCTTATAGTGCAAGGGAACCCAAGGCAGACGAAGCGGGCCAAAGGCTCATGATCCGCGCGTAAGCGCCAAGAATAGCCCGCTTCTGTCGACGCCATCAGGAGCCTTTCGGAGCAGCCATGCAGCAACTCGACCTGAAGGTCGTCGAACAGGCCTTGAGCTGGGCCCGGGACGGCCAGACCCTTTGGCTTTGCACCGTGCTATCGACCTACGGCTCGGCGCCCCGCGCACCTGGCGCTCTTTTAGTCGCTCGCGCGGACGGCACTCACGTCGGTTCGTTGTCAGGCGGGTGTGTCGAGGAAGCCTTTCTCGAAAGCCTGGCCGACGGCGCCTTTCGGGCAACGTCGCAGATCGTTCGCTATGGGGAGACCGACGAGGATCGACAACGCCTGCGGCTACCCTGCGGCGGCATTCTCCAGGTTCTCGTCGAGCAACGCGACGCGACCGATGAGTGGCTCACGCATCTTGAAGTGCTTCATGCGACGCTGCTTGGGCAGCGCCGATTACGTCGCCACATCGACCTTACGACTGGCTCGATGCGCCTCCTCGACGACACCGGTAATAGCGAGACGGTCACGTTGGAAAACGAGACGGTGACGATTTCAGTTGGCCCTTCGCTGCGTCTGATACTGGCGGGACTTTCGCCGGTGGCGGAAGCCTGCGCGAGCTTTGCCAAGGCCATTGGCTGTGAAGTGATCGCGTGTGACCCGCGTGAAGAGATGCAGAACGTCAAGCTCGAAGGCGTCGAGATGCAGCGCATCCTGCCCTCGCTTTTCATTTCTTCCGGATGCTGCCATGAAGCGACCGCTGTCGTGGCGCTGACCCATGACCCCCGTATTGATGACCTCGCCTTGATGGAAGCCGTCCGAACGCCGGCGTTCTATATTGGGGCCATGGGCTCACGTCAGACATCTGCCAAACGCGCCGAGCGGCTTGCTCGCGTGGGTGGGCTGACGCCCGAGCAGATTGCGCGGATACATATGCCGATCGGCCTGGACCTGGGCAGCAAATCCCCTGCCGAGATCGCGCTCGCCGTGGTGGCTGATGTGCTCCGCGTATACCGAGGACGCGCCCGTGATGCACTCTGAAGCCAGGCGGCGCGTCGTTGCGCTGGTGCTGGCTGCCGGACGCGGAACGCGGTTTGGCAGCGATAAGCGCGTGGCCCGATTTCCAAACGGAAAAACCGTACTCGAGACGACACTCCAGGACGTTGCATGCTCCTTCGACCATGCCTATGTCGTGGTCCGTGAAGGCGATGACCTCGTGCAGCCAAGCGCCCGTGTCACGCCGGTTGTCTCGCCCAGAGCAGACGAGGGAATGGGCGCATCGCTCGCCGACGGCACCGCTTACGTCTTCCAGCAGCAGGACATTGAAGCACTTGCCGTGGTCTTGGGGGATATGCCGTGGACTCGACCAGACACGTATCGAGCGGTGATCGACGCATCGTCAGCCGATGCGATCGTGGTCCCCTGCTTCCAAGGCCAGCCCGGACACCCGGTCAGTTTTGGACGGTCGATATGGCCGGATCTCATGCAGCTCGATGGCGACCAGGGTGCCCGCGGGTTGCTGCAGCAACACGCTTCACGGATACAACGCCTTGCTGTGGATGACGCCGGTATCCACCAGGACATTGACGAACCGCAAAACATGACCGGACCTGCCACCAGCCAACGTCCTCTTGCGGATCAGGCATGTGAGGCGTGTCGTGCCAATACCCCGGCGCTGGCGACAGCGGAACAGCAGAAATTGCTGCTGTCTTTGCCGGGTTGGACGTTATTGCAGGACGAGGCGCCCAAGCTTCAGCGCCGCTATCGCTTCGACAACTTCCGTGATGCGCTGGCGTTCACCAACGCAGTTGGTGAACTGGCCGAAGCAGAGAACCACCATCCTCGTTTGCTCACTGAATGGGGCGGCGTGACAGTGACCTGGTGGACCCATGCCATTGCCGGCTTGCACCGTAACGACTTTATCCTCGCGGCCCGTACGGACGCGATCGCAACTCAAGCCAACCTGCCGTGATACTGGCGGTAAAGGAGAAGACCATGACTGAAGCGTCCATTGACTACCAACGCCTTATCGACGAGGCGCAGGCCACAGTCGAGCACATTCACAACGCGGGCCGATCCGTTCCGGAGTGGGCATTGACGGAAGTCACGTTGGCGAAGAATGTTCTGGAAGCACACGAACGTGGAGAGGACCCTTCCCATGCACTCGGGGTGCTGCGGACCTTTCAGGATGGCAATCAGGAAGAAAAAGAGGCGTTTCTGGAAGACCCTGCGCTATAGACGCTGCGCGATCGTCAACCCAAGCGAGACGTACATTCTTAACCGAGCATCTTAATCAACCAGCGTGCACCGCATAGACTGCCCCTCATCGGCGGACACTTCGTCAGCCACCCAGAAGGAAGGTTCTATCATGCGTACTGAAACGAATGTTCAGGCTTATACCGCTACGGCTGGCCGCGTTCTACTTGCCACCCTGTTCCTGTTCAGTGGCTTCGGCAAGTTAGCCGCACCCGCCGCTACGCAAGCCTACATCGCCGCAGTCGGACTCCCCTTCCCGCTCGTAGGGTATCTAGGCGCCGTATTCGTTGAAGTCGTATTGGCAGCCTTCCTTCTGATCGGCTTTCAAACGCGCCTGACCGCGTGGGTGATGGCGGCCTTTACCCTGGTGACCGCGTTGGTATTCCACAACAATTTCGCAGATCAGAATCAGCTCATCCATTTCCTTAAAAACATCTCGATCACCGGCGGCCTGCTCCAGGTGGCAGCGTTCGGTGCCGGCGCGCTGTCAGTGGATGGGTTGCGCAACCGTCGCGCTTGATGCCTTTGATCTGCTTCGTGTGAAGGCCCGGCTGACGCATGCCGGGCTTCAAGGTAGTGAATAACTGAGTTAATTCACCTTGAAACGTCGAACCAGCGCATTGAGCTGAATGGCAAGATTCGATAGCTCATGGCTTGCCGCGGATGTTTGGTTGGCACCGGCAGCTGTCTGGATCGAAAGATCCCGAATCCGCACAAGATTACGGTCCACTTCGCGGGCCACATGTGCCTGCTCCTCCGAGGCAGTCGCGATCTGGGAGTTTCGTTCGTCGATCTGGTTTACGGACTGGGTAATTTCAATGAGCGCCTGCCCCGCCTGATCCGCCGCACGGGACGTTGCTTCGGCTTTCGCGCGACTTTGCTCCATAGACGCTGCCGCGTCCTGGGTACCCTTCTGAATGGTGAGGATCATGTGCTCGATTTCGGACGTGGAGCTCTGGGTTCGCTGCGCCAGCGCCCGCACTTCGTCAGCAACGACTGCAAAGCCTCGGCCCTGTTCACCGGCACGGGCAGCCTCGATCGCGGCATTGAGCGCCAGCAGGTTGGTCTGCTCGGCAATGGCGTTGATCACCCCAAGCACCTTGCTGATGTCACGTGATTGCTCCGACAAACCATGAATTTGCGTCGTGGTCTGGCCTACCTGTTCATTCAATTCACGGATGGCGTTCAGCGTCTCGTCCACCCGACGCTTGCCAACCGACGCCGCCTGTGTCGACTGGCGCGCGGCCTCGGAAGCTGATACCGCGTTACGCGCCACCTCATCTACAGCAGCGCTCATTTCGGTCACTGCAGTGGCAGCCTGGTCGACCTCTCCATTTTGAGTCTGCAGCCCGCGGCTGCTTTCCTCGGTCACCGCACTCATCTCTTCTGCAGCAGAAGCGAGCTGCGTTGACGAGTCGGAAATGGCGTGCAGCGTGTCACGCAGGTTCGCTTGCATGGTGTGTAGTGCGACCATCAAGCGAGTCGCCTCATCCTTGCCATCAGGCTTGATGGGCTGCGTAAGGTCGCCAGCCGCAATGGCTTCGGCAGCCATGACCGAGGCGTTGATCGGCGTTACCAGGCTACGTGTCAGTAACCAGGCCAGGACAACGGTGAGTGCAACCGCGGCAGCCATTACCGCACCGACAATCGTCAGGCTTTGACTGTACGTCGCTTTGGCCTCGAGACCGGACGCCCGCGCACCCTCCCTGTTCATATCACGCAGCGCGTTCAACTGTTGCTGGAAATCGGATGCCAGACTCCTCAACCCGTGATTGGCCCAGTCCAGTGCATCCGAATCCCGATCGGCGCTGTCCAATGCAACGAGCTTTTCAAGCCCTGCGAGATAAGCATCCATGGCACGATGTGCAGCATCGGCTACGCGTGATTCTGCGTCCGAACTAACAAGGTTGTCCCTGTAATGGTTGGCCTCGGTGATCAGTTGCTCACGCAGTGTCGCCATACGGCCCTGCGCTTGATCTTGCTCAGGCCCACTGGATAGCGCTAAAAGACGCAGGCTTTCAATACGAAGCGCCTGCAGCGACAGATCGATGTTTGCAGAGGATTCGATGCTAGGCAGCCAATTGGTCTCAACCTCCTGTTCGGCATCACGAAGCGCGCCCATTTGTATGAATGAAAAGAAACCAACAGCGAGCAACAGGAGGGTGATCAGCGCGAAGGAGATCGATGCGCGCTGAGCGATGCGTAGGTTGCGTATGGACATGGGGGTAGGCTCGGAAAGGAAATGCCGTGATGGCCATTTGCCTTATACGCGCCTTTTCGATGCGCGTTGAATCAATCCTTACTATCGTCAGGGTTGAATTCTTAAAATCAAGAAACGTCGCGGCATGTCGATGCTGCGCATGGATGATCGAGGATGCTATGGATAAGCTACTGGCGATGCGTTGGTTCGTCGAGGTTACAGACAGTCATGGATTCTCGGCCGCGGCGCGCAGGCTGGGGGTGGCCACCTCTTCTGTGACGCGGCTGATGGATGCACTCGAGGCGGACCTGCAAACGCCACTCATGAATCGGTCGACGCGGCAGGTGACGCTCACGGAAGCGGGTCTTCTCTACGCCGAACAGGCCCGCGCCATCCTTGAATCAGTCGACGCCATGGACCGGCACGTACGGGATCAGACGGGCGAGCCAAACGGTCCGCTGCATGTCTCGATTGCATCCGCCCTGGGCCGGGTGCACCTGGCACCGCACCTCGCAGCCTTTCTTGGCCAATACCCGCATATTGACTTGCGTGTCGAGCTGTCGGATGACCTGTCCGACCTGTTCAATGAGCGGGTCGACGTCGCGATTCGGCTTGGATCTCCTTCGGCACTCGATGCACTCGTATGCCAGTCCTTGGGCAGCTTCAAACGGATACTGGTGGCAAGCCCCACGTATCTTGCGGAATACGGAATGCCCATGACCCCGGATGACCTTTCACACCATGCCTGTCTGACCTATCGCTATGGCGACACCGTGTCCCCGTGGCAGTTTTCCAAGGACGGTCACACCCTTCGTATTGACGTACAGAGCCGCCTCAAGAGCAACAGCGCCGAACTTCTCAAGACGGTCGCGCTCGATGGGGGTGGCATTGCGTTACTGGCCGAGTGGCTCGTGCGCGACGAGTTGGCCGCAGGGTCGCTGGTGCATCTACTGCCTCAATTCGATGCCCAGCCTGGCCAGGCAAGCTCCGCCATCTCCGCGCTCTATCTGCCAAACCGAAGGGGCTCGCGACGCGTCAAGGCGTTTCTGGACTTTTGGCGGGCAGAAGTCGCGTCCTCGACCGCCATCTCCGCCGTTAAGGGTAGAGCAGCGAGCGAGCACTGACGCGCTTTTCCGCTCGGCAGAAACAGTGCTTGATCCCAAGCGGTGCTCGACAGCATGGCTGCACCCTGCGCGTAGCTAGCGCCGACGCCTGGCCGCTTCATTGCTGGCGACGCAACGCCGTATTGCGCTACCGATGGATTCTGAAGAACTGCATACGCCCCTAGCCTATCCGTGCACGCCGTCGCCTTGGCTGACGGCCTCACGGTTCCGTTATCGCTGGGAGATTTCCATGGACACATCCTCCTCGGGCGCTACGCCCCTTTCCTCAACGCTTGTGCTGTTTCTGGCCTTCTCTTGCGGTGCAATCGTTGCCAACATCTACTACGCGCAACCCATCATCGAGCTGATCGCGCCTTCTATCGGGCTGAGCAATGGCGGTGCCAGCCTAATCGTGTCGCTGACCCAGATCGGTTACGCGCTAGGTCTTTTGCTGCTCGTACCCTTAGCGGACATGCTCGAGAACCGGCGACTGGTGCTCACGATAACGCTCGTCACGGCATTGGCCCTTGCTACCGCGGGGTATGCCGAGCAACCCGCAGCATTTCTATTGCTGTCATTGCTTATCGGCGTGTCGTCCGTTTCCGTTCAGATATTGGTACCGCTGGCGGCACATTTGTCGCCTGAAGCATCGCGCGGGCGCGTTGTCGGCAACATCATGAGCGGACTTCTACTCGGCATCCTTCTGGCAAGACCGCTTTCCAGCCTGGTTGCGGACTTTTTTGGCTGGCGTGCCGTATTTTTCTCAGCTGCGGTATTGATGGGCGTGATCACGCTTGCCGTCCGTTTCGTCATGCCAGCACGTCAGCCCACCCACCGGACCTCCTACGGGGCGCTATTGCTTTCACTTGCGGCATTGATCCGGCGCGAATCAGTGCTTCGCCAACGGTCGCTCTACCAGGCTCTGTTATTCGGCGCGTTCAGTCTTTTCTGGACGGCGGTTCCACTTGAATTGACGCGTAACCATGGCCTTGGTCAGAGCGAAATTGCGATGTTCGCGTTGGTAGGTGCGGTCGGGGCTCTCTCCGCACCTTTGGCGGGCCGGCTTGCAGATGCCGGTTACACACGAGGCGCGACCCTGTTTGCCATGATCCTGGCCGCTGTGAGTTTTCTGCCTCCACTTTTCGTAACCGGCCATGCAATTGTCGCCTTGGCCATAACCGGAATTCTTTTGGACTTTGCAGTGCAGATGAACATGGTCCTCGGGCAACGCGCGATTTATGCACTCGATCCTCACAGCCGTGGCCGACTCAATGCTCTGTACATGAGTAGCCTCTTCATTGGCGGCGCCCTCGGCTCAGCAACGGCGAGCGCGTTGTACGCCGCTGATGGCTGGACCGCAGTAGCGATCTCCGGCGGATTATCGGGAGCCTTGGCCCTGATCTTATTTGCTGCCAACGCCAATCGACGGTCCGTCGCAACGCTGGCCTGAACCCGGCGGATGGAGCGGCTTCGTGACCGCTCCATCGCGTCACCGTACGTTTGGCGTGCGTCCTTACCCTCCATTGGTACACGGGCCGTGCACCAAGCGCCAACCTTTAACTCATGACCTGAATCCATACCCTATTCGTCATTTGCGCCATGACGGATGACGAGCATCATTGCCTTGTGGTCGCCGGAGCGGAAGCAGTCAAGCCGGCTCCTTCAGCTCATTTCTCATCCCTTAAAGGACTTAACGTCATGAAACCGACCGGAAACACGATCTTCATTACGGGTGGCACATCAGGTATCGGGCGCGCTCTGGCCGAAGCATTCGCGCGCCAGGGTAATCAGGTGATCATCGCCGGGCGGCGCAAAGGGCTGCTCGACGACATCGCAAAAGGCACACCAGGCATCGATACCGTGGAACTGGACATCACTAACGCCGACCAGATAAAGGCAGTAGCGGCGGAGGTCATCCAGCGTCACCCATCCTTGAATGTCGTGATCAATAACGCGGGGATCATGCCCTTCGATGATCCAGCCTCCGGCGAGCTCGACGACGCGGCCGCTATGCATTTGCTCAATACCAATCTTCTCGGTCCCGTGCGCGTCAGCGCGGCCTTCATTGAGCACCTCAAGGCGCAACCCGACGCTTACCTCATCAACAATTCGTCGATACTCGCCTACGTTCCGCTGGCGGCAACTGCGCTTTACTCCGCCACAAAAGCCGCCATCCACTCTTACACCCTCTCTCAGCGGTTTGCCTTGCGTGGGACGACCGTAAACGTTCTGGAGATCGCGCCGCCGTGGGTCGACACCGACCTCATTCACAAAAGCGGAGATCCAAGAGCCATGCCGCTGGATGATTTCATCCGCGAGACGCTCGAAAAACTCCAGACGGCGAACACGGAAGTACTGGTCGACCGGGTTATCGCCTTCCGAGACAACCCTGGCCTGAACGAGCATGCGCTCGTTAATCAGTTCAACCAGGCCGTTTTCGACGACCCGATCCCCGTCGCCTGACTGCAGACACGACACAGGAGGTACTGACGATGATGCTCGACTGGAACGCCTATCAAACGCAGCTCCAAACCACCATAGGGGAAATCGGCAAGCTCAGTCCTGACACGGTTCGAGGATATTCGACGCTCAGCAATGCCGGTGCAAAGACAGATCTGCTTGGGGCCAAGACGCGCGAACTCATTGCGCTCGCCGTCGCCGTTACGCGCCAGTGTGATGGCTGCATCACCGTTCACACCGATGCCGCCATCAAGCACGGTGCATCGCGCGAAGAAATTGCCGAAGCCCTGGGTGTCGCTGTGGCAATAAACGCGGGCGCCGCCATGGTCTACTCGGCCAGGGTGATGGACGCGTTTGCCACGAAGGCCTCCATCTGACCGTTGCCTGCGCCCCTGCCAGGCGAACATCGCGCCTCTGTGTCGATGATCGCCTAGTACCCAATCCGGGCTCGGCATATCGTATGTGGGCGCGGCATACTGGCAAGCCCGGTATGGAGACAACGATAATGACAACGCCTCGAACCTCGCCGCTTCCGTCGCCGCGGGGCACGCCATGACGATCAAGGGCATGCTCGTTCTGACTGGCTGCTTCCTGCTTGGCGCAGCTATCAATCATTATGCGATCCCGGGTATTCCAGCCGCCGTTATCGGTATCCTGCTGTTAACCATGGTGCTGGTCGCGCTTGGCGAGGTTCCGGACTACCTGTCCCGCACGGCAACTACGCTGCTTCCCTATCTGCCACTCATGCTTGTAGTGCCTGCCGCCGGCATCGCGAGCGCGGCGCACCTTCCGGCGACCGAATGGCTTGCGTTGCTCGCTGCCATCAGCCTTTCGCTGCTCGTTACAGTGCCCTTCTGCGGCTGGCTCTTGCAGCGGCTTATCCGCAAGCGGGCGTCCCGATGAATCAGCTCGCATCCGCCTATCCGCTCGCAGCGCTCTGGGTGACGCTTGCGGCTTTCCAACTGGCAGTTGTACTGCAACGCAAGACAGGAATACTCGCGCTGCAACCGGTACTGGTCACCACTGCATTGGTCGTAGCGGCACTCTATGTCTTTGATGTCGACTATGCGGCCTATCGAGACGCGAATACCGTCCTGGCGGCCCTGCTAGGGCCTACCACCGTCGCGCTCGCCGTACCGCTTTGCCAGAACCTGGCGCGCGTAAGGCAGTTGTTCGGACCTTTGATGATTACGCTGATTGCGGGCGGCAGTCTAGGTATCGTGCTGACATTGCTATTCGGCTGGTTGCTAGGGCTGCGGCCCGAATTGATGATGAGCCTGGTCCCGAAGTCAGTCACCATGCCCATCGCGCTCCCTCTGGCGGACAGCCTTGGTGGTATCGCACCGCTGGCCGCCGTCATGGTGATGTTCACGGGTGTGATCGGTACCGCATTGGCACCACCGCTACTGCATCGATTAGGAGTAGTCGACCCCGCCGCGCGCGGCTTTACGCTGGGGATGAACGCACACGCCATCGGAACCGCACATGCGCTTCAGGAAAGCCAGGAATGTGCTGCGTTTTCAGCTCTTGGCATGATCCTGCTGGGATTGGCGACGGCGATTTTGCTGCCCTACGTGCTGAGTTGATAGGCGATGGCCGCGGCGTCTGATCACGCCGCAGCCCCGCTGTCAGTTGACGGGACGTAGCGTGGTCACATCGATTCGTACCGTATCACCTATCGCAGCTACCAGCGTCTTGAAAGCAGAACCTTGCGCATGGGCTTGCAGCGCCGCGCTGTCCTGCCATACCTCCAGCATGACCATTTTCAGCGGATCCTGGAGGTCCTCGAACAACTCGTATCGAAGGCACCCATTCTCGGACTGAGTCTGCTGCACCGCCTGTTTCAATGCCCTGCGCGCATCGGCTTCATGGCCTGGCTGTATGGCAAGTGATGCCACGACGGTCACCGGATTGGAGACACTTGCGACCGCACCGGCCGTTACACGTTGGTCGGATCCGGCAACGGGTTGAGGGTTATTGCTCATGGACTACCTCGATATTGGGGACAGGGTTAAGCTTCCTTGCCTTCACGGCAATTAAAAACCTTGGACCCGCCAAAACGCTTTCGTCGCCATGAAGAAAATCGTTCGTCTTGATGACCTCCATCTTTTTGTCCGCACGGCACAGGCAGGCAGTTTCTCGGCTGCGGCACGGCAGCTAAATGTATCGCCTGCGTTTGCCAGCGGTGCGATTCAGCGACTGGAACGTGAGCTGGGCCTGCGACTTTTTATCCGCTCGACGCGACGCCTGCGACTTTCTGACGATGGCGAGCGCTATCTCCCCCATGCACGTGCAGCTCTGGAGGCATTGACCAGCGGTGAACAGGCGCTTGAGGCGGGCCGGGCAGACGTTGCAGGCTTGCTGCGTTTATCCATGCCATCTGATCTGGGCCGCAATGTGCTTCTGGCTTGGTTGGATGCATTTCAAGCTAAGCATCCTCAGCTCTCTCTACAACTTCGCATCAGCGACCAAATGGCCGATTTCTTCGGAGAATCGCTCGATGCCAGCCTCCGCTATGGCGTGCTGGCTGACTCGAACCTCGTATCCTTACCGATTTGTCCATCCAACCGGCGCACGGTCTGCGCGTCGCCCGATTACCTGTCAAGACACGGCAGGCCGCGCACGCTCGCGGCGCTCCAGCAACACAACTGTTTGCGGTACGTGATGGGTGAGACCCTCTACGATAGATGGAGCTTCGAAGGGCCTGGCGGTACCGAGGCGATCCAGGTCACCGGCGATCGAGTGAGTGATGATGCCGATATCGTCCGCCGCTGGGCCGTGGCCGGTGCGGGCATCGTCTATAAGTCGAGATTGGACGTCCTGCCAGATATTCGAGCGGGTCGGCTGGTCGAGTTATTCCCCATCGAGTATGGCCAACCCGCGCCGCTGCAATTGGTTTGTGCACATCGCAGCTCGCTCACCCCTGCCATTCAGTCGCTGAGACAACACCTGATCGAATGCAGTGAAGCCTGGTTAAAGCGCGGCTAGCGTATCGGGCTCCAGCTCAGTAACGGACAAATTCGCACGAGCATCCCGTCGCACGCCCTGTGGCGGAATGCCGAATCGCCGGATGAACGCTTCCCGCATGTGCCGACGGTCGCGAAACCCGCACTCACGGGCTACGGTATCGAGCGAATGTCGGCTCTGCTCGATCATCAACCGTGCCGCCTCCAACCTTAGCCCTTCGATTGCCTTGGCCGGGGACTGGCCGGTCTCTGCAGTGAATACCCTTGTGAACTGCCGCGGACTCAGATGTGCAGCTTCAGCGAGCTGTTCGACGTTGAGGGTGCCGGCAAGGTTGCGTCGCGCAAAGTCCAGCGCCAGCTGAATCCTGTCGGATTTGGGCGAAAGCGCGAGCATTTCAGAATGCTGCGTCTGCCCCCCGGAGCGTCGCTGGTGCATGACCAGCCGGTGCGCCACCGAGCGCGCAACTTCGGCACCCAGGTCCTGCTCCACCATACCCAATGCCAGATCAAGACCTGCTGTCATCCCAGCGGAAGTCCATACGGGCCCATCGACGATATAGATCCGATCTGCATCTACCATGCAATCAGGGTAGCGAGCCTGCAGGGCTTGCGCGTAGGCCCAGTGGGTGGTGGCTTTTCGGCCCGACAAAAGTCCGGCCGCGGCGAGAACGAAGCCTCCGGTACAAACGCCCGCTATGCGACGAGAACGCGCAGCCGCGAGTCGGACGAAGGTAAGAACGGTTGATGTCGGCGGACTCTGCAACGGCCGGTTCACGCCCGCCACCATCCAGGTATCGGCTGCATGGGGCTCGCCAAGCGACAACGTATCGATCGAAAGGCCCAAGGATGATCTCACGCTGCCGCCGTGGGGCGAGAATATGCCAATGCTGTAATACGGTTCGCCGGCGACAATATTGGCAAACTCGAATACGGTCTGAGTTGCCAGAGACAGTACCTGGAAATCATCCGTCAACAGGTAACCGACCCGATGCATTGTCGTCTCCGTGGCAAGCAAAGATAGCCGTCGCCGTGCATCCTGCTACAGCAGCGGCTAGACCATGATTGGCGATTCTACTGGGCGACGACTGCGCCGGGGAATATCGTCAAACGGGTGGTACCGCGCGCCAATCCAACATCATATCCACTGGTCGTTACGCTTGCGGCGTACCCGCAACATCGTAGGAAGAATCAGTCCGACCACAAGGCCCGCGCCCGCGATGCTCCCCCCATACACCATATACCGCATCAGTACCTGCTGTTGCTCCTCACCGAGCTGCGCCTTGGTTTCCCGGAGCTCTGCATTGGCCTGGCTAAGCTGAGAATCCAGCGAGGACCGAGCAGCTTCGAGCTCATCGATCAATGCCTTGCGCGAGTCGAGCGTCTCTTGCATGCCCTGAACGCGTGTTTTCCAGGAATCGTTGATGCCCTCCAGTTCAGTACTCAAGCTGGCAGCGCGCTGCTCGAGCGTTTCGAGTCGCTCCGCCTTTCCTGGCACGGTCTGCAAATCGCTCGTTGGTATCCAGACGGTATCGCCGCTTTCGCCGCGAACCTGGCTGTAATCGCCCTGCGTGCGTACGAGCTCTACCTTGGTACCGGACGAAAGCGTTCCCACGATTCGATACCCGTCCGTGGGGCCGCTGCGTACGTAAGTGCTGAGGTTATCACTGACCCAACGCTCGCTACTCTCCGACGCTTGCTGCGCCAACGCAGCTGTACTGAACAGTCCAGCGAGCAGCAATGCGGATGCGGTATGGGTTTTTCTTGGCAAAATCGAAGTGAGCAAACGAAATACAGGCATGTGTGATCTTCAAATTCTGGTGAAAGACGGCCAGCAATTGGCGCGAGATGGCGGAGCGCGTGTTTGAGAATGACGAGATGACTGCGCGCTCAATGTTGAACTGACGTTAGCCGAACGGTCCAACAGCGGAGAGACCGTCCTATCAAAGGAGAGTTCCCGACGGTTATTGCAGTTTGAAATGCATCAGAGCCCGGCCCTTGGCTACGCTTGTCGCCATTTCGCACGCTCAAGTGAGCTGCATCATAGGGAAAAGGCCGTGTATCGGAGCGATCGGAAAGCCGGAAGTGGCTTTGGGGCCCTGTTGCTCGCATGGCAAAAAACGCCCTGTAGCAGGCTTCAACATAGTCAGTGCCGGAAAGACTAATCACTCACTCGGAGCTGAGTGTGACGCTTTGCCGTCTTGCAAATGAGCTTCGGTCATCCAGCACAGACGTATCGAGGCCATGGCGTACAGCAGCTCATACACGGATACACGGATACACTCCGTTAGTGTCACCTCTAGAGCGGCCAGCCTTGACCGCATCCATCGACACGAAACACATACGCAGCGTGCTGATCGCCCTATCCGTAGGGCAGTCCGCCTCCAGGAACGAATGGATGCGAGTGGACAGACGTCCTTTGCCGTTCCCGAGCCATGCCTGATAGACTATCGATGTCCACCAGACTGCCGGGCAAAGGAAACAGCACTTTTATGGCATGCTGTTTCAATGGCGCCTTCAAGAAATTAACAGAACGCGGTTGTTACTGTGCCCAGCCTTCAACGACTTCGCTGCCGTGCTCGGCTTTCCATTGCTTCAAAAGTTTATGGTTGCCGCCCTTGGTTTCGATGACTTCACCGGAATCAGGATGCACGTAACGCTTAACGGCGCGCGGCGCACGTGTCTTACGGGCAGTGCTCGCAGGCGCCTGCTCAAACTTGGATGCGTCCGGGTCGAGGATGCTGATGACATCCCAAAGCTGCATGTCATAGGACGACATCAACGCATTCAATTTTTCTTCAAACTCCAGCTCTTTCTTTAGCGAATCGCTGCGCTTCATCTCTTCAAGCGCTTGAAGCTGTTCAGCAAGCTGACGCTCGAGCTCGCGATACTTGGTCAGTTCAGTCATGACTACTCCATTCAATACATAAAAGAAAAAACCCAATAACGGGCGCTTAATAGTCGCTTATTTGCAGATTTAGTTCCCGGATTTTTCACTTATATTTAACGTGAATTTAGTTTTGGCGGCGCCGCTTAAAGCGGCCGCATAGCAGGCTCAGTTCCTAACTATTGATGTAGGGACACGTTCAGGGCGGGTAACATCAGTGAAATGTTCGATACGACCGCGCTACCCAAAGCAAGGGAGTGTGCATTGGATGACTTAAATGGAAGGCTTGACCGACAATGTAGGCAGCATGACGGCGATGCAATCCCGGCTGTCCGCGGTCCGGGATGCAACACATCGCATGGTGTAAGATTCGCGCCCACGCCCGCCAATGGCAACACACGTACCCGTGTCTGACTGATACCGAGATGCCTCCCGAAATTCACTCCTCCAGCACTAACGCAGCCCACTCTTTGTCCCGCCGTTTCTCCGTCGCGCCGATGATGGATTGGACAGACCGGCACTGCCGCTTCTTTATGCGTCTGCTATCGAAGCGCGCACTGCTTTATACGGAGATGGTCACGACAGGTGCGCTGCTGCACGGCGATACGGCTCGATTTCTTGCATTCGACGAGACGGAACATCCGATTGCGCTACAACTCGGTGGTAGCGCCCCTGCCGACCTCGCCAAATGTGCGCAATTAGCTGAAGAATGGGGTTATGACGAGGTCAACCTGAACGTAGGATGTCCAAGCGATCGCGTTCAGAACAACATGATAGGCGCCTGCCTGATGGGGCACCCCTCACTTGTGGCCGATTGCGTCCGGGCCATGCGTGATGCTGCCGACATTCCCGTCACTGTGAAGCATCGGATCGGTATCGACGGCCGCGAAGAGTATGCACAACTTCAGGACTTCATCGGTCAGGTGAGCGAAGCGGGCTGCACGAGCTTCACCGTCCACGCACGCATCGCAATACTTGCTGGCCTATCTCCGAAGGAAAATCGCGAAATCCCGCCGTTGCGGTATGACATAGCCGCGCGCTTGGTCGAAGACTTCCCCGCGCTCGAGTTCATCCTGAACGGTGGAATCAAACGCCTTGACCAGTGCACGGAGCACCTCGAGACCTTCCATGGGGTGATGCTGGGTCGTGAGGCCTATCAAAACCCCTACTTACTGGCTGACGTCGATACGGAGTTGTTCGGCGTTGACTATCCAAAGCCAACGCGCACCGCTGTATTGGAGACGCTGAGGCCCTATATCCTGCGACACGTGGCACAAGGCGGCGCTGCGCATCATGTAACCCGGCATGTCCTTGGCCTTGCGCAAGGCTTCCCAGGCGCTCGCCGTTTCAGGCAAATCCTGTCAGTGGATATTCATAAGGCGAGCGACCCGATGCAGGTCTATGACCAGGCCTTAGCAGTGCTCGACGGGCGTTGATTCCGTCGAGAGCATGCAAGGACGCGATCAGGAATACTGACGCAGGACGGGATCAACCGCGCTCAAGCGCATTGACGAGGTCATGAAAGGCTTCGCGATTCGACTCGTTCAGACCCATCAGAATGCGGTGGGCCTCCAGCACCTTGCGCCGGACAATGTCCTCGGTCTGATCCTGCGGTGGCAGATCCTCAAGGCACTCCGGACACGGCAAAGGCTTCCCGACGATATTGAACACCTGATCGAATCCCATGGATTCGAGCAAGCGCGTAATATCAGGGTTCGTCGTAACCACGGTCGGTAGAAGGCCCACTTTCTGACGCGACAGAATCGATAGCTTGGCCAACAACCCAAGCGTGGTGCTGTCAATGCTCCGCGCTTCGGTCAGGTCTATTACGATGGTGGAAAAATTGATGGACGAGAAAATGTTCTCGATCGTGGCATCCAGCGCAGAGCACAGCGTCAGGCGGATTTCGCCCACGAACTTGAGGACAAAGGTGCCATCCTGCTCGGCGAACTGGATCTTACCAGTACTCATGCAAGGTTCCTGCTCAATACCAACAAGGCGATGTCATCCGGCATTTCGCCCAGATCAGCTAATCCGAATATGCGGCTCAACCCTTCCAGGCGGCCACCCGCTTCGCCAACGAGGCGAGGCAACGCTTGCTCTTTGTCTTTGAGCGTATCGCCTGGCAAAAGGTCCAGAATGCCATCCGACAGCAGCGTCAGGCTGAAGGATGAAGGCAAGGCCAATTCGTGATCCTGATAGGTCGCTTCCTGAAACAGGCCGACTGGCAGCCCGCCCCCTTGCAGATAGCGCCCTTCCCCTTCACTGAATAGCACAGGCAACGGAAGATGGCCGCCAATGCTGTATGTGAGGGTATCCGTTGTTTCGTCTATCACGCCGCCAAGCATGGTGACATGCTTTCCAAGACGGCAGTTGATCAAGCCGCGATTTATATGACCCAGCACGTCCGACGGCTTGAAATCTGGGAGGCTTCCCCCGCGACGATATTCATAAAGCAGCCGCGTCGTCATGAACTTCAACAGCACTGTTACGAACGCTGAAGAGGCGCCGTGGCCTGACACATCCGCCAAATAGAAAGCGATCCGGTGATCGTCTACGCGAAAGTAGTCAACGAAGTCCCCGGATAAGTACAACGACGGCAGGATGTGATGTGCAAAATGCAGCTCCCCTTCCTGCCAAGGTGTCACGGGCAGCATATTCATCTGCACATGACGGCCCGCGTTCTGATCTTCCTGGAGCAGATTCAGACTGGCCTGCAATTCGCGATTGGCCTTTTCCAGCTTCTCTCGATACCGCGTATTTTCCTTACGCAACCGCGCCCTGTCCAATGCTCGCTTGACGGAGTGTTCCAGGACAGCGAGATCCTCGAGTGGCTTGATGAGATAGTCGGACGCGCCAAGACGGAGCGCCTCGACCGCGTCGTTCATCACACCTGCACCCGATAGGACAATTACCGGTGTTTCGATATCAAGTTTCGATATACGACGGATCAACTCCAGCCCGTCAACCTGCGGCATGCGCAAGTCGCAGATGACCAAGTCGGGCAATTTGCTCTCGAAGACTTGCAATCCTTGGAGTCCATTGCTGGCCTGCAATACGTCGAAACCGCTGTCTTCCAGGTAGTCGGCAATGCTTGCACGCACCACCTCGTCATCATCGATTATCAGTAGCGTAGCGCTGGGGGTAGGCATGTATTTTCCAGGCAGACGGCGCCGCGTTTCGGAACTTAAGCAACAGGCAAAGTGCCATAAAGCGCCGTACGGGTTCGCTTCAGGCGCAGACGGTACTCCCATCCGACAGCCGATTCAAGCATGCTCCGATACTCGCAGGGCGCCTTTACCCCTCTAAGAAACGAGGGTTATAAGCGCCGCATTCGCCCTTCCACAATGAGGTATTCCAATGAGCCTTAGCGATCGTTCTTATAGTGAAAAACGTGACTTCATTCGTATGCGCCTGGAAGCGCAGGTGACGCTTCGCCACGCAGGCCAGGACCTCCCGGCTACCTGCATCGACCTCTCGAGCACAGGCATGCAGCTGGAAGCCGACACAACGCTCAACGTTGGCGACAAAGTCAGTGTTCTGATCGAGTCTTCCCACGCTGAACTTGAAAGCCTGCACGCTGAGGCAGAGGTGGTAAGGGCTTCACCCGCTGCGTCCGGCAAACAGTCGCTAGGGCTGGCGATCATTTCAATGAAATGATCCGAAACAAAAAGGGAGGCGATTGACTCGCCTCCCTTTTTATTAAAAGTCGTCCTCGACTTCGCCGTCCTTCACGCGAAACTCGCGGTTTTGCAAGTACGCGTTGCGTAGAAAGATGTACTTGTCGCCAGTGATGAGCCGCTCTGCCGACAGGAGGCTGGCTCGGGTATCGACGATGCCGGTACCGAGTATCGTATTGCGAACAGGGACATCGTCTATATAAGGGTAAACGCTGGTATAGGCGTCTGGTACCCGCCCGAACGCGTCACGCACCGTACTCGGCCCAAAGAAGGGTAGGACGACGTACGGCCCGCTATCGAGCCCCCATTTACCCAACGTGATACCAAAATCCTGCTCGTTGCGCTGAAGGCCCATGCGCGTTGCAACATCAACGAAGCCCAGGACACCGAACGTCGTGTTGAAGAGAAACCGGCTTGTATCGACACCCGCGTCGTGGAAGTTTGCCTGCAGGAGGTTATTGACGAGATTTCGCGCCTCGCCCAGGTTGCCGAAGAAATTGTGAACGCCGTCCTCTACGAACTGCGGCGTCACCTTCTGATAGCCCTGCGCAATAGGCTTCAGCGCATAGGTATCCAGCGTATCGTTGAATGTGAAGATAGGCCGATTGATCGACTCCCATGGGTCTTCATCGGCTGCGGAGGCAAACGCCGGTAGCAGAACGAGGCTCGCTTTGAGGCAAAGGCAAGCGATGCGGGCAGGCCAAGAGGCGCCGTGGGACATGTCCAGTCTCCTTGGATAACAAACCGGCTGGTATCAGTTGGGCAACGAGCGCGGAGTTTAACCGCTGCAGGTTTATGAGTGTATTCGACCTTCCAAATTCCGCATCGCTAGCCGAGGCACTGTCGTCACGCTGGGACGCAGCGCGAGATGCAACCGCATCGAGCGCGAACGAAGCGACTTTTCGCGAGCAGATGCGGTCAGACGAGAAGGTTAGTTAGAAGGAACCACCATCATGGCCGAAGATCTGCACCAGCAATTACAGGCCCTTCGGGACCACTTGGACAGCAACCCGCCCATCACTGCCGAGGAACGCGAGGAACTCGACAATCTCATTGCGGATGTGGAACTCAAGCTACGCGCCGAGAATGCAGGGCTGAGCGACCCAAACCTCATGGATGGCGTCCGACTCGCTGTCGAACGCTTTGAAGTGGCCCATCCTACAACGGCCGGCACATTACGTAATGTCATGCAGAGCCTGGCGAACATGGGTATCTGACACGACGATGCAGATGACTACTGGCGCACCAGCCGCTGACTTGGTGGCCAGGTGTGCGCAGTAGTCCTGTAGGGATTGATGTCCAGCCCCCCTCTTCTAACGTAGCGCGCGTAAACCGTGAGATGGCGGGGCGATAGCAAGGCCTTTAGGTCTAGAAACATCCGCTCTACGCACTGCTCGTGGAAGTCCGCGTGCCGTCTGAAGCTTACGATGTATTCGAGTAACGCGGCACGATCCAGCCGCGCGCCTTCGTAGGCGATGCATAGACTGCCCCAGTCTGGCTGACCTGTTACAGGACAGTTGGAGCGAAGCAAGTGGCTATGAAGCGACTCACGGACATGCTCGCCAGCCACACATCGCAGCAGATCTGCACGTGGCTGATCATAGTTGGCGATCTCGACATCCATATCATCGATGCAGATTCCGGGCAGGCTTGCCACGCCTTGATCCGTTACCGCGCTCAAGCTTCTCACCTCAACGTTGACAGATGAACCTGCCGCCGCCGACAAGTCTTGGGCCAGTGTGGCTTGTAAGGCCTGAACGTTCTCGAATGGGGTCTGATTCAACGAGTTCAGATAGAGCTTGAACGACTTGGATTCAATGATGTTCGGAGAGTCGGCGGGAATGGTGAACTCACCGATGGCCACCCGAGGCTTTCCTGATGGCTCCAGCCAGGAAAGCTCGTAGCACGTCCAGTAGTCGACACCGTTGTACGGCAGCGCGTGTGGATCGAGCCCCAACTCGAGCCATTTGGTAAGCCGAGGTATGGGAAATAACAACGATGGACTGTATTGGTCGAGATATTCAGTCGACTTGCCGAGTAGGGAATGCTCGGCGGGATGGAGGGACATAGTTGGTATCCGGTCTAACGATTCCGTAATTATAGCTGCGGCAGAAGGCGGTTGCGGTCGGCACGGACTATCCTGCTGGGCCATCCGTCAAACCCGAACTCATTCCATTGCGGGGGGGGGGTGCAGCTAGGTGCCTTTGGCCCATCGACTGTGACATGACTTAAGAAATGATGCGGTAGCCAGCCTATCAGCCGGTTGCTACCGCCTTCGTGTCATCACAATGGGATGGGTCGAGTTATTGCCGCATACCGCGGCCACTGGTAAGCAACCGCACGCAGAAGAAATAAAGCAGGACCGTCGCCACCAGCATGAAACTGATCGCTACACCAATATGGATGTCGGATACGCCGAGAATGCCATAGCGGAAGGAGTTCACCATGTGCAGGATCGGATTCACCAATGACACGGTCTGCCAGAACGGTGGCAGCAGATGAATGGAATAGAACACCCCGCCAAGATACGTCAGCGGTGTCAAAACGAACGTTGGCACGATGGATATATCATCGAAGTTGCGCGCGAATACCGCATTAATGAAGCCGCAGAGCGCGAATATGGTGGCCGTCAGGAATACGACCAGTACGGTGACACCCAAATGATGCACTTGCATCTGGGTGAAGAAAAACGACAGGACCGTGACAATCAGCCCGACGGCTAGCCCGCGCAGCACGCCTCCCGCGACATATCCTAGAAGAATTGTATGCGGTGACACCGGTGAAACGAGCAACTCTTCGATGTTCCGCTGGAACTTGCTACCAAAAAAACTGGATACGACGTTGCTATAGGAGTTCGTAATCACGGACATCATGATCAGACCCGGCACGATGTATTCCATGTAGGTGAAGCCACCCATATCGCCAATCCGCTGACCGATCAGCGTCCCGAAGATAACGAAGTACAACACCATGGTAATTGCCGGTGGCAGCAGCGTTTGCGGCCAGATACGAGTGAACCGACGTATTTCCCGCTTAACGATCGTCTCGAGTGCAACTAAATTCGATCTTAACTCGGCGCTCATTTCGCCACCTTCGCCAGATTTTTTTCTACCAAGGACACGAACAGCTCCTCGAGTCGGTTGGATTTATTGCGCAGGCTTATCACCTCGATATGTTGCTCGGCCAGCTGACGAAACAGATCGGTAATGCCCATGCTCTTGTCGACTTGAACCTCCAGCGTGTGGTGATCGGCCAGCGTAGCGGGATAACCCTGAAGAGATGGCGCTTCCTGACGTGACTCTTTCAGATCAAGCAGGAACGTCTCGACATGAAGCTGCTTGAGAAGCGCTTTCATGCTGGTGTTTTCGACGATGGTGCCGTGGTCGATGATCCCGATGTTGCGACACAGTTGCTCGGCTTCCTCAAGATAGTGCGTCGTCAGGATAATGGTGATCCCTTGCTGGTTCAGATCGGAAAGGAAGCTCCACATCGACCGCCGGAGCTCGATATCGACTCCAGCAGTTGGCTCGTCGAGAATCAGTAGGCGCGGCTCATGGACCAGGGCGCGCGCAATCATGAGCCGGCGCTTCATTCCGCCGGACAGTTCGCGCGAGGCCGCGTTTCGCTTGTCCCAAAGCCCAAGCTGATTCAAGTAGCGTTCGGCACGCTCGACAGCGACTCGCCGAGGAATACCGTAGTACCCCGCCTGCGTTACGACGATGTCGAACACCTTTTCGAACTGATTGAAATTGAATTCCTGAGGCACGACGCCCAGGCACCGCTTCAAACCGGCGGGGTCCTGGTCCAGATCGTGGCCGAATACGTTGACCGTTCCCGAGGACTTGTTAACCAGCGTCGATAGGATTCCAATCGTTGTGGATTTACCGGCACCGTTCGGTCCGAGCAACGCGAAGAAGTCACCTTCCTTGACATCCAGGTCGATACCTTTGAGGGCCTGAAAGCCGTTTCCGTATGTTTTGGTCAACTGCCGGATGGCCAGCGCAGAACTCATAAAGATGGCTCGTTAAGTAGTAGGAAATAAATAGACGCGCCCACACAAAGGCGCGGGTCGAGTCAGGTCGAAGACGCGCCAAACGCGAACCCTGCTCGGAAGCGTTTAAATAGATAAGGGTGTATCTGAAAATTGCAACGTTAAACGTCTGACCGTTACGCGTGTTCCAGGATTCAGTTCAAGTCAGCTCCGTCATGACTGCGCGCTGATACGCTGGCCGGGAGCGAAGCGCCTGATACCAACGCTCGACATTTGGCAGCTCTGGACGGTCGATGGGCAAACCGAACCAGGCATATATAAAGGTGCCCATTGGGATATCGCCGATGCCAAGCGCGTCCCCTGACAGAAACGGGCGACGCGCCAGCTCTGCATCGAGCAGAAGAAGTGCGGTTTCGCACTGGCGGAGCGCAATCCCGATAAGCGCTTCGTCGCGCTGGCTGGCGGGCGTTCGAATGAACCCGATGAACGCTGGCGTGAAGGCAGGAACGAAGGTGCTGCTCGCCCAATCCATCCAACGGTCCGCCAAGGCACGTTCCCCTGGATTATTCGGCCACAATTCACCGGGCGAGTAGCGTGCAGCCAGGTAGCGGACGATGGCATTGGACTCCCATAGCACCTGTTCATCGTCCTCAAGCACCGGGATGCGCGCATTGGGATTCATTGCAAGAAAGCCGGGCTCATTTACCCTGCCGAACGTGCCACCCGCATCGATTCGCTCATAGGCCAAGCCAAGCTCTTCGGCACACCAAAGCACCTTTCGAACATTATTTGAATTCGGTCTACCCCAGATTTTCAACATCGACACCCCCATCGCAGCCGAACAGCTTAGTCGATCCGACCGCCCGGCGCTCAGCTGTTATCAGACTCCATTTTCGGGAACGCAACGCCCGAATCGTGTACGAATACTGTATGGAGGTGAGCGACCGACCGCAGACAGCCATAGGCCGAGCCTGTGATTGCCGTCGTTCGATCCCTATACTTCGCCCCCCCAACTCGATAGGCATCTAAATGGTCAGCAAGAATTACTTTGATCACAATCTCGCCCTCCTCGCCCATTTGCGTGGCTTGCTCGTGAATATGGGTGAACGCGAGCAGATTCCGGACGATAGCCATACGCAATTCGTTCAGCGCCTGGATGAACTAATCATGGCACTTCCCGACATCCCGGAGGATCGCCACCTTGGCCAAGACATGATTTGCCAGGTTTTTCATCGCTATCCGCAGATCGCTCATCAGGTCCCGCGGGACCTGCTGTGGTTCTTCGGCGGGGATTGCCTGCATTACATGCCGGATGACGAGATATCCATTTATCAGCAGCTCGATGAGCGCCGTCATGAGGCAGAGACACGCGGGGAGCCGTTTGATTGGAACCAGGAGCGTCAGCTGTTGGGCGCGCCGCAAGAAAGCAGTCGTCATTGACGACTGCACTTCAGCGGAGCTCTTCTAAATGGCTCAAAACGCGCGCAAACAAAAACGCCACTCGATTGAGTGGCGTTTTTGTTAATTTGGAGCGGGAAACGAGACTCGAACTCGCGACCCCGACCTTGGCAAGGTCGTGCTCTACCAACTGAGCTATTCCCGCATGGCGTCCCCTAGGGGACTCGAACCCCTGTTACCGCCGTGAAAGGGCGGTGTCCTAGGCCACTAGACGAAGGGGACGTGGCCCGGAACTTCAACAGCTTTTCCGGCTTCCTTCGTTTCCGCTTTCGCGTTCTCGCTGGAAGTGGCGCGCATTTTATGGACGCCACATACACTCGTCAACCCTTGTGTGAATTTTTTTTTAAATCAATGACTTCAGGTTCACATGACCGTCATCAACGTTGCTTCCCGTTTGATATCCAAGAACGAGAGCGCTGCCAGATACTCGGTCAATTGTCGGGCTACAGGTCGCGCATGTCGTGCCGACAACCTGTATAAGCTTTTGCGGTATCCAACTCGGCAGTGGCCGCGTAGACTCTGGCCAAGCGCCATCATCCTAGAAGGAATTCGGACAGATGTCCTCCGTCCTCATCGTGTCATCCATCGTGGCGGGGCTGTTCGTCCTGATGGTGATCGTCTACGCCAATCACATGCTCGAAGCCAGCAAACTGGAGAAGGCGCGGCAGCGCGCGGACCTGTCTGACCGCATCAAGCGGTGCGGTAGCCTTGCGGAAACGCTACCTGGCCAATTCGCGCCAGCATCACTCAAGCTGTTGCTCGCCAGAATTCGGCTCAGTCTGGCCCAGCGGCTGCTCCCGCTGGAAAAACAGAATGACGAACTATCAAAGCTGATTGCTGAACTCAAAACAGTTGTCGAAGCAGGCGAGTCGGCAATTGCCAGCAATCCGCCGCAACCAATGGCCAGTGAAGCGAAGGTCAAGGACCTGCGTTTTCAGTTTGAAGCCTTGCATGGTCAGCTCGGGCGCGCTGCGCAGGATGGCCTCATTACACAAGCTGAAGCCAAGCGCTGGGTCCAGGAAATAAGGAAGATGCTCGTGCTTTCCAATAGCGAACTCTTCGAGAACGCAGGGCGATTGGCGCTACAGCAGAAACAACCTCGGCAGGCACGGTTGGCCTTCGAGCGGGGGCTTCAATACTTGCGCAAGCAGCCAGACCAGACGCAGTACAAACCTCAGATAGAACGTCTGCATGAAATGCTCGAAAGCACCGAACAGATGGTGCGGGCGCTGGACGAACCGCAGACGGAAGCGGCAAGCGAACTCACCGAGGGCCTCGATGCGATAAACGAGGACGGGTGGAAAAAGAAGAACATGTACGACTGAACGAGGGCGGCCCAATGGAGCCGCCCTCTTCGCTTCAGCAATCCGTTGCTTCGAGAAATGCCGCGACCAGACGCTCGATGCCATGCTGGTCTTCTTCCTTGAAGCGGCCTGTGTGCGGGCTGTCCAGATCAAGGACGCCGACCAGCTGTCCATCTTTCACAAGCGGCACAACCAGCTCGCTGTTTGACGCACTGTCGCAGGCAATATGGCCGGGAAACGCATGGACATCCTCGACACGCTGCGTTTCGCGTGATTGAGCGGCCGCGCCGCACACCCCGCGCCCAAAGGGGATCCGCACGCAAGCGACCTTCCCCTGAAACGGTCCGAGTACGAGTTCGCCGTCTTTCACAAAGTAGAAGCCAGCCCAATTCAGGCCTTCAAGTTCATGAAAAAGCAATGCTGCAAACTGCGCCGCATTGGCAATGAAATCTCTCTCACCCTGCAGCAGGGCAACAGTCTGTGCCTCGAGCAGGTCGTAGCCAGACTTGCCGGCCCCTGTCGCATTCAAGTCAATCATGAGTGTCGCTCCAACAATGTACGGCCAACCCACTGACGTGCGAACTGATAGGCGCAGCGACCATTGCGGTTGCCTCGACCCGTCGCCCAGCGGATTGCTTCTTTTTCCAGGCTCTCATCCCAGGCCCATTCCAGGTTGGCCTGCTCGGCCTGGATAGCGATCCAGTGCCGTACCACATCCAGGAACTGCTCCTGACTGAACGGATAAAAGGACAGCCAGAGCCCGAATCGGTCCGATAGCGCAATCTTGTCCTCGACGGCTTCGCTTGGATGCAGTTCGCCATTGCTGCCATGTTGCCAATTCTCGTTATCGCTCTCCTTTTCAGGCAGGAGATGACGCCGATTTGACGTTGCGTAAAGCAGCACGTTGTCCGGAGCGCGCTCCAACGAGCCATCCAGCACGCTTTTGAGTACCCGGTAATCTCCCTCTCCGGACTCGAAAGACAGATCGTCACAGAACAGAACGAAGCGATGTTCGAACCCGACGAGAGATTCGACAACACGGGGTAAATCGGCCAAATGATCACGCTCGATCTCAATCAACCTCAGCCCGGCGCGCGCATGCTCGGCCAATAGCGCTCGGACGAGCGAAGACTTACCAGTGCCGCGTGCACCCCAGAGCAGGACATGGTTAGCCGGCATGCCTTCGACAAACTGTCGTGTATTGGCGGCCATCTGGCGTCGTTGCGTGTCGATACCATGAAGGTCGTCCAGCTTCAGATCGAGATGGACGCGTACGGGATTCAAATAACCGCTGCGGCCTTCCCGGACCCAGCGAGCTGCAATCTCCACGTCCCAGTCGATGGGCTCCCGCAGGGCAGGCAGCAAAGGCTCAAGCCGCATGAGGGCGGCCTGGGCCTGCTGAAGGAACGCGCTCAACTGATGGTCCAAAATGTGTGCTCCTCGTAGTTCAATGGTCGCGCGGTGGCTAGCGGACGAACAGTCATGACGACTATGCTTGCCTCGCTCAGCCATGGATGCTCACGACAAATGGAAATACCCCGCCGCCAACGGCTGTCGTTCAAACAAGCCGGCCTCACTGTGTTGGTGGCGTTCCTGCTTGGAATGTCGTTGAGCCTGGTTCAGGTGGGCATCGATTATGCCAGCGAAGACGCGGCCATCAACCGCGAAATCGAGGCGCTGCTCAAAGTGACTCACACGCCTGCCGCCCGGATCGCTTACAACATCGACGAAGAGTTGGCGCAGGAACTGGTCCTTGGTCTCATCCGCTCGCCGGCCATCTTCAAGGCTGAGATGCTTGACCACAATGGCACTGCATTAGCGAGCACGTCTCGTGCACTGATGAACAGTAACTACCGCTTCATCAGTGATCGGCTTTTCGGCGCTACGCGCGAGTTCGAGGAGCCGTTGAGGGTCGATCACGCGCCGGCCGAGCATCTGGGCACGTTGAGGCTTGAAGTCGACACCTTTGCCTTCGGGAATCACTTCCTGAAGCGCTCGGTATTGACGATCGCCAGTGGTTTCGTTCGAAGTCTTCTGCTTTCGCTCATTCTGCTCGTGCTCTTTCACTTCATGCTCACCAAACCCTTGGTGGCATTGGCCAGAACCGTAGACCGCAAGGACCCCAGGCGCGGGTTGCTCGAGCCGGTTCCCTGCCCGCCGGGACATGAGCGCGATGAAATTGGCGTTTTGATTGATGCGATCAACCGCCAGCGCCATAGCATCGGAATCGAAATGGCGCAGCGCCGGGTTGCAGAGGAACAAGTTGCCCATAACCTTTCGCAGCTCGAAGAAATCGTCTCGGCGCGCACCCGGGAACTCGAAGCGACAAATCGGCAACTCAGCGACTCGAATCGTAACCTGGACAAGGCACGGCGCACGGCGCTCGACATGGCACAACAGCGAGCGGCCTTTCTGGCGCACATGAGCCATGAGATCCGTACCCCGCTTAATGGTCTGCTGGGCATGATTGCCCTTTCCCTCGATGGAGACCTCAACGTCCAGCAACGTCAGCAACTCGAGATTGCGCATGACTCAGGCAAGGTGCTGGTAGGTTTGCTCAACGACTTCCTGGATCTTTCCAAATTCGAAGCCGGCGAATATGAGTTGGAGCGCATTCCTTTTGACTTGGGCGGTCTGGTCGAAGACACGGCCAGCCTCCTCTCTCAAAACGCTGCGGCAGCGGTCGAACTGACCTGCCACATCGCACCCGAGCTACCGGCGACATTGCTGGGCGACCCGACGCGCATCCGCCAGATTGTGAGCAACCTTCTATTCAATGCGCTGAAGTTCACCCATGCGGGCAGGGTCGATGTGTTCGTCGCTCCAGCCGATACTGGAGTGCAGATATCGATACGTGATACCGGAATCGGGATCGCCGAAGAAGCACTTCCGAAACTGTTTCAGCCCTTCCGCCAGGCCTCGACAGGTACAGCACGACAGTTCGGTGGTACTGGGCTGGGCCTTGCGCTGACGCGAACCCTATGCGATGCCATGGACGGCACGCTCAACGTCGTTTCGCAGGAAGGTCGCGGCAGTGAGTTCTCTGTCCTATTGCCCCTCGCCGCTTGCTCGCCGCCCAAGGCAAAGCCGGCCATGGACGGACATGCGGTGTTCGTAGGCCCGGTCGGTAGTGGACTGGCAGAGATGCTCGAAACCTGGGCGCGACAGTGGGGCCTCATATATCAAATTGAGCCCGAGGTACACCGGGTGTCTGAGGCGGATGCGGATGTGTATGTGGCAGCCGACGCTCGCACAGCTCGGACACTGAGACAGCAGACGTCTCGCCCCATACTTCTCGTCACGACCTATGGACGCCTGCTCCGGGCTGACGCGGCGGGCGCACTGCAGCCACTGGAGCAATTGGCGCGCCCCGTCTCTCGGGATGCACTTCATCAGACCCTTGGCCGTTTGCTGACAGGCGAAACGCCCAAGGCAAAAGAGCGAGTGGATCACTCGCTACCGGTGCCGGTCCAGTGCTGCGTGCTGCTGGTCGAGGATAACCCGGTAAACCAGCTCGTTGCGAAGACCATGCTGACACGCTTTGGCTATCAGGTAGCGCTGGCGAACCATGGTGGCGAAGCACTCGCCTATTTGGAAAAACACGAAGTCGACGTTGTGCTGATGGACTGCAACATGCCGGTCATGGACGGCTACGAAGCCGCTCGACGTATCCGCGAGGAACCAAAATGGGCGCACCTGCCGATCATTGCGCTAACCGCCAATGCGATGCCGGATGAACGGGATCGATGCAAAGCGGCAGGCATGGATGACTATCTCGCGAAACCCTTCAACCGGGATGATTTGCGCCAGCGCCTGGAGGCGTGGCAACCAACACCGGGTGGATAACCTTCAGCCGATCACGGCTGCATGCCCAGAATACGTTCTATATCTGCTCTCAACGCCTGTGGCTTCGTCGTGGGCGAATAGCGCTTCACCGCACCATTGCGTGTATCGACGAGAAACTTCGTGAAATTCCATTTGATACGGCTGCCCAGCACGCCCGGAGCGCGCTCTTTCAGGCACTGAAAAAGGGGATGTGCGCCGGGCCCGTTGACTTCAGTCTTCTCGAATACCGGGAAGCTCACCCCAAAGCGCGCTTCGCAGAAGGCCATGACGTCCTTGGCGCTGCCCGGCTCCTGTTTGCCGAACTGGTTGCACGGGAAAGCCAGCACCGTAAGGCCCAGAGCACGATATGCTTGCCACAGCGATTCGAGCCCTTCGTATTGGGGGGTGAATCCGCATTGGCTAGCCGTGTTGACGATCAGCAACGCTCGGGCGCCGAATGCCCCTGGCGTTGTATCCTGCCCGTCCATCAAGCGACAAGGGATGGCCAGCAGCGGATCGGATACATCCGCTGCTCCTTCATCCCACTCACTCACGCGGCTCAAGCCTCAATGAAGCCGAGTTGATGCAATAGCGCAGCCCTGTCGGATTGGGGCCATCCGGAAACAGGTGGCCCAGGTGGGCATCGCAGTTGGCACAGAGGACTTCTATACGGTGCATGTTGTGGCTGAAGTCATCGCGTTGGGCGATCGCATTTTCGCCAACGGGCTGGAAGTAGCTGGGCCAGCCGCTTCCTGAATCGTACTTGGCGTCGGAGTCAAACAAGGCCGCGTCGCAGCATTTGCACCGATAGACACCTGGCGTCTTGGTGGCGTAGTACTCGCCTGTGAACGCCCGCTCCGTGCCACCCAGTCGACAAATATGGAAGTCCTGCTCGCTCAGCTCTTCACGCCAATCGGCGACGTCTTTTTCCACTCGGGACATGGGAAACCTCTCGAATCATTCAGTGGACCGTCCGTGGGGGATGCGTGTTTGCGGCCGGATGCCGGCTGGCAACGCGGGTGAAATATGAGGGCGTTGATGCGGGGAAAAAGCCCGCTTCACTCTTTTCCGACCGTTGGCTCGAACGTATGATGCATTCTCCGTGGGATTGAGTCTGTCACTCCTGCCCTCCCCTGCCAAGCGCTCGTCCGGCCAGCATCCCCCGAACGAGGCGCCCTGCACTCTGTTCGGAAACTCCGCCATGCAGCTCAGCAAGTCCAATAAGCTCGCAAACGTCTGTTACGACATTCGCGGCCCGGTGCTTCGTCATGCCAAGCGTCTCGAGGAAGAGGGTCACCGCGTCCTCAAGCTCAATATTGGCAACCCTGCGCCGTTTGGCTTCGAGGCGCCTGAGGAGATCCTTCAGGACGTTATACGCAACCTGCCAACCGCTCAGGGCTACAGCGACTCGAAGGGGCTGTTCAGTGCGCGCAAGGCCGTGATGCAGTACTACCAGCAAAAGCAGGTAGAGGGCATTGGCATCGAAGACATCTACCTGGGTAACGGCGTTTCCGAGCTCATCGTGATGTGCATGCAAGCGTTGCTCAACAACGGTGACGAAGTCCTCATCCCGGCGCCGGACTATCCGCTCTGGACGGCAGCGGTGGCGCTTTCAGGTGGCAGTCCGGTTCACTATATCTGCGACGAGCAGGCCAACTGGTGGCCCGACCTGAGTGACATCGAAGCCAAGATCACGCCGAACACCAAGGCAATGGTGATCATCAATCCGAACAACCCAACCGGCGCCGTCTATTCCCGCGACGTGCTGCAAGGGATGGTCGAGCTTGCACGCAAGCACAATCTGGTGATCTTCTCGGACGAGATCTACGACAAGATCCTTTACGACGATGCCGTCCATATCTCAACGGCCTCATTGGCGCCCGACGTTCTTTGCCTGACCTTCAATGGCTTGTCCAAGTCTTATCGTGTGGCAGGCTTCCGGTCCGGCTGGGTTGCCATCTCAGGGCCAAAAGCCCGTGCGCAAAGCTATATCGAGGGAATCGACATCCTCGCCAACATGCGCTTGTGCGCGAACGTTCCAGCGCAACATGCCATCCAGACGGCGTTGGGTGGCTATCAGAGCATCAATGATCTCGTACTGCCGCCAGGCCGCCTGCTTGAGCAGCGCAACCGGACCTGGGAGCTGCTCAATGACATTCCCGGAATCAGCTGCGTCAAACCGATGGGGGCGCTTTATGCCTTCCCTCGTATCGACCCGAAGGTATGCCCGATCACGAACGACGAAAAGTTCGTGCTTGACCTGCTGCTCTCCGAAAAACTGCTGATCGTACAGGGCACCGCTTTCAATTGGCCTTGGCCGGACCACTTCCGTGTGGTGACGCTGCCTCGCGTCGACGATCTGGAAGTTGCCATCGGCCGCATCGGCAACTTCATGCGAACGTACCAGCAGTAATCCGACCCGGGTGAGCCATGGACCTGCAAATCGATGATTTCTACAAGGACATCGCCAGCGCCCTGGTTCTCCTGTACCAGTCCTTCCCTCGCCGCGTTCCGGTGTACGTCGAGGATCTCATCGGCCGTGAACCGGTCGATGAATTTGGTCTGCCCAGTAAAAGGCACCAGAGCTGCCTTGCTGCATTGCTCTGGCTCGCTGACGAGGGATACCTGCGTTACGAGTCGCGGATACACTATGAAGCACTCGACCAGGCCGTCCTGACGGAGCGCACCATAATCCGGCTCACGTCGCTCGTTGATGCCGAACCGCCTTCCGATGTTCCGGCCGGTGTCCATCGCGTCCGCGGAAGTCTTGCCCATGCCTTGCGCGAAGCCCTGGCCAAACAGGACAGCGAGCGAATTGCCACTACCACGAGATGTTTTCTGACGAAGTCCTGAACGACCTGTAAGCCTGCAGCCCCCGCGGTTGCCGCTCTCAGGGGACATAGTTTGAAATAGTCGCCAGTTGAATCACACCCAGCCGAACCTTATATAGCCGGGCATACTAAACGCGTTCGAGTCCGTAGGAGATCGCAATTCCATGATGCGTATCGTGCTGTTCCTGGCCACCAACCTGGCTGTGCTGGTGATCGCCAGCATAACGTTGAAGTTGTTGGGTGTAGACCGCTTTACCGGCCAGAACCACGGAAGCCTCCTGGTCTTCTGTGCGGTCTTTGGCTTCGCCGGGTCCTTTGTTTCACTCTTCCTTTCCAAGTGGATGGCGAAGATGAGCACGGGCACCCAGATCATCACCCAGCCTCGTACCCGCCACGAGCAATGGCTCGTCCAGACAGTCGCCGAGCTCTCACGTGAAGCCGGCATCAAGATGCCAGAAGTGGGCATCTTTCCAGCGTATGAATCCAACGCATTCGCCACCGGCTGGAACAAGAACGACGCGCTTGTAGCGGTCAGCCAGGGGCTGCTGGAACGCTTTTCGCCGGACGAGGTGCGTGCGGTACTCGCACATGAGATCGGTCACGTGGCCAATGGCGATATGGTCACACTCGCGCTGATCCAAGGCGTGGTGAACACCTTCGTCATGTTCTTTGCGCGGATCTTCGGTAACTTCGTCGACAAGGCCATTCTGAAGAATGAGGACGGCCACGGCATTGGCTACTTCGTAGCGACTATCTTCGCCGAGCTGGTTCTGGGCATCCTGGCCAGCATTATCGTCATGTGGTTCTCGCGTAAACGTGAATACCGCGCGGATGAAGCCGGCGCGCAACTAGCCGGCACCGGGGCGATGATTGCCGCGCTACAGCGGCTGCGTGCTGAGCAGGGTGTACCGGCGCAGATGCCTGACAGCCTGCAAGCGTTCGGCATCAACGGCAATCTCAAGAATGGCTTGGCAGGCCTCTTCATGAGCCACCCGCCCCTTGAAGACCGCATCGAGGCGCTTCGTCGCCGAGGCTGATGCCAGACAACACCAGAAGGGTGGCCGCGAGCCACCCTTACTTTTTTGTGGTCCAATGAAAATCTGCCAGCCGGTATCGCTCATGCGCGCGTTTTCACTCGTTCTTCTCTTCCTGCTCCTCACCGGATGCAAGAGTTTCTACTACGACGCGCTTGAACACACCGGCATTCACAAGCGGGACCTTCTGATGCAACGTATCGAGAAGGTTCGCGACGCGCAGATGGCAGCCCAAAAACAGTTCGAGACGACGCTACTCGAATACCGCAGTGTTGTACTGTTCCAGAGCGGCGACCTCAGTAAACGGCAAACGCAATTGGAAGAGGACTACCGGGCTGCTCAGCTCAGGGCACGTAATGTCCGTTACCACCTTCAGGGCGTCGATTCGGTAGCGGACGACCTATTCTCTGAATGGAAGTCAGAGCTGAAAGACTACCGGACAGCAGAGTTGCGACGAGCAGCCGAAGCCGACTACGACCGGACGCGACAGCAGTACGCAACGCTACGCGAACAGCTGAATGAAACCGAAGCGCGCCTTCAGCCACTACTCGACCTGCTGGGCGACCAGATGCTCTCGCTTCGACATAGCCTGAATGCGCGTACCCTCACTCAATCGCCCGACGCCTACACGCAGCTGGAACAGGACATGAAGCGTCTTTCCGAAGAAATGACGCGTGCCAACAACCAGGCGGACATGTTCATTAGACGGCTACGTGAGCGTGCGCCCTGATTTACCCTGATCGCTTCAGCATTGCCCCACGCACTAGTGGCGTGTCAGGCGGTACACCCGCTCAATCAGATGAGCGACACCAGCGTCACGAAAACGCTCGTTGCGATGCAACATGTCGTCTTCCCGGATCCATTCCACTGTCCAGCCACGCTCGAAAAGACCGCGGACCTCTTCATCGGGTACGCAGAATGGCGGGCCATCTTTCTGGTGCTGTGGGTACTCAAGCGCGATGAGCAAGCCTTGCGTACCAGGACGCATGAGTTCAGTGAGATGCGCAACGTATCGCTGCCGCATCTCCGCAGGCAGCGCAATCAAGGCTGCGCGGTCATAGAAGCCGGCAACATCAGCTGTGTCATCAGCGGTCAGCTTGAAAAAGTCACCGCATAACAGACGGATGCGCTCCAAATCGAATGTTATGAAGCGATCGGATTCACAACGCTCCGCATCGAGCTGGTTCTCGGTCAGGAAATCGTTGATCGCCTGCTCTGCGAGTTCAACGCCAATCACCGAATGACCTTGGTCCGCCAGCCACAGCATGTCCAGGCTTTTGCCGCAGAGGGGGACGAAGACTGGCGCACCCTGGGGAAGTGCCAGGGTTGGCCAGTACGTTTGGAGATACTCATTGATACGGCGCTGGTGAAAGCCGATCTGACGTTCTTCCCATCTTTTATTCCAGAAGCTAGCGTCCATAAATATCCTATTATTCGATTATTAAAGTCAAAAAAACCCGCTTAATCTTTCATCAAAATCGATCAATCATGGTGCTTTCAGCTTGAGGAAGTATGGCCATGTCACCCAGTGTCTTCATATCCCATGGCTCGCCCATGCTGGCGCTCGAGCCTGGCGAGAGCGGGCCAGCGTTGCAGACGTTGGCGGATACCTTACCCCGTCCTCGCGCCATTGTAGTGATGTCCGCCCACTGGGAAAGCCACGGTATTCGGATCATGTCGTCACCCTCCCCGGCGACATGGCATGACTTCGGAGGATTCCCACCTGCGCTTTATGCGCTGCAGTATCCGGCGTCAGGCGAACCCACCCTGGCTGCGATCATTCAGACAATGCTGCGAGCCGATGGGCTGGACGCCGCACTGGATGCGCGTCGTCCACTGGACCACGGCGCCTGGGTACCGCTTAGTCTGATGTACCCGAATGCTGATATCCCAACGATCGAGATATCAGTGCCGAGTCAGGAAGGGCCAGCACTCGCAATGCGTATCGGTGCCGCTCTTTCAGCGTTGAGGAAGGACCGCGTCCTGCTGATTGGCTCAGGCAGTATCACGCACAATCTTGGCGAACTGGACTGGCGAGGCAGCGGCGAGCCTGCAGCCCAGTGGGCGGTCGCCTTCAGGGACTGGATCACTGATCACCTCGAAACAGGTAATAGGGAGGCCCTTTTGGATTACCGTCAGCAAGCGCCCTACGCGGTCCGCAACCACCCGAGCGACGAGCATCTGCTACCTCTGTACTTCGCCATGGGCGCCGGGGGGCAATTCGAATTGGTGCACAAGGGCTTTACCCTCGGTTCACTTGGCATGGACATCTACCGCTTCAATTGAGGATCGGCGGGCCAGATAACTAAAAGCACCCGGGTGGGTGCTTTTGACGATATGGGATGCCTATTCGGGGGGGACTGTAACCTCCTGCGTTACGCCCCATCCGTCCAACACGCCCCCGAGTGGCTCTACGACGGATTCCATGTCCTGCTCGAAATCGTCGATACCGACGCGCGTTGCGTGCATGACTTTGCTGACCTGCAAATGCCACGTGCTGTCATCTCGCTCCGATACCTGCGCGTTCATTGACTCACCCTTGAATCGGGTCGCAGCTTCTCTAGCGCACCCCTCGTCCGGGAAGATCGCGAAGAAGTCGATGGGATGCACCCGCGTGAAATCAAAACCGCCCTCCTTCATTCGGCGCAGTACGGTAACGCTGACATCATCTTGGAAGGCTGCACTCATGGAACTACCTCCTTTCAGGCGATGAATACGGTGTCGTACCACTAGTTTAGTTCGCGCCCAGCGCATGCGGTTCCTTTCGGCGGAATAACTTCACCCTATCAACGCCGATGATGCTGCGGTCACTATGCTCCAGAGATCGCGGCATGCGGGCTGGTCAACACAAAAGGCCAGTTTGAAAACCCATATTGAAGCGCAAGGCTTCGATATCAGGAGTACTGTGAACGACATGACGCCCTACCGTTTCCCTCTGCCCTACACGCCTCCCTTTCACTGGGCACAATTTCAGGCGTTCTTCGCGCTCCGCTTATTGCCTGGCGTCGAAGCGCTGGACACGCGCGGCTATCGCCGTATCTATCGTCGCCAAGAGGGCGCCTGCTGGTTTGAGGTATGCCCGTGTGACGACCGAGCCGAATTGATTCTGACCGTGCATGGCGTCGAGGCAGACTACGAATGGTTGAAGGCGCACGTTCGGCATATGTTCGATCTCGATGTAGACCCCGATGCCATCCAGCGTCACTTCGAAAGGGATGAAATCATGGCACCGCTGGTAAAGCGGAGTCCGGGGCTCCGCCTCCCCGCCGCGTTCGATCCATTCGAACAGGCAGTGCGTGCCATCGTGGGACAGCAGATCAGCGTGAAGGCAGCGGTGACCATAACCAATCGCATCGCGGAGCGGCTGGGTGAGCAGGTGGACTCATTTCTCGACATGCCCCATCGCTTATTTCCCACGGCGACTCAGATTGCCGATGGCGATCTTTCCAACATTGGAATGCCTCAGAAGCGCGCGGACGCCCTGCAACGCTTTGCACAAGGCATCGCCGAAGGCTCATTGGTCCTGGGTATTGACGATACGGCGGATGCGCTGGTCGAGCGCCTCTGCCAACTTCAGGGAATTGGGCCGTGGACGGCGCAATACATCGCGCTCCGTGCGTTTGGCGCGAAGGATGCCTTTCCAACATCCGATCTTGGCTTGCTGAAAGCGCCGGTCTGGGGTGACGGTGGGATTGATGCGCGCAGTTTGGCCAGACGGGCCGAAGCCTGGCGGCCCTATCGCGCCTACGCGGCCATTCACCTTTGGCAGAACTATACACCGGCCCCTTTGGGGTCACCTCCGGTAACGTGAAATGTATTTTGCGTATTACCAAAGCCCTGTCGGCCGTCTTCTGGTGGTCCATGATGGCCGTGCATTACGTGTCTGCTGCCCCGAAGGTTCTCGACACCATCATGTGAGCGTCGATTGGAAATGTGACCTGGGACCGTTGCGTGAAACGATCGAGCAGTTGGACGAATATTTCGACGGAACGCGCCGGGCGTTTGATATTCCCTACGCGCCGCTGGCAGGGACACTCTTTCAACGCCGGGTGTGGCGAGCGGTAAGTCAAATCGCGTATGGCTGTGCGGAGACGTACGGAACGATTGCGGCCAGGCTTGGCTGTCCGGCAGCAGCCCGCGCCGTTGGAGCAGCCAATGGGCGCAACCCGCTATGCATCGTTGTGCCGTGCCACCGTGTTATCGGGTCGACCGGATCACTAACGGGCTACGCTGGCGGCATCGAACAGAAGAGCGCGCTGCTGATGCTTGAGCGGTCTTCAGGACCTGACTTTGACTGAAACAGTGGGGCTAAATCCGGCAGCGTCGACGCCTTATCATTCGGTGCAGACGCTTTCATACAACGTCGATTGGGGGATAGCCACATCATGTGTGTCCACCCCCTTCGTCATCAGACCCGAGCGCGATTGCTACGTGGGCCCATCAGCGCCCAGATAATCAGTCCTATCACAGGCAGAATCACAATAAGCAGCACCCACAGCACTTTCTTGCCAGTCTCTGCACTGCTGCCCACCACGTTGATGATTGCCCAGATATCCAGTGCAAGGATAATGAGCCCAAACAACCCACCGAACATATCCATAACGACCTCCTCGTCAGTACGGACATTCGAACGCAGCGCCGCCGCTTGGGTTCAGTGGTTGACGGTATGTGCCAGCATCACGGAAAGCTGGCACAGCGGACGGCCGCTCTGGGCTTGCCAATGGTTGAACGCATCCTGCATCGCGTCCAATGTCTTCTGGCTCATCGTGAATTTGTCGATGACACCCTGGGCCTTGAGCGCGGCCGCGACGTCGGCGGTCGGAACAAAGGTGTCCTTACCGACCATCCGCAGAAATCGCGGCAGCGACAACCCGCCGAGCTGGTCCCCCTGACGTGTCAGCTCGCGCCAAAGCCTGACGATTCGATCGCTTGGGTAATCGGCAATAAAGGCAGCGAAGCTTCCATGGGTACGTTGGATATCAAGGACCATCTGAGCATTGCGCGATACGCTCCGCAGCTTTCCCAGGTGCCGAATGAGCGCAGGGTTCTGCATCAGACGCTCGATGTGCTCCCCTCCCATCAGGGAGACCTTCTCAGGATCGAAGCCGAAGAAGGCCTTCTCGAACTCGGGCCACTTGGCATCCACGAGACTGTGTTTCAGTCCTGCCCGGAAGATCCGGAGTGCGAGCATCGACAAGTAACGGTCATCTGACATCGTCGCTAATGCCTCCGGCGGCCTCGGCACAGGTAAACGTGCCTCCAGGGCCTTGACCGACCCGAAACGGTTGACGCAGTACTCATACATCCACTGAAAATCGCGCATTACACCTGCTCTTTGATGATCGGCGTCCTATGAGACCTTCAATATGGGTTAAACGTCGCCGGCACAAGAGATCGCCAAGCGTGTCTTTGGACAGTGAAAACAAAAAACCGGCACAAGGCCGGTTTTTTGTTCATCAGAATGCTGTCAGAGCTGCAAGCGACTGCGGTTCTTATCGAGGATCGCCGCGCCAATACCTTTGACTTCAAGCAACTCGTCTACCGATTGGAATGGACCATGCGCCTCGCGATACGCAACGATGGCCTTTGCCTTCGCTTCACCTACACCAACCAGCCCACGATGCAACTTGTCTGCGTCCGCAGCGTTGAGGTTGATGGTCTCAGCCTGCTCTGACTGAGTAGCGCTCACCCCGGCGCCGACATCGTTGGCGCTGCTAACCGCCGACACCGAAGCCAGGACCGAAAAGACGACAGCAGATATGTACTTACGCATGCAAAAGCTCCTTGGTCGTTAATGGCGGCTTTCCTGCCGCAGACAGACCATAGCCTTGGCTCGGCTCGAGACAAAGGAGAAATATCGGCAATTGCAAGGTTCGTGATCAAGACCGCGCCAGCGCGTGCGCGATGCCCCAATTGCGTTGAGACGTGGAGCGCCAAGCGGGCCATATCAGCACCGATCGACCGAGAGGAAAGGATGCGCCAGGCGAATGAACTACTCGTCCTCGTTCACACGGTCGCGAAGCTCTTTACCAGGCTTGAAGTGTGGAACGAACTTACCATCGAGCCGAACGGATTGCCCTGTCTTCGGATTGCGCCCAACACGAGGCGCACGATAGTGAAGCGAAAAACTGCCGAAGCCCCGTATCTCGATACGGTCACCCGTTGCCAACGCTTGGGCCATTTGCTCCAACATGGTTTTGATCGCCAGCTCGACATCCTTTGACGATAGCTGACCCTGATGGGTGACGATACGCTCGATCAACTCCGACTTGGTCATGATTTTCCTTTCTTTTTCAAGCGGCTAGACCAGTGTTCTAGGGTTTTAGCACGCCCGCCCCTTTTTGAATAGCCCTCATAATCATGACGTTGTTTCTGCAGCCTACACCCCATGGGGATTGGCTGATCCGCCATAGCACAGCTTTTTCCGGCAGCCGCTTCCTGGCCAGCGCTATGCTGTGCAACCCTCCCGGTAGGCAGTTGGGCCCTCAAATAAAATGGCCCGGGCGCGTACCCTGCGCTCCGGGCCCTGTATCTGCACAGGCATGTGCACGCTTAGCGTTTGATCTTGCGCTTGGCCCGGTACTGGTCGATGACCACCGCGACCACGATGATCAAACCCTTGATGATGTCCTGAACATAAGCATCTACTCCAACGAAGGTGAAACCACTTGCCATCACCCCGAGTATGAGCGCGCCAATGACAGTTCCGGTGATACGCCCTACGCCACCTACTAGGCTTGTCCCGCCGATCACTGCCGCGGCAATGGCATCGAGTTCATAGGACATGCCCATGCCTGCCTGGCCGGTGGCCGCACGAGCCGAAGCGACCACGCCCGCAAGACCCGCTAGAAGGCCCGCGATGCTGTAAACGATGATCAGGTGACGTTTGACGTTGATCCCCGAAATACGCGCAGCCTGCATGTTGCCGCCGATGGCGTAGGTGTACTTTCCATATTTGGTATAGCGCAGCGCGATATGGAAAATCACGGCCACCACCAGGAAAATGATCACCGGCATGGCGCCGCTGCCGATCGCCGTGTAAGAGTCCGAAAGCATGCTTACCGGCTGGCCTTCGGTGTAGTAGCGAGCAAAACCGCGCGCCGAAACCATCATGCCAAGTGTCGCAATGAACGGCGGGATGCCCGTAATTGCGATGATGCTGCCGTTGATGACGCCCGCCAGCAGTCCAACACCCAGGCCCGCCATTACTGGCACCCAGACGGGCATATCGGTCAGCGATGGGAACACGGCGCGCCCGAAATCGGACGTCTGCGCCAGGCTCGCGGCGACCATTGCCGAGAGTGCCAACACGGAGCCTGAGGACAGATCGATGCCGGTCGTGATGATGACCTGTGTCACGCCGATGGCGAGCAACCCAATGATCGACACCTGCAGAATCATCAGCACGAGCCGTTGGGAATTCATCAGAAAGCTTTGGTCACGCACCATCCAGCCAAACGCTTCGAATGCCAGACCGATGCCGACCAGCACAAGCAGGATGCCCAACTCGGTAGGCATGCGCCGACGCGAGCGTACAGGCGTCTCTACGGATTTGTTTTCCGAAATAGCACTCATCTTATTGTCCTCATTGGGGTGCCAATCTTTCGTGCATCCGACGAACAACGCCTGATGCGGGTGTCGGGCACGTCAGTGCAAGGCGCTGACGCCCGATGCCAGGTGCATGATTCGCTCTTGTGTTGCCGACTCTCGGTCTAGAACGCCCATGACCTCGCCCTCATGCATGACCATGATGCGATCGCTCATGCCGAGCACTTCCGGTAATTCGGACGAGATCATGATTACGGCCATGCCCTTTTCTGCAAGTCGCGCGATCAGGTGGTAGATCTCGGCCTTGGCACCCACGTCGATCCCGCGGGTTGGCTCATCCAGAATCAACACACGCGGGTTGCTCATCAGCCAGCGCGCCAGGAGTGCTTTTTGCTGATTGCCCCCGGACAGATTGGCAATGCACTGGTCCAGCGAAGGGGTTTTCACTCGAAGGGTCTTGCGCATCTCCTCGCACAAGTCGTGCAGCGAACGCTCCTGAACGAAACCTGCGCCGGTATGGTGCGGCAACACCACCACTTCCATGTTTTCCTGTACCGACAGGCACGGGAAGATACCGGTGTCCTTGCGATCTTCAGTCAGCAGCGCAAGGCCCTTCTGTATGGCAAGGCACGGGTCGCTCATGGTGACGCACTGGCCGTCCAGCATGATTTTGCCGCTCGAGGCAGGCGTAATCCCGAACAGGGTTTCAGCAACGTTGGTGCGGCCTGAACCCATCAGCCCGGCGATGCCGAGAATCTCGCCAGCATGGAGTTCAAAGCTTACATTCTGGAAAACACCGTCGAGGGTCAGATCGCGCACCTCGAGAATTTTGGCGCCGATGGGTTGCGTACGTTCAGGGAACAGCTGAGTGAGCTCACGCCCTACCATCATCGAGATCAGCCCGTCACCGTCCATGCTGTCCGCGCGCTGCAAGCCTACATAGGTGCCGTCGCGAAACACGGCCACCTCATCGGCGATGTGGAAGACTTCATCCATCTTGTGGGTGATGTAGATGATGCCTTTGCCCTGGGCCTTGAGGTCGGCAATGATGCTGAACAGGTGAGCAACTTCTTTCTCGGTGATCGCCGAAGTCGGTTCATCCATGATCAGCACATCGCTGTCGTAGGAGACTGCTTTTGCGATCTCTACCATCTGGCGGCTGGCGATGCTTAGCTCGCCCACCAACTCTTCCGGATCCAGATCGATACGCAGCCGATCAAGCAACTGCCGGGTCCGGGTATTCATCTCGAAGTGGTCAACCAGATGCAATGCGTTCAGCGGCTCGCGGCCCAACCAGATATTTTCGGCGATGGTCATCTGCGGCATCAGATTGAGCTCCTGATGGATCATCGCGATCCCGGACTGCAGCGCATCCAGCGGCGTTTCGAAACGGACTGCCCGTCCCTTGAGGCGAAGCTCGCCCTCATCGGGCTGATGGATGCCTGCGATGATCTTCATGAGCGTGGATTTACCCGCCCCGTTCTCCCCCATCAGGGCCAGCACCGTACCTGGCCGCAATCTGAGCTGGACGTTGGATAGCGCCACGACTCCCGGAAAACCCTTGGTGACGTTATTGATTTCGAGCAGGTATTGGAACGTATCGGCCACCGGGGTGGCCCTGTTGGAAGCGTGCCGACTCGAATCGGCGGAAGCGGTACCGAGCATCATCACGTTCTCCTGCGCAGCGCCGGGCGATGACCCGGCGTCGGCTCATTGTTGTTTGAACTGCTGATAGTTGTCGGGCGTGACCAGGTGCACGGGTATCCAGATATCGCCTTGCAAGGCTTCGCCATGCGCCATCCTCACCGCGGTATCTATCGCCCCTTCTCCCATGGCAACCGGATCACGCAGTACCGTCACGGCCAGTTGCTTGCGTGCGATGGCTGCCATGCCGTCGGGAGTACCGTCTATACCGCCCACCGGGATGTCTTCGCGCCCCGCCTGCTTGAGCGCCATGGCCGCACCAATACCCATTTCGTCATTATTGGCTGCAACAGCGTCGATCTGGCGGCCGGAAAGCAGCCAGTTGTTCATCAGGTCCATGCCTTTGTCTCGCTGCCAGTCACCTGACTGCTCCTCGACCACTTTGATGTCGGGGTACTTGGCGAGTACGGCCTTCACACCATCGGTCCGCTTGCGAGTATCGTCGTGGGCCAGCCGTCCCAGAATGATCGCAAGGCTACCCTTGCCCTGCATTCGCTCGGCAAGGTAGGTCATTTGCATCTCGCCAATGTGGCGCTCGTCGGTGCCGACGAAAGCAACCCCTGATGGAAACGCCTCCACTTCGGGTCGGCTGTTCAGATAAACCAACGGTATACCGGCTTGCGTCGCACGCTCGGTAATCTTGCGTGTGGCGGCGGTATCAGCGGGGTTAACGATAATGGCGTCGACCTTCTGACTGATGAAGTTTTCGACCTGGCCGATCTGCCTTACCACGTCGCCTCCGGCGTCCTCGAGTTGTAGGGTCGCACCGCCATCCACCGTTTTGGCCTTGGCCTGCATGGCCTTGGCGAGGTACGCGATATAGTTGTCGTATTGCGCCACGGCAACACCGATGCGCACCTCGGCTACCGCCGCTGAACTTGCCATCCAAAGACCAAGTGCAGCCAGGGCGACTTTGTGTTTACCAGTCATCGCGCTACTCCATGTGTAACCATCGTGCGTAAGAAATCGGGCCTTGAGTCCCGGCGCGCTGACAGCGCGAGCGGGCGAAAGCCGTGTTGAAGGGAGAACAGATGCAAGGACGTGACACTCGCCTGAAGGCAAGTGCGGAGGGATAGGAGTGCGATGCTGCCGGGCAGCAGGCGTAGGCGGTAAAGCAGCTGGCCAATGCCACCGGCCAGTAGTCGGGTAATGCGACTCGAGCAGTCCATCGACAGCACCTGTTTATTGTTGTTGGGCTGATGCACCGCAGTGGCTGGGCCACCATCGGTGGTTGCAGTCGTCGATCTGGATCAGACTTTATTGGAAAATAAATTCCATAACAATACTAAATGGAATTTTATTTTGGAAAACCGGGAATGCCCAGGGCGTTCTGCATTCGTTGCGCGCGCGGTCAGAGAACCACGCGCGCGGAATGCCCGACCGGAAGCGCGTCCCTACCACGAGTGTTCGATCTGTATCCCGAAATTCGAACCGTTGAGCGACGAGCCGAAGCCGCCGGTTTCCGATAGCGCAGAGCCTTCGGCGAATTCATTGGCGGCTCGTTGCGCGGCCCGGTTCCACACGGCGAAGGTGTAATAGAAACGAACCTCGGGATAGGCGTTCTTGAAGGTGAGCCCAGAAGGAGACCAGGTCGGCGCTATGGTGAATTTGGTCAAGTGCCGAGTGCCTCCGGGGGCATTCACCCGGTCATGTCCGGCTTCGGTCGCCAGTTTCCATTGTTCGGCAAAACCGTAGACCGTACGTGCCCCAATTGATGCCCAGTGCTGATCGTCGGTATTGGGGCGCTTGTCTGTCTGATAGACCACCTGGAACTGGCCTCCGAAGCGCGGTGATACCTGCCAGTCGAAGTAGTCCACCACGCGGTAGCTGGCTGAATCCCGGTCCAGACCTACATCGCCGGTCGAGCCCAGCGCAATGCCAGGCCCTTCCCCGTACTGCAGCGCAAGCGTGTTGACGCCTCCCCACCCCATGAAATTCTTTTGCTTGTGCTGGGCCGTGACTGCCCAGCCGCTATGGGCGTCCGCCATTCGGCTAGGCTTGTCGATGTAGCTCAAGCCCAACTCCAGCTCGCCGTTTGGGTTTGTCTTGAAACCCGCAACGTTGAAGTCGTGGCGATTGATATAGCGCGACTGATCGAAGTTGTCTTTGCGCGAAAACGCGTAGCTGTATTTCAGATCGCCAATAGGGATGTCTTCCAGGCCACCCCCGGTTGCGCTCTGGTTCCAGTAGAAGAAATCGGAGATGTCGATCGAGTTTCGTTTGTAGTAGCGACGGCCTGCCCAGATCGCGCCGCCGTTCAGGGCCTGAATGCCATTCCAGAACGCATAACCCTGCACCAGACGCGCCCTACCGTGATCGCCCCTGAAGGTAGGGGTATGGTCGTATTCGTTATAAAGTTGAGTCATGCCATAAAGCCCGACCCTGGAGCCATCGCTGAGATGGAAAAAATCGTGCGAGAGGGCGAGCTCCGCCAGCTGTTCGCACTCGTTGCCCAGGCGGAACTTTGCACTAGCGCCCGGCAGGAAAAAGCATCGCTGAGAATTCGAGCCTGTCGAGCCGCCAACGCCACTTCGCAGATAGCCTGAGAAGTCGAGCGCATGCGCGCCCATCGAAAAAGTAGCGCCCAGCGCCATACCGCAGAGAATCGTTGTCCGCTTCATCATTGTTCCCTTTTGTTTTTATGTACGCGTTGAACACGCCCGAGCGTGGTGACCAAGCTCCGTTCCACGAATCGCAGGCGCACCTGGTCCGAGGGCACTTTTCGCGCCCGGCTAGAGGTTCAGGGGTCAGAAGCGCGTACTGGAACGCACGCGCTCGATATGCCGAGCAGAACGCCCGGCTAGTTCATTGCTTGAGGCGCTCTTGGAACGCGTCGACGTTCTCTGCCGTGATGATTTCGTACGGGATCCAGACGTTCTGCTCGACCGGCTCTTTCTTGGCGAGCTTGATTGCCGCCTCCACCGCACCGTTTGCCTGCCCCTTTGCATCCTGGAAGACCGATACGGTCAATAAGCCGCGCTTGACGGCGGCAAGGCCATCCGGGGTGCCGTCGACACCACCAATCAGAACAGAGCCTTTATCACGCCCGGCCTGTTGAAGCGCCATTGCTGCACCAATGGCCATCTCATCATTGTTGGAGGCGACCGCGTCGAACTCGCGCCCTGACAACAGCCAGTTGCTCATCAGGTCCATGCCCTTGTCTCGGAGATAGATACCGGTCTGCTCCTCTACCACTTTGATGTCGGGGTATTTGGCCAGAACTTCCTTCACGCCTTTGGTCCGGTTATGGGTCGAGTTGTTGGCAAGGTCGCCAAGCATGATCGCGAGGTTTCCCTTGCCCCCCATCTTCTCCGCCAGGTACTGCATCTGCAGCTTGCCAGCCTCCAGATCATTCGACGCCACGGTGACCACGCCCTCGGGAAGCGTCTCCTCATCGGGCCTGCGGTTGACATAAATCAGCGCGATACCCGCTTTTACGGCCGCCTGAGTCATGTTGCGTGTGGCCGCCGTGTCAACCGGGTTCACGATGATGGCGTCCACTCCCTGACTAACGAAGCTCTGTACCTGGTTGAGCTGCTTGACCACGTCGCCGCGCGCATCCTCGAATTGCAGCTTCACACCCTCCTCCTTGGCTTTTTTGGCCATGGACTCACGCAGGTAGGTCAGCCAGTTATCGTCGAACTGCGCCATTGTCACACCGACGCGTAGTTCCGCCATTGCAGCGGTCGAACTGACTAACAGTGACAACGCCAGCGCTGCCATACGTTTGCTCATCTTCATGATGAATGTCTCCAGTTTCTTGTGGGTGTTATGGATGGATGCACATCACGACCGAGCAGGCGCAACGCAGCTGCCGGCGATCAATGAGGGGTAATGAAGCCGTTAGGGCAGTAGCGCGCGGCCGCACTCCAGCACGGAGATGAGCCTGCGTTGCTCGAAGAGCGTCTTGGACACGGGGGCAAATGCGACCGGAATACGAACGCGATCGCGGGACGGGATCTTCTTTCATCGACGGCACCTTTTTCTTTTTATTGGCCGGCCCGCCCTCAAGAGGACGGTCGTGAAATAACGACACTGGACGAACTGTATTGGAATATATTTTCCATTACAACATTAATTAGAAATTATTTTTCTACCTGAAGAATACGTTTTCGAGGACAAAAAAAAGGCCCGGACGCACCCGTACCGAGCCTAATGCCAACCCCGCTGGTGCCTGTGATCAGGCAACCTCGACTACACGTTGCTCCAGCGCGCTAAGCCTTGCTGCATCCAGTACGCGCGTGGTTTCGAGGGCATCTTCTGCTGCAACCGGAAGCTCGCCCTTACCTGCCATGGAGGACGCAAGATGGGTGTAGAACAGGTCCCAGCGTCCCTGTTCGGATGGAATTAGCTCGCGTTCATCGCCGCGGTGTACCGCGCCCCAGCGCAAGTGATCCTCGACCCCCCAACGACTTCGCTCGGTTCGCGGCGTGCGACCGGAGAGCAGTGCCTGATCCTGCCCGTCCAGGTGCTCGATGCGAAAGCACCCTTGTGTTCCATTCACCTTCAGGCGCGGGCCGGGGCTATGTTGCACGGTGCTGCCCCACAACCGCGAGATGACGCCCGTCTCATGCCGCAAACACAGGAAGAAATCTTCATCCAGCGCACACTGCTCACCCAGGAAACCGACCTCGGCGTACACCGTGCGCACCGGACCAAACAGCCAAAGCGCCTGGTCGACCATATGGCTTCCCAGATCTCGCAGCAAGCCACCGCCCGTGGCGTTACCGCGCGGTTCATCGACGTAGGTTTCGATGCGTGACTCAAACGTCCTTACATCGCCCAGTGCGCCAGCATCGATGAGCTTGCGGGCGGTTCTGATATCCGAATCCCACCGTCGATTCATGTACACCGTCAGCGGTACGTTCGCCTCGCGTGCCGCCTCGATCAACAGCCGAGCGCGCGAGGCATCCATTGCAAAAGGCTTGTCGCTTACAACGGGCACGCCTTTGGAGATCGCTTCCAGCACCATCGCTTCTCGAACGTCTGGCGGCGTAGAGATGACCACGGCGTCTACGCCGGCATCGATCAGCTCGGCCAATGAGTCATACGCTGGCACACCCGGATGGTCCTCCTCGAGTTCTGCACGCCGATCCGCTGAACGCGTAACGACCCCAACCAGCGCCATGGGCGCTACCGATGTAATGAGCGGCGCATGGAAGTACCGACCACCTTTTCCGTAACCAACCAGCCCCACACGCATGCAAACCTCCAAGCAACACGAGACGACCTCGCCTTCCATGCGAGGTGGCCTGAACGAGAAAATGACAGCCGAGGCAGCAGCGATCCACCGCTGCCTGCATCAAGATGAGCGTTAACCCAGCTCGCGCTTGACGCGCTCGAGCATGAACCGGCTCGACTCGTCCGCGCGGTCTTCAAAGCCGAAGACAGCAACCGTGGCGATACCGTCGAACTTCATTTCGCGCAGCGTCGAGAAGAACGCGTCCCAGTCGACCTCGCCTTGGCCGATATCCAGATGCTGGTGAACGGTCGCATGTACCCCAGGTGGGTTGACGATGTACCGCAGGCCGGAAGACGCGCGATGATTCCAGGTATCGGCGATGATGACATGTGTCAGCTTGTCACCGGCGTACTGCAACATCGAGGCAATGTCACCCTTTCCATCGTCATAGAAGAAGGTGTGCGGCGCGGCGTAGAGGTAATTCACAAAGTCCTTGTCCAGCCCGCGAATGAGGTCGACAGACTCATTGTTGCGCTCGCTGAAGTCGTAGGGATGCGCCTGGATATCGAGCTTGATCCCTTCGCGTTCGAAGATGGGGAGTAGCTCCTCCATGGACTTCATGAACTGATTTTCACACACCAGTTCCTGGTCGGACTGCCCGCTGAACTCGGTGTTCATGAGGTCGCAGTCCATTTCCACGCAGATTTCGATCGCGCGCTTCCAGTTACGGATGGCAGCCTTGCGCAGCTCCTCATCCGGCGCAGCCCAGTGGTAAACGGGCAACAGCGATGAGAGACGCACACCGGTATCACTCAGCGCCTTACGAAATTCACGAATACGTGCCTTGTCCACACGAGGGTATTTGTAGAACGGGAGAAAATCGTCCCGGGGGGACAATTCGATGTATTCGTAGCCCAGCTCTGCCACCTTGTCGACCATCTTCGGAATCGGCAGGAAGCGGTACATGTTAGGGTCCAGACAAATACGCATGATCTGTTCTCCAGTCAGCGCCCCTTCAATGAAGGGGCTCGTTTATTGTTATCCCAAGGCGACGCCTTAGTTGTAGAACGCCGGGCGTTGCGGCAGGCGGATCGGCTCGATCGCGCCACTTCGCTGGGCTGCAACGCACGCATCGGCTGTAACAGCGGCCGTGTAGCCGTCCCACGAGGACGGACCGCTCACGCGACCGGCCTTCACCCCGTCGATGAACGCCTGAAGCTCCACGTCGTAGGCGTCGATGAACCGCTGCTTCCAATCCATGAGAATGTCATTGGAAAGCCTGGCACCGCTGCGCAGCTGGACGGACGAGGGCTCTGGCAGGCGCGCGACACCGCGCTCACCGACGACCTCGCACTGAATGTCATAGCCGTACTGGCAATTCACGAACACCTCGACATCGATGCGCGTGCCCTTGGCCGTTTCGAGCAGGATGATCTGGGGATCCTTGAGGTGCGCGAACGCCTGAGAGGTCTTACGCGGGTAGACCACCTGGGCAGACACGTACTGGTCATCGAGCAACCAGGTGAAGACGTTGATCTCATGGATCAACGTATCGACGATGGCCATTTCCGTCGTATAGGCCTCACCGACGGTAGGGTTGCGGTGCGCTGCGTGAATCATCAATGGCTCGCCAATGCGATCTGCATCGATCGCAGCCTTCAGTGCCCGATACCCCTGATCGTAGGGCCGCATGAACCCTACTTGTACCAGCCGCTTGCCGTGGGCCATTTCAGCTTCCACGATCTTCTTGCATCCCTCGGCCGTAACTGCAAGCGGCTTTTCGCAGAACACCGGTTTACCTGCCTCGATGGCGGCAAGCACGAACTCTTCGTGGCTGGGCCCCCAGGACGTCACCAGGACAGCGTCCACCTCGTCCGCCTTGATCAGGTCGTGGCCGCTGGCGTAGACCTCCGCACTGATACCCAGTTGCTGGACAACCGAGGCGGCGTGCTCCTGGTTGATGTCATTGACCGCCACCACCGCGCTACCGATCAGCGCGTGGCTGCAGCGACGGATGTGTTCCTGCCCAATGGCCCCTGTTCCGATAACGCCGATACGCAGTGTCATGATGATGATTCTCCGGTTGAATTATTGTTCGATGAAGCCGAGCGTTGATTGGGGCAGTCCAGTTGCTCAGTACTGCCGGGCTTTGGCTGTGTTTTGCTTGAGCATGCGAGACACCGCCTGGACCTTTTCGCTGGTGGACACCTCGGCACCGCCAACGCGCCACCATGAGAGGTATTTATGAATCATGGTCTTGGGCAGGACCTTGATATCGATGAGGGTAGAAACGCGCTGACTGCGCGCGTCTTCGAGCGCGGCGTGGAGCTCGTCGAGCGTCTTGACCCGGTAGGTCTTGCAGCCGTAGGCCGCAGCACTCATGGCGAAATCGACGGGAACAAAGCCGCCGTCGAGCTTGCCGGTCTCCGGATTGCGGTAGCGAAACTCCGTACCGAAGCTGTCCATGCCGTGCTCCATCTGCAGGTTGTTGATGCAACCAAACGTCATGTTGTCCAGCAGGATGATGTTGATCTTGCGGCGCTCTTGAATCGACGTCGCAAGCTCCGAATGCAGCATCATGTAAGAGCCATCGCCTACCAGCGCGTACACCTCTCGCTCGGGCTCGGCCAGTTTCACGCCAAGGGCTGCGTTCACCTCGTAACCCATGCAGGAATAGCCGTACTCAAGGTGATAGGTGTTGGTGCCCTTGCTGCGCCAGGCACGTTGTAGATCACCCGGCAGGCTGCCTGCAGCGGCCACGATGATGTCGTCATTGGCAAGCGTGGTATTGAGCGCGCCCAGGACGCGGCTCTGGGTAAGGCAAGAGCCGGTCAGGTCGACGAACTCTTCAAGCACGGCACGGGGCAGGTGGTCATCGATCTCGGGTATGAAATCCTCGGCACCGTATTCGACGCCGTAAACGCGATCGACCTCCTGGGCGAGGCGCTCCCGAGCATCCTTTACCGCGTCGCCCCATTGCGCCTTGTAGCCTGAACGCCCCAAGGCATCGCCCAGCGCCTCGAGCCCTTCGCGCGCATCCGCTACCAACTGCACCGCGTCAAGCTTGTAGGCATCGAACGCGCTGACGTTGAGGTTGATGAATCGCACGGACGGGTTCTGGAAAAGCCATTTGGATGAAGTGGTGAAGTCGGTGTATCGCGTACCGACACCGATCACGACATCGGCCTCCTTCGCCAGCGTGTTGGCCGCAAGGCAACCGGTTTCCCCAATGCCACCGACATTCAGGGCATGGCTGGATACGATCGCACTTTTGCCCGCTTGAGTTTCAGCGAATGGAATGTCGAAGCGCTCGGCAAAGCGCTGCAACGCGTCATTTGCGGCCGAGTACTTCACGCCGCCACCGCAGATCAATAGAGGCTTGCGTGCACCTGCCAGCGCTGCTGCCGCATCGTCGAGCATTTCCGAGGTAGCGGGTCGACGGCCGATACGGTGAACGCGTTTTTCGAAGAAATAATCAGGGTAGTCGTACGCTTCGCCCTGAACGTCCTGAGGCAGTGCCAGCGTTACCGCACCCGTTTCGGCAGGGTCGGTCAAAACGCGCATTGCGTTGATCGCAGCGCTCATCAGTTGCTCAGGTCGGGTGATGCGGTCCCAGTATTTGCTTACCGCACGAAACGCATCGTTGGTACTGATCGACAGATCAAACGGCTGCTCGATCTGCTGCAGGACAGGATCAGGCTGACGGCTGGCGTAGACATCGCCGGGAAGCAGCAGCACCGGTATGCGATTGGCCGTTGCGGTCGCCGCCGCCGTGATCATGTTCGCAGCACCTGGGCCAACCGAAGACGTGCAGGCATAGATCTGGCGACGTAGCTTTTGTTTCGCAAAACCTACCGCAGCGTGAACCATGCCTTGCTCATTCCGGCCCTGGTGAACAATCAACTCGCCCGGATCCTGCTCCAACGCCTGACCAAGTCCGAGCACGTTGCCATGACCGAAGATTGTGAATATGCCTTTGATGAACTTGGTTTCAACCCCATCGACGCTCACGTACTGGCGATCCAGAAATTTCACCAGCGCCTGGGCCATGGTCAGTCGCGTTGTACTCATCGTTGTTGTTCCTCAATCACGCCATGGGGTGTGGTGCCGAGGCAGGCACGGCCTGCTCGGCACATCTATCGACAGGCCGGCGGATCAGGCCGCCTGCCCTTGCTCGGCCTTAACGCGCTGCACCAGATGCTGCATGCTGGTTAGTAGCGATGACTCGATGTCGCTCAGCGCATGGACGCTTTGCGCAAAGGGCTCGAAGGAGAAGTGGCCGTTGTAGCCTTGCTTGATCAACTCACGGACCTGCTCGGCATTGCGCAGGATGTCAGCTTCGCCGATCAGCACGCGGTGGCCGTCGCGAATCGCATTAAGTGCCAGCTCGCCGTCTTCCACGCCCGAGATATGAACCAGGCCGGTCATTTCGGGGAAGAAATCCTGCTCGCTGGCCAAGTGGTGGTGGAAGGTGTCATGCACGATACGAAACACGTCACGGCCTCCAATCGAGTTGATCGCCTCGACTGCATCCTGTTTGCGACGCAGCGAGCACTCTTCGAACCCTAGCGGTTCTACGAATCCGAGAATGCCGTGCTCACGCAGGATCGGTGCAATCTCCGTCAACGCCGTGCGTAGCCCACGCGCACGCTCAGCGGCGGTTCGGGTGTCTGCCGGATCATTGAGCGGGCACATGACAAGCCCTTCAGCGCCGCAATCGCGGGCATAGGCAGAAAGCTTGCGGACCTGTGCGCGGCGCTCCTCATTCCATACATCGAACGGGTACACCGCGTTGATCGAAAGCACACGAATGCCCTTCTCCTGACACAACGCGCGAACGATTTCAGGCAGGGTGCCATCCTCGATTTCGACGCCTTTGAGATCATTACGAAGCTCGATGGCATCGGCGTTCAGGGCAATGGCCAGCGAAATGAACTGGTCCAGCGGCAGGCGCGGGGCAACCATGCGATTGAGTGCGAAACGTAAAGGCTGGCTCATCTTGTTGTTCTCCGGATTCGATAAACGCAATACGTGTGGGTAAACATCACTTGGCAGTAGGCATGCTGAACTCGGCGCCCTTGGCAATGCTGTCGGGCCAGCGTTGCATCACGCTTTTGTAGCGGGTGTAGAAACGGATACCTTCTTCGCCATAGGCATGGTGGTCGCCAAACAGCGAGCGCTTCCAACCGCCAAACGAGTGCCAGGCCATCGGCACCGGAATCGGTACATTGATACCTACCATGCCTACCTGAATGGAGCGTGCGAATGCGCGTGCAACGCCACCGTCGGTGGTGAAGCACGAAACACCATTGCCAAACTCGTGGTTGTTGATCAGCTCGACCGCCGACGCGAAATCGGGTACCCGCACGATGCCCAGCACAGGTCCGAAGATCTCTTCCTTGTAGATGGTCATCTCCGGCGTGACCTGGTCGAACAGCGTCGCGCCCACGAAGTAGCCGTTATCGGCGCCTGGCACCTTGAAGTTGCGGCCATCGACAATCAGACGTGCGCCTTCTTCCACGCCCTTGGTGATATAGCCCTCGACCTTGGCCTTGTGCTGGCTGGTTACCAGCGGCCCCATGTCGGCATCGCTGTCCATGCCATTTCTGACCCGCAGCGCATCGATGCGAGGCAAAAGCCGGTCGATCAATTTGTCGGCGACATCGCCCACTGCGACCGCCACGGAGATCGCCATGCAGCGCTCGCCGGCAGAGCCGTAGCCTGCACCGATCAGGGCGTCGGCCGCCTGATCCAGGTCTGCATCAGGCATCACGATCATGTGATTCTTGGCACCGCCCAGCGCCTGTACTCGCTTACCGCGTCGGGTTCCCTCTTGATAGATGTATTCGGCGATCGGGGTTGACCCCACGAAGGAAATGGCCTCGACATCCGGGTGCTGCAACAGGGCATCGACAGCTTCCTTGTCGCCTTGAACCACGTTGAAAACGCCGTCTGGCAGGCCTGCCTGCTTGAGCAATTCGGCCATCAGTAGGCTAGCCGACGGGTCACGCTCCGATGGCTTGAGCACGAAGGTGTTGCCGGTCGCGAGCGCCATCGGAATCATCCAGAGCGGCACCATCACCGGGAAGTTTAAGGGCGCGATCCCCGCGCAGACGCCCAGGGCCTGCCGCATGTTGTAGTTGTCGATACCACCGCCGATATTGTCGGTATATGCAGTTTTCATCAGGTGCGGCGCACCGCAGGCAAACTCGACGATTTCAATGCCGCGCGTCACTTCGCCCATCGCGTCGGACAGGACCTTGCCGTGCTCGGTGGTGATGAGTTCCGCAAGCGCCTTGTGATTCTGGTCGAGCAACTCCTTGAACTTGAACAGGATGCGCGAACGGCGAAGCGATGACTGCTCCGACCAGGCAGGAAACGCCGCCTTTGCTGCTGCAACGGCCTCATCGACTGTTTTGGTGCTCGCCAGGGCGACCCGGCCTTTTACCTGGCCAAGTGCAGGATTGAAGACATCGCTGTAGCGCTCGGCGCCCGCTTCTTGTAACTGACCATTGATGAAGTGGCCGATGGTTGCGTGTTGACTCATGTCGACTCCTTTGGGGCCGCTCGAAGCACGGCGTTACTCATGTAAGGGTTTAATCACGTGATGCGGTGTTATCAAACAGCTTTGGAAGACAGTCGGCGTTGTGGTTCGGCAGCAGGTTTCATCGGGCGTCGTCCGATCTTGGTAAGCATCACGTTCTCCATCTTCTCCAGCGCCACGCCGCGGGTTTCGGGTACGAAGCGAATCACGAACCAGTAGCTGAACACCCCGAACGCTGCGAACAACCACATTGGGAACGCGCCATTGAAGTGCTCCATCAGGTAAGGATGGTCGTTGATCATCGGGAAGGTCTGGGTGACCAGGAAGTTGGCAACCCACATGCTGCAAACGGCAACACTCATCCCGAGCGAACGCAGTCGATTGGGGAATATTTCGGAGATCAGCACCCAGGTGCCGATTCCCCAGGACAAGGCATAGAGCAGCATGAAGACGAGCATCCCTATGAGGGTCAGGTAGCCCTCCTGGTGGGTATACATCGCGTATGAGGTGATCAGCAGCCCGCTCACTGAACCGATCGTGCCGTACTTCATGAGTGCAACGCGGCCGACACGGTCGATCAACCAGGCACCTATCAACGTACCCACCAGTTGCATCACGCCGATCCAGATGGTTTGGAACAACGCCGATTCGGTACTTGCCGTCACGCCCTTGAGCACCATGGGTGCGTAATACATCATCACGTTGACGCCGCTGACCTGCTGAAGCACCGCCAGCATGCATCCAATGATGAGGATCACCCCCAGCCCCGACTTTCTCAGCTCAAGCTTCTCGGATGCCTTGCCTTGGTTCTGCTCCAGCGACTGCTTGATTTCCTGAAGCAGGTTCTTGGCATGCTCGGCGTTCGAGATCCGAGTGAGCGTGCGAAGAGCCTTCTCATCCTGGCCTACCATCACCTGCCAGCGAGGCGACTCTGGAATGGTGAACACCATGATGCAGAACAGGATGCAGGGCACGACCTCGGAGCCGATCATCCAGCGCCAGCCATACTCGACCAGCCACTCGCTGGCCACATCGCGGGCAATCAGATAATTCACCGTAAACACGATGACCTGGCCGGCGACGATGGCCACCGACTGCATGCCCAGCGCTCTGCCCCGCATGCCCTTTGGTGACACCTCGGACATGTACATCGGCGAAACGGTAGCAGCCAGGCCAACGGCAAGCCCACCGATGATGCGGTAGATCACGAACCAGACGAAGTCGTCGACCACCGCGGCCCCTACGGCCGAAATGGTGAATAGCATCGCCGCAACGACTAGGGCCTTCTTGCGGCCCAGCCGACCCGCGACCCAACCGGCGCTCAAGGCACCGACGACGCAGCCGATGACGACATTGGATACCGCCCAGCCCGTCTGGGCAGAGGTCAGCGAGAAGTATTCCCTCAAAGAGTCGACGGCGCCGGAAATGACGGCTGTGTCATAACCGAACAGGATGCCGCCCAATGCCGCCACGGCGCAGATTCTGAGCACATAGCCAATGTCGTGGCGATGGGTTTGATTAGGGGTGGAGGTCTTCATATCGCTCGCTCTGGTTCTTGTTCTTGGGTCCAGAAGTCAGCTATTGCGAAGTCACTTCTGATCGTTTGCGGCTTGTGCACTCCCTTGAAGCGCTAATGGAATCACGCCCGACAACCGTGGCGGGCACGGTTGGTTCAGCCCTGTAGCAGCCACTCGTGAGCCGGATCGTTGTGAAACTTCCAGATCCGCTTGGGGCCGGCCATGACGTTGAGGTAGTACGAGGTGTAGCCCCACGGTACGGATACCGGGTGATAACCGCGGGGGACGAGGACCACGTCGTTGTCTTCAACGCTCAACGCCTGGTCGATGCTGCGATCGTCGGTGTAGACGCGCTGGAAGACGAAACCCTGAGAGGGATTCAGGCGATGGTAGTAGGACTCCTCCAGAAAGCTCTGGTGAGGCAGGTCATCGGTGTCATGCTTGTGGGGTGGGTAGCTCGACGAGTGCCCTGACGGCGTTATCACCTCTACTACCAGAAGCGAATGCGCCTGGGCCGTATCGGGGAGAATGTCGCAGACATAGCGGGTATTGGCGTCTTTGCCGCGTGTCGAACGCTTCATGCTGGCCGGCTCGATCAGACGCGGAGGCAGGGTTTCATCTGGATTCCCCGGTGCCTGACATACGGCGATCTCCGCATTGCCGTGCGCGCGAATCTGCGCCTGCGTGTGCGGCGGCAGGTAGGCGGCATACGGCGACTTGTCCTCGAACACGCTCTGACGGTCCCCGATATGCTCCCAGGTAAACGAGCCTTTGTCGGCGTGGCGGGCGGTGATGGTGGCCTTGCCACTGAGCAGAACGATGCAGACCTCACGGTCCTGTCCGTTCACGGGCAACTCATCGCCATCTGCCAGGGCGTGGGCGGAAAACCCCACGTATTCCAAGGCCCCCTCGGGCACCTGGACGAGTGTCTGGCGCTCACGTGCGCCTTTAACGAGCAAATCCATGCGACCTCCTCTCAGTGTTGGACGAGACGGCTTTGCGCACGCGAAACAAGCTCGCGCAACGTATCAAAGCCTTTTTTCGCGTACAGGTAGCTGGGCGCGACGGCGGGATCCTGCTCCGCCTCCACCACCAGCCACCCCTGGTAGCCTGCGGCAAGGAGCGTATCGAGCAAGGGCGAGAAATCGATGTCACCGTCCCCGGGAACGGTGAAGGTGCCGTTGACGATGCAGTCGGGAAAGCTCCATTGATTGTTGCGAGCAAGTTTGACGACTCGTTGGCGGACATCTTTGAAGTGCACGTGGCAGACACGCTCGATGTGCGCGTTGAGCACGGCCAGCGGCTCGCCCCCGCCCATTGCGCAATGTCCGGCATCGAAGAGCAAGCCAACTTCAGTACCGGTGGCAGCCATGAGTTGAGCGATATCTTCCGGAGATTCGACGTAAGCCCCCATATGGTGGTGGTACGCCAGCCGTACGCCCTGGGATTGAGTGAAGCGCGCAAGCGTGGTGAGTTTCTCGCCATAGCGCTTCCACTGCTCTTGCGTATGGAACCGGGGGCGCTCGATCAGCGGGATTCGACGGCTCTGAATGGAGCCTGCCACCTCCCCATACACCAGTACGGTCGCGCCGTTCTCGGCTAGAAGCCGGCAGTGCGAGGCAATGGCGTCGATCTCTTCCTCGACACTGCGATGGGCCAGCAAACTGGAATACCAGCCTGACACCAAGGCCAGGTCATGTTCGGCCAACACATCCCGTACGCCTTGAGGTGTGCGGGGAAACTTGCCGTTCAGTTCGAACCCCTCGTAGCCAATCTCCTTGCCCTCGCGCAGGGCAGTCTCCAGCGGCGTCTCCCCGCCAAGTGCAGGAAGGTCATCGTTGCTCCAGGAGATTGGGTTGATGCCAATCTTGATGGGGGAAATTGCCATGTCTGCCGTACCTAATCTTTGTTGTTGTGATGCAGCGCGAATGTGTGATCAATCAGTCCGGACGGCGCGATTCTCGCCAGGATTGAATGAGGAATTCGAAGGTCGATCGGACGCGCGTAATCAACGCCTCGTCATCGATCTCCCCGGCGAGCCACGCGCGGCTGGGTTCCTGAAAGATGGTGCGCCCTACCGCAAAGCCGCGGCATGTGCTGCTCGCACCTGCTTGCCGGAACCCTTCGGCGAGCGCTTCTGCCGGCGCGTTGAGCCCAAGCAGAACGACGCCGTGACAGTAGGGATCCCGCTCGGTAATGAGCTCATCGAGCTGCTTCCAGACCGCTGCAGGCTGCGATTCGATCTTCCACCAATTTGGATAGATGCCGATGTTGTACAGCCGCTTGATGGCGCGATAGAGCACATCCGGCTGTTCCGAATCGTGCTGCCTTGGCGGAATCACCTCCAGCAACAATTCGTGCCCGCTGACCTGCGCAGCCTCATATAGGCCCTTGATCTGCGCCTCCTGCTCCAGGCGAAGCTCTGGCTCATCGTCGGGGTGGAATTGCACCAGGCATTTGATGATCTGCTCTTTTGGCCACTTGATCAGATTGCTGCCAATCGAACGACCATGCTCGAACGCCAATGGTCGAGAACCCTGGAGCTCGACCGGCCGCGCAATCCACCAACCGCGCCCGGTAGCAGCATTGAGCGCGTCCTGCCCAAAGCGTTCATCCGCGAGCAGACCAAAATCACCCTGAACGCCATCGCGCCGCATATCCTTCTCGACGCCTTCAATGGCGCGGACGAAAAGCTGCTTGAGTTCACTGATCGCACTCAGGTCCCGGCCCGCCTGCTGTGCCAATTCAACCAGCTGGCCGCGGTGGTCGAATGCGAAGATATACAGCGGTTGCCAAGACTTGCGCGGCACACTCACCTGATGAAGGCGATTGAGAACCGGGTCAAGATCGGGCCGGGTAATAGGCACCGGGCTTGCAAAGTAATAGTCGAGTTCGGCAAGCGTTGGCATGGCCGGCGCGCACGCATGGCGCGACACCACCAGCCCGCCGCAGGCATTAGCCAACTGACAGCAGCGCTCATCATCACCGCCCGTAAGCCAGCCGCGCAAAAAGCCGGACATGAATGCGTCGCCCGCACCAAGCACATTGAGCACTTCGACGCGAATTCCGCGATGGATCTCGCCCTCTTCGAGCCGGCTGGGAATGGCGCCGTGGATCACGGTGCAGCCCTGCGCGCCAAGCTTGACCACCAGCGTGGCATCGGTGACGTCGCGCACCTTGCGTAGTGAGGTCAAAAGATCATCCGAACCGCCGGCGATCATGAATTCCTCTTCGGTCCCGACAACCAGGTCGAAGCGCGGAAGAATGCGCTGCACATGTGCGCTGACTTCCGCGTTCGCAATAAAACGGGTCTCACCATCCGCCTTGCCGGTGAGACCCCAAAGCACTGGACGGTAGTCGATGTCCAGTACGCGCCTGACATTGTGCTTTTCAGCGTAATCCAGCGCCTTGCTGCTGGCCTTGAACACCCCTTCGGCCGAGAAATGCGTGCCGGTAATCAGCAGCGATTTGCTCGACGCTATGAATGCTTCATCGATGTCGTCTTCGCACAGCGCCATGTCGGCGCAGTTTTCGCGATAGAAAACCAGCGGGAACGTTTCGCGGTCCTTGATACCCAGGAGCACCATTGCCGTCAGCCGCTCGGAGTCAACCTTGACTGCTCGGGTATCACAGCCCTCCTTGTTCAGCGATTCCACCAGAAACCGCCCCATGTGGTCATCGCCAACACGGGTAAGCATGGCGGACTTCAAACCAAGCCTTGCGGTGCCAAATGCAATGTTGGCGGACGAGCCGCCCAGATACTTTGCAAAACTGCTGACATCTTCCAGCCGAGCGCCAACTTGCTGCGCGTACAGGTCGACGCCCAGCCGTCCCAGACAGATGACATCCAACTCACGTCCATTGGCAAAGGGTTGATCGCCCATGGTGGCTCCTCTTTATTGTTATCGGCCTGTGCGTTCGAACACGCCGGGTGCGAATGCTTTAAGTGAGGCTAGAGCGTTGGAAAAAAATAATCAACTTTTTTTCCATCTAACACTTAATAGAATTTTTTTTCTATTAACACTGGCCGACAGACGGCGTCGTATGCGCCTTTCGCGAAAGCGACGTGATTCACTATCCATTTTTGGCTTTTTAAACCTGTGTTGGATCGCTTAGGCTGCGTGGTCTAAATGCCTTGAGGACACCGACATGCCACGCGCCGAGCAACCGCCGCTCGAAGCTGCACCCAGCGAGACCCCCGGCAACGTGGAGCGTCTGCTTGCACTGATCACTGGCGAATACGAAACACTGCCCAAACAGCTGAAACGTGTGGCCAGCTACGTCAGCCAGCAAAGCGACAGGGTCATGGTGGATCGCATCAGCGACATTGCACGCGAATGCGATGTGCACCCTTCCGCTATCGTGCGGTTTTCACAGCGCTTCGGTTTCAAAGGCTTCAGCGACATGCAAGCGCTCTTTCGCGAGGCGTACACACACAAGACGACGCCTGTACAAAACTATCAGCAGCGCATCAGAAAAATGATCGCGAACCGCTCGCAGCAGGCCTCGGGTGCTGACTTCGCGCGGGAATGTATCAGCGCAACGCGATCAGGGCTTGATCGGCTGGATCAGGAGTTGGACGAGGCTGCTTTTGAAAAAGCTGTCGACATGATGGTCAACTCGGACAATATCTATGTCGTCGGCGTGCGCCGTTCGTTCGCGGTAGCCGACTACCTTGTGTACAGCCTGCAGCACACGAATAAACGCATACATCTCGTTACGGGTACTGGCGGCGGCTACCAGGGCCAGATGCGCAGCGTGCGCGCGAACGACCTGGTGATCGCGATCAGCTTTAGCCCCTACGGAAAGGAAAGCCAGCATTGTGTGCGAATTGCACAGCACAATCAGGCCAAGACGCTGATCATCACCGACAGCCAGCTTTCCCCCCTGGCAAAGCGAGCAAGTGCCTTACTCCTGGTCAATGAGGGTAGCGCCTTCGCGTTTCGCTCCCTGAGCGCCACGATGTGTCTGTGCCAGTCGCTGTTCATTGCGCTGGCATACCGGCTTGAACTCAAGGTCGAGGAAATGCACGACCCAAGCGGCTTCGACTAAACCCGTGTTAGCTGCCGCTCCAAAGCCCTTCAATGCGCTGCGCTCGCAGCCTGGATCACTTGCTTGGCATGCACTGACCGGCTGGATGACTTTGCGGGACCTACAAGATCGAAGGCGTTAAAACCCTCGCTCGTTGATTCCGCATGTGCAGCCGACTCACAAGCATCTCGCCTCGGTCGAGGACGGCTGCGCCTCGCACGCCACGAAATGCCGACTCGCAATTCAATCTGCATTTAACAACGCGGCACCTGTGCGTACCCGGTTTCTGACAACCACGGCACCTGCCATAGGACGGCGCATAGGCTGAATGTCGAGCACAAAAAAGGGCGACCGAAGTCGCCCTTTTTCTCGATGGAATCGGAACTGATTAGTTCTGGTTCTCCATCTGAGCACGGATCAGATCACCGATGGTGGTCGGGCCCGTTGCTTCTACTTCCTGCTTACGCAGTTCTTTCATCGCGTCCTTCTCGTCGTCAACGTCCTTGGACTTGATCGACAGGCTGATAACGCGGGACTTGCGGTCGATGCTGATGATCTTGGCTTCAACTTCCTCGCCTTCCTTCAGGACGTTACGCGCGTCTTCGATGCGGTCACGGCTGATTTCGGAAGCCTTGAGAGTGGCTTCAACTTCGTTGCCCAGATCGATGATGGCGCCTTTGGCGTCAACTTCTTTCACGGTGCCACGAACGATCGTGCCCTTCTCGTTGAGGTTCGCGTAGTTGGAGAACGGATCGTCTTCCAGCTGCTTGATACCCAGGGAGATGCGCTCACGCTCTGGATCGACCGAGAGGATGACGGTATCCAGCTCGTCGCCCTTCTTGAAGCGACGAACAGCTTCTTCGCCCACTTCGTTCCAGGAGATGTCGGACAGGTGAACCAGACCGTCGATGCCGCCTTCCAGGCCGATGAAGATACCGAAATCGGTGATCGACTTGATGGTGCCGGAGATGCGATCGCCCTTGTTGAAGCGGCCAGAGAAGTCTTCCCATGGGTTGGACTTGCACTGCTTGATGCCCAGGGAGATACGACGACGCTCTTCGTCGATGTCCAGAACCTGAACTTCCACTTCGTCGCCGACCTGAACGACCTTGGACGGGTGGATGTTCTTGTTGGTCCAATCCATCTCGGAAACGTGAACCAGACCTTCAACACCTTCTTCCAGCTCAGCGAAGCAGCCGTAGTCGGTCAGGTTGGTCACGCGCGCCATGACGCGGGTGCCTTCTGGGTAACGTGCCTTGATAGCAACCCATGGGTCTTCGCCCAGCTGCTTCAGGCCCAGCGATACGCGATTGCGCTCGCGGTCGAACTTGAGGACCTTGACGTCGATCTCGTCGCCAACGTTGACGATCTCGGAAGGATGCTTGATGCGCTTCCACGCCATGTCGGTGATGTGCAGCAGACCGTCGACACCGCCGAGGTCCACGAACGCACCGTAGTCGGTGAGGTTCTTGACGATACCCTTGACCTGCTGGCCTTCCTGCAGCGATTCGAGCAGCGCTTCGCGCTCCGCACTGTTTTCGGCTTCCAGGACGCTACGACGGGAAACGACAACGTTGTTGCGCTTCTGGTCGAGCTTGATGACCTTGAACTCGAGCTCTTTGCCTTCCAGGTGCGTGGTGTCGCGCACAGGACGCACATCGACCAGCGAACCCGGCAGGAATGCGCGGATGCCGTTGACGTCGACGGTGAAACCACCCTTGACCTTGCCATTGATGACGCCCTTGACGACTTCTTCAGCAGCGAAAGCAGCTTCCAGAACGATCCAAGATTCAGCACGCTTGGCTTTTTCACGGGAGAGCTTGGTTTCACCGAAACCGTCTTCGACCGCGTCCAGCGCTACGTGAACCTCGTCACCCACCGCAATGGTCAGCTCGCCTTGTTCGTTGTAGAACTGCTCGACCGGGATGACGCCCTCGGACTTCAGACCTGCGTGGACGGTAACCCAGTCACCGTCGATGTCGACCACGATGCCGGTGATGATGGCACCCGGCTGCATGTCGAGGGATTTCAGGCTTTCTTCAAAAAGTTCTGCAAAGCTTTCGCTCATGTTGATTCCTGTAAGGCGGGCGGGGATTCGCCCTTCTCCGCATTCCAGCACTGCGGGTTCGTTTATGTAAAAAAAGGCCTGCGGGACTATGACTGGTCTCCCGCACGCCTCCTTGTCGGCCTTGAGTCAGGCACTATCCGGCGAGCCCGCGTTGCGTCACTTCGCCGAGAATTCTTTCCATGACCTGCTCGATCGACAGTGATGTCGAATCAAGCTGTATGGCATCTTCTGCTGCTACCAGCGGCGCGATGGCGCGCTGGGAGTCTCGTTCGTCACGCTGACGAATCTCCTCAAGAAGACTCGCGAGATTAACAGCTTCACCCTTGGCCTTCAACTGCTCATAGCGCCGACGGGCACGCTCGTCCGCGCTCGCCGTCAGGAAAACCTTGAGGGGTGCGGCCGGGAACACGACCGTGCCCATGTCCCGTCCGTCGGCTACCAGACCCGGTGCCTCGTGAAAGGCGCGCTGCCGTTGCAAAAGCGCATCACGAACCGCGGGCAACGCAGCCACTTGTGACGCCCCTGCCCCGACCTGTTCGTTGCGAATCGCCTGCGTGACATCCTCGCCCTCGAGCACAATGCTCTGCGAGCTACCGTCTGCACCTGACAGGAACTGCACATCCAGATGAGCGGCCAGAAGCTTCAGGGCTTCTTCGTTAGTGAGATCAACGCCATGGTTTCGGGCCGCGAATGCGAGCAGGCGGTAGAGGGCGCCAGAGTCAAGCAGATTCCAACCCAGCCGGCGAGCCAACAGGCCGGCAACCGTACCCTTGCCCGATCCGCTGGGTCCGTCGATGGTAATGATGGGGGCCTGGCTGATCATGAGATCGATCCCTTCGAGACGCGCATACCTGCCTGCGTGGCGAGGGCCAGGAAGTTGGGAAAGGAAGTCGCCACATTGGCGCAGTCATGGATATGGATAGGCCCGGTCGCCCGCAGCGCGGCCACGCTAAACGCCATCGCGATACGGTGATCACCATGGCTGTCCACACTGCCGCTGCCCAGGACACCACCATCGATCACGATACCGTCGGGCGTCGGTTCGGCCTGTATGCCCAACGTCTTCAAGCCATCGGCCATGACCTGGATACGATCAGACTCCTTCACACGTAGCTCTTCAGCCCCGCGTAGAATCGTCCGGCCTTCAGCACAAGAGGCTGCCACGAAGAGCACTGGGAATTCGTCGATAGCGAGGGGTACCAGCGTTTCAGGGATATCGATCCCGCTCAGTTTTGCATGCTTTATGCGGATGTCCGCTACCGGCTCGCCACCTACTTCTCGCTCATTCTCGAGTTCAATATCTGCGCCCATGAGGCGGAGGATATCGATTACTCCGGTGCGGGTTGGATTGATACCGACATGCTCCAGGAGCAGGTTCGAGCCCTCGGCGATGCTCGCAGCGACCATGAAGAAGGCTGCGGACGAGATGTCAGCAGGCACTTCGATCTCGCTGTTTTTCAAGCGATGGCCGCCTTCAACCGTAGCGGTACTGCCGACCACTTCGACTGGGTAACCCAGCCCATTAAGCATCCGCTCGGTATGATCACGCGTGGGCGCTGGCTCCGTCACCGACGTCTTGCCTTCTGCATACAGCCCCGCAAGCAACAGCGAGGATTTCACCTGAGCGCTGGCCATTGGCATGTCGTAATGGATGCCTTTCAAACGTTGACCGCCCTTGATCTTGAGCGGTGGGCGCCCGTCCTGCCCGGTCTCGATGACCGCCCCCATCTCGCTGAGCGGCTTGGCAACACGATTCATTGGCCGCTTGGACAGCGACGCATCGCCTGTCAGCTCGGTATCGAAGGCCTGCGCTGACAGCAGCCCGGACAGCAGGCGCATGGACGTACCGGAGTTACCGAGGTACAGCGGGCCCGGTGGCGGCTTGAGCCCATGCAAGCCTACCCCGTGGATCGTCACACGGCCGTGGTGAGGCCCCTCGATCACAACGCCCATGTCACGGAAGGCCTGCAGCGTCGCAAGCGCATCCTCGCCCTCAAGAAAGCCGGAGACTTCGGTGGTCCCTTCCGCGAGGGACCCAAGCATGATGGACCGATGCGAAATGGACTTGTCACCAGGTACCCGCAAATGTCCGGTTACTGTGCCGCCCGGCTGCGCGATAAAAATCATGTCGTCGTTGGAATGCATGGTATCCACATAGGCTCTGCGAGCCAGAATCTTGCCGAAATGTTCACGGGCCACCCGGGCGCGCGTGAATACGCCCAGTAATGCGTGCCCATCCCCTGCGTCGACCGCCGCTCGCAATGCGTCCAGATCGTCGCGATAAGTGTCCAATACGCGAAGCACCGCCTCGCGATTGGCCAGAAAGATGTCATGCCACATGACAGGATCGCTTCCTGCGATCCGGGTGAAATCGCGGAAGCCACCCGCCGCGTAGCGGAAGATTTCCAGATTCTCGTTACGTTTGGCGAGCGAGTCGACCAGATTGAACGCCAGCAGGTGCGGCAAATGACTCGTTGCAGCCAACACCTGGTCGTGGTGCTCGACCTCCATATGCTCGACATCTGCGTCGAGCAGGCACCAAAGCGCATCGATCAGTTGCAAGGCTTGCGGATCGGTATCCGCAACTGGCGTAAGGATGACCTTGTGACGTGCAAATAGATCGACCCTGGCCGCTTCCACACCGCTCTTCTCAGACCCGGCAATCGGATGGCCAGGCACGAAGCGCGTCGGCATCGAGCCAAATGCCTGGATCGCAGCGCGAACGACGTTGCTCTTGGCACTGCCGACATCCGTGATAACGGCTCGCCCCAGCTCCAATGTGGAAAGCGTACCCAACACCCGCTCCATTGCAAGGATGGGTACAGCCAACTGGATGACGTCGGCTCCGTTACAGGCTGCCGCCAGGTCGGTTTCACAGCGGTCGACTACGCCCTGCTCGACGGCAAGGCGTCGGGACGTCGCATCGAGATCGACACCTACGACTTCATCGAAGCATCCTTGCGCCTTGATGCCCTTGGCGAAAGACCCGCCGATGAGGCCCAGCCCAACAACGACCAGGCGACCCAGCCGGGGATTCTCGGAGGAACGAATAGACGTCACGAACCAAGGACCCTGGCCAATGCATCGAGGAAGCGCGCGTTCTCGTCGGGCAAACCAATGGATACCCGCAAGAAGGTCGGCATGCCGTACCCCGCTACCGGACGAACGATCACGCCTTCACGTAGCAAGGCGTCATAAATAGGCGCTGCGTCACGCCCAACATCCACAGCGAGAAAATTCCCGCGCGACGGTATCCAATCCAGCCCGAGCATCCGAAGGCCGCCCTCAAGCTGGCGCATCCCTTCGGCATTGGCACGACGGCTGCGATCGAGGTAGGCATCGTCCGCCAGCGCGGCACAGGCCGCGGCAAGCGCGAGGCTGTTGACGTTGAACGGCTGGCGAACACGGTTGAGTACGTCTGCGATCTGCGGGGAGCTGATGGCATACCCGACGCGCAGCGAAGCAAGACCGTACGCTTTTGAGAAGGTGCGCGAAATCAGCAGGTTCGGATGATGCGCCAGATAGTCGAGACCATCAGGGAGGTCCCCAGAGGCGTATTCAATGTACGCCTCATCCAGAACCACCAGCACGTCGCCCGGCACCCGCGCGAGGAACGTATGCAGCGCGTCGGCGCCGAACCAGGTACCGGTTGGATTGTTGGGGTTGGCGATGAATACGACACGCGTATCCGAATCGACTGCCGCCGCCATCGCGTCCAGATCGTGCCCCCAGTCGCGGGCTGGCACTGCGCGGCCCTCGGCACCGATGGCCTGCGTGACCAATGGATAAACTGCGAATGCATGCTCGCTGAACACGGCATTGCTACCAGGCGCAAGGTAGGCCCGTGCAACCAGTTCCAGAATGTCGTTCGAACCATTACCAAGCGTGATTTGGTTCAGCCCGATCCGATAGCGCGTGGCCAGGGCCTGCTTGAGATCAAAGCCATTACCATCTGGGTAGCGGGTAAGCGATTGGAGCTCTGCTTGCACTGCAGCGATCGCCTTGGGACTTGGTCCAAGCGGATTCTCATTACTGGCCAACTTCACGATACAGTTAGGGTCGAGGCCCAGCTCACGCGCCAACTCGTCGACCGGCTTTCCCGGGACGTAGGGCGAGAGCTTCTGCACGCCGGGAAGGGCTCTGGATAGAAAATCGCTAGTCATTCTTGGCTCCACGCGCACCGTCCGGTGCGTATTGCTTGAGAACTGGGCCCGTTTGCCACCCACGAGGCAGACGCCTTGCCGCAGCACCTACCGGGATGGGTCAATGCGCGTGTCAGGTGCCTGGGCGATCCAGGCGCGCGCTGACCCTCGGTATCAAAGGACAGCCTTGGGATAGGAGCCAAGCACCTTCAGTGCCACGGCTTCTTGCTGGATCTTTTCCAGCACGTCCTTGATCAGCGGGTCCTGATGATGTCCGATGAAGTCGATAAAGAACACGTACGTCCACTTGCCGCTACGAGATGGCCGCGTTTCGATGCGCGTCAGGTCGATGCCATTGCTGTGGAACGGAACGAGCAACTCGTGAAGCGCGCCAGGCTTGTTGCGCATGGACACGATGATCGACGTCTTGTCATCGCCTATCGGAGGTACTTCCTGATTGCCGATGATGAGGAAGCGGGTTGAGTTATCCGGACGGTCTTCGATCTTCTCAAAGATCGGTCTAAGGTCGTATAGGCTCGCCGCCATGTCGCCTGCGATCGCCGCGGAATTCCACTCGCTTTTCACGCGGCGCGCTGCATCCGCGTTGCTTGATACGGCTACACGCTCCACGCTCGGGTAATGCGCATCGAGCCATTTGCGGCATTGGGCCAACGACTGCGCGTGAGAGTAGATGCGCGTGATGTGCTCGGTCTTGGTGGTTTCGCCCACAAGCAGATGGTGGTGAATCCGCAGTTCGACCTCACCGCAAATCACAAGGTCATGTTCGAGGAAGCTGTCCAACGTATGGTTTACAGCACCCTCGGTGGAATTCTCCACCGGCACGACTCCAAAATTCACCGCACCGGCTGCGACTTCGCGGAAGACTTCGTCAATCGCGGCCATGGGCTGACTGACGACTGCCTGACCAAAGTGCTTGATCGCAGCTGCCTGGCTGAATGTTCCTTCTGGCCCGAGGTATGCGACCTTCAACGGTTGCTCAAGAGCCAGACAGCAGGACATGATCTCGCGGAACAGCCGCGCCATTTCTTCGTTGCTGAGCGGGCCCTGGTTTCGCTCCATGACCCGCTTGAGCACCTGTGCCTCACGCTCGGGGCGGTAGAACACCGCCTTCTCCCCTTCCGCAAGGTGAGCCATCTTGACCCTGGCAACATCCTGCGCACAGCGCGCACGCTCGCTAATGAGCGAAAGTATCTTTTCGTCCAGGCTGTCAATTCGAACACGCAAGGCCTGAAGCAGGTCGACGTCACTCATGTCAGCCGTTCTCCTTCTCGAACTCCGCCATGTAGGTCACCAACGCCTCGACTGCATCCAGCCCAGTGGCATTGTAGACCGAGGCGCGCATCCCACCCACGGAACGATGGCCCTTGAGATTCAATAGCCCGCGTGCGTCCGCGCCGGCTAGAAACGCCTTATCCAGGCGCTCATCGGCAAGTCGGAACGGAATGTTCATCCAGGAGCGTGCCCTGGGATCGATCGGATTGGAGTAAAAATCGCTCGCATCGATGAAACCGTACAGGCGCTCTTTCTTGGCCCGGTTTCGCGCTTCCATCGCTGCCACACCGCCTTGCTCTTTCAGCCACTCGAAAACCAGGCCAGACAGATACCAGGAATAGGTTGCCGGCGTGTTGTACATCGAGCCGTTGTCTGCCGATACCTTGTAGTCGAGCATGGTCGGGCAGACACTGCGTGCGCGTCCAAGCAAATCTTCTCGCACGATGACCACAACCAGGCCAGACGGCCCGATGTTCTTCTGGGCGCCAGCGTAGATCATGCCGTAGCGAGAAACATCGATGGTGCGCGACAGAATGTCAGACGACATATCGACCACCAGGGGTGCATAGCTCTGTGGGATCCAGTCGAACTGGACACCACCGATCGTCTCGTTCGAGGCGAAATGAACGTATGCCGCATCATCGCTCAAGGACCATTCATGCTGCTCGGGAATGGACTGATAGTTCGATGCCTTGCCACTGGCGGCGACGTTTATCTGGCCAAAGCGGCGACCTTCGTCAATTGCCTTGCGAGACCAGATGCCCGTATCAACGTAGTCTGCGATCCCGGACTCGGGCAACAGGTTGAGGGGTATCTCGGCAAACTGCTGGCTCGCCCCTCCCTGCAGAAACAGCACTTTGTAGTTGTCGGGAATCGCCAACAGGTCGCGCAGATCGCGTTCGGCCTTGTCCGCAATAGCCGTATATTCATCGCTCCGGTGGCTCATCTCCATGACCGAGAGACCGCGCCCCTGATAATCCAGCATTTCCGCCTGCGCACGCTCGAGTACGGCGGTCGGTAGCGCGGCCGGGCCAGCGCAGAAGTTATGGGCGCGTTTGCTCACAGCGATATTCTCTCGATTCAACGTTATTCAGATCGCGACGGCGCTCGCCCCCGCGAATGCTTCGCCACCCCTGATAGGCTCTGCCGGCGCCGGGCGCCGGCAGAGTGGTCCATCAGTCTTCGTCGTCGGTTGGAACGACGTCAGGCGACACATCTCCCGCGCCGCCAAGCAACTCGTCCTCAGACGGTTCGGTGCTCTCGACGGGCATTTCGTGCGCCAGGGTCTCGTCATCCAGTGTCGCTTCGATTTCTTCCAGGTCCCCTTCGACGGTCGGCTCCTGGACGCGCTCGAGGCCAACGAGCTTCTCGCCCTTGCCCAGCTTGATCAATGTCACGCCTTGGGTATTGCGGCCCAATGACGAAACACCAGAGACAGAGGTACGCACAAGGGTACCCTGGTCGGAAATCAGCATGATCTCCTCCCCTTCCTGAACCTGGACAGCGCCGATGAGCTCGCCGTTACGCTCATTGCAGACCATGGCGATTACTCCCTGGCCGCCCCGACCGCGACGGGGAAACTCAGGCAGGATGGTCCGCTTGCCGTAGCCATTGATGCTGGCCGTGAGAATCTGCGCCTCGGCCTCCGGAATGAGCATGGATATGATGCGCTGCCCTTCCGGCAGGCGCATACCGCGCACGCCACGTGCCGTACGGCCCATGGTGCGCACCTTGCTTTCCTTGAAGCGAATGACCTTCCCACCATTGGAGAACATCATCACGTCCTGCGCGCCATCGGTGATGGCCGCCGCGATCAGCGTGTCACCTTCTTCCAACCGCAGCGCAATCAGCCCACTGGAGCGTGGACGGCTGAACTGGATGAGCGGGGTCTTCTTGACCGTACCCTTGGCGGTTGCCATGAAGATGTAGCTGCCGGTTGGCTCGTCCTGACCCTCGTCGCCTTCTTCGCCTTCTTCGCCCTCAGCGGCTTCTTCGACTTCTTCAGCTTCGACCAGGGTGCCTTCGATCACGTCATCATCGGCGGCTTCAGCACCTTCCGGCGCCTCGCGGCGTAGGGCTTCGAGATCGACCTGAAGAATCGCAGTGATCCGCTCTCCTTCGTCCAACGGCAATATATTCACCAGCGGACGGCCGCGCGCTGCGCGGGAGGCTTCCGGAATTTCATAGGTCTTGAGCCAATAGACCTTACCCTTGCTCGAGAAGAGCAACAGCGTGTTGTGGCTATTGGCGACCAGAAGATGCTCGATGTAGTCCTCATCCTTGACGCCCGTTGCGCTGCGGCCTCGACCACCACGACGCTGCGCCTCGTATGCCGCAAGCGGCTGAGACTTGGCGTAGCCACCATGCGAAATGGTGACGACACGTTCTTCTTCGGTGATGAGGTCAGCAATGGTCAGGTCGACCTGGGACGCCACGATCTCGGTGCGACGCGCATCGCCGAATTCCGCCTTGATCTTTTCGAGCTCCTCGCGAATGACTTCCATCAATCGCTCGGGGCTCGTCAGGATGCGAATCAGCTCGCCGATCAGGTTCAGGATTTCCTGATACTCGCTGAGCAGCTTTTCATGCTCCAGCCCGGTCAGCCGATGCAGACGCAGGTCGAGAATGGCCTGGGCCTGCTCCGGCGACAGGTAATACTTTCCATCGCGAAGACCGAAGCGCTCATCGAGCCCCTCGGGGCGGCACGAGTCGGCGCCGGCGCGCTCGACCATGGCTTCCACAGCGGTCGATTCCCACGCGGTGGCAATCAGACGCTCTTTCGCTTCGGCAGGGGTCGGCGACGCCTTGATCAGCTCGATTACCGGGTCGATGTTCGACAGGGCCACGGCCTGGCCTTCCAGCACGTGGCCACGCTCGCGCGCCTTGCGCAGCTCATAAACGGTACGTCGCGTCACCACTTCTCGGCGATGGCGTACGAATACTTCCAGCATGTCCTTCAGGTTCAGCGTACGTGGCTGGCCGTCAACGAGCGCCACTACGTTGATGCCGAACACGCTTTGCAGCTGAGTCTGCGCGTACAGGTTATTGAGCACGACTTCCGGCGTCTCGCCACGGCGCAGCTCGATCACGACTCGCATACCATCCTTGTCGGACTCGTCGCGCAGTTCGGTGATGCCTTCGATCTTCTTCTCTTTCACCAGCTCGGCAATCTTTTCGATCAGCCGCGCCTTGTTGAGCTGATAGGGCAGCTCGGTGATAACGATCTGCTGACGTCCACCAACCTTGTCGATATCTTCGATCTCGGCACGGGCGCGGATGTAGATGCGCCCGCGGCCAGTCCGGTATGCCTCGATGATTCCAGCGCGGCCATTGATGATGCCTGCGGTCGGGAAATCCGGACCGGGGATGTATTGCATCAATTCGTCGACGGTGAGATCAGCGTTGTCGATGAGCGCGAGGCACCCATCGATCACTTCGGAGAGGTTGTGGGGCGGGATGTTGGTCGCCATGCCCACAGCGATACCCGAAGAACCGTTTACCAACAGGTTGGGAACCTTGGTTGGCAGTACGGCCGGAATTTTCAGGGAGCCATCGTAGTTGTCGACCCAGTCGACCGTCTCTTTGTCGAGGTCGGCCAACAGCTCGTGCGTCAGCTTGAACATCCGCACTTCGGTGTATCGCATGGCCGCGGCATTGTCGCCGTCCACGGACCCGAAGTTGCCCTGACCATTGACGAGCATGTAGCGCAGCGAAAACGGCTGCGCCATACGCACGATCGTGTCGTACACGGCAGAGTCGCCGTGCGGGTGGTATTTACCAATGACGTCACCGACCACACGCGCCGACTTCAGATACGGCTTGTTCCAGTCGTTGTTGAGCTCGCTCATTGCGTAGAGAACGCGACGGTGAACGGGCTTCAGGCCATCACGCGCGTCCGGCAACGCACGTCCAATGATTACGCTCATCGCGTAATCCAGATAGGACTGTTTCAGTTCGTCTTCGATATTGACCGGAAGGATTTCTTTGGCCAGTTCACCCATGGAAACCTGGTTCCTTATAAATCAGCGAGGTCGTGCGGAAAGCGCGCGATCATATCACAGCAGAGGCCTTTCGATCCGTAGCGAGCCGTTAGCTCGCGTGAAGATCCGGCCAGGCGGAGGATGGCTCAATGCAATCGCTTGCGGCTCATGAGCGCGGCCATCTTGGTCGAATCCGGCCTCTCGACGACACCACGCTCCGTCACGATCACATCCACCAGGTCCGCTGGCGTGATGTCGAACGCGGGATTGAAGACGGGGGTGATGGGCGCGATTCGCTGCTCACCCACGTACCGTACCTGATCGGGACCGCCGTCCTCGACCGTCAGGTCTTCACCACTTTCAGTGTCAAGATCGATGGTCGAACTTGCAGCGACGACCATGAAGCGAACGCCATGGTGCATCGCCGTCACGGCCAGTTGATAGGTGCCGACCGAATTGATGATGTCGCCATTGGCCAGGATACGATCGGCTCCGACAATCACCCATGTCACCGCTGACTGCTTCATAAGGGGTGCGGCGGCTGAATCTGGAAGCAAATGAACGTCGAGCTTGTCGTGGTGCAACTCCCATGCGGCAAGACGCGCGCCGTGCAAGGCTGGCCTTGTTTCCGCGACATAAACGGCTCCAGTCAACCCAGCGACATGTGCAGCCCTGATAACGCCTAACGCCGTGCCGAATCCGCCGGTCGCAAGCGCCCCCGTATCACCAAGCGTGATGAAATTCTGCGTCGCCGCCTGGCGCTTGCGAATCATCTCGAGGCCGAGCTGTGCCATTGTCAGATTGGCTTCACGGTCGCTCTGGTGAATGGCGATCGCCTCGGCTTCGAGCATGGCTGGGATTTCGCCAGCCGACTTCAGCCGCGCCAGCCGATCGCGCATGCGATTCATGGCCCAACGCAGGTTCGCAAGCTCGGGTCGTATTTTGGCGAGGCGTTCCAAATCGGTTTCGAGCGCCTCCTGCCAGCCTTCCTTACCTACGTTCTCACGCGCTGCCATGACCACACCATAGGCGGCCGCGATCCCGACGGAGGATGCGCCATCCACTACGCGATCTAGAATCGCTGCCAATACACCCTCGACGTCGGTACAGATCAACCAGACCGACCGGAGCGGCAATTCGCGCTGATCGAGCAGGCTCAGCTTCCCATCTGCCCACTCAACCGCCGTCACGTTCTCTGCCGCCAGCAACCGCTCGCGCATGCCTCACCCCGATGTCGCTCAAAAGGGTCCGATTATACGCGAGCGCCAGACTTCAAGCTTCAGCGTCTAGCCTTTACACTGCCCGCACCCCATATGATCAGAAACCTCATGCCAAAGCCTACGCCCGAGCCGTTCGATCTACTCGTTACGCCCACCTGGCTTGTTCCGGTCGAACCGGCCGGCGTCGTGCTCCGCAACCATGCCGTTGGCGTACGGGAGGGGCGAATCGCAGCAATCGGCCCGCGGGACGAGCTGATGCGTCAGGGAGCAGCGGCATTCACGGACTTGCCCGGCTGCTTGCTGGCACCCGGCCTGATCAACGCCCACGGACACGCTGCCATGACGCTTTTCCGCGGCATGGCAGACGACTTGCCGCTGATGACGTGGCTGAAAAAACATATCTGGCCGGCCGAATCCCGCTGGGTTGACGAGCAGTTTGTCCATGACGGTACGGAGCTGGCTGTGGCGGAGCAGCTGCGAGGCGGCATCACCACGTTCTCGGACATGTACTTCTTCCCGAAGATAGCCAGCGAGGTGGTCCATGCCGCGGGTATGCGGGCGCAGATTTGCGTGCCCGTGCTGGACTTCGCCGTGCCGGGCGCGCTTGATGCGGACGATGCCATCCGGCGAGGGCTCGAGCTGTTCGATGACCTCAAGCACCATCCACGCCTGACAGTCGCGTTCGGACCGCACGCCCCTTACACGGTCAGCGACGACAAGCTTCAGAACATACTGATGCTGGCGGAAGAGCTCGACGCATGCATCCAGATGCACGTTCACGAGACGGCCTCCGAGGTCCGGGAAGCCGTGGACCGTAACGGTGAACGCCCTCTCGCGCGCCTTTCCCGACTCGGCCTGCTTGGCCCTCGTTTTCAGGCTGTGCATGTCACGCAGGTCAACGAAGACGATCTATCAATGCTGATGGAAAGCAACAGCAGCGTGATCCATTGCCCGGAATCCAACCTCAAGCTGGCCAGCGGCTTTTGTCCTGTAGAGCGCCTGTGGCAAGCGGGCGTCAACGTAGCCGTCGGGACCGACGGTGCAGCCAGCAATAATGATCTGGACCTGCTCGGCGAAATGCGTACGGCTGCATTGCTCGCCAAGGCCGTCGCTGGCTCGGCCACCGCGCTGGATGCGCATAGCGCGCTCCGCATGGCGACACTCAACGGCGCCCGCGCGCTGGGTATCGAAGACTGTGTCGGTACGCTGGAGATCGGCAAATTCGCAGATATGGTCGCCATCGACATGACCGGCCTCGCGCAACAGCCGCTTTATGATCCTCTATCACAGCTTATCTATGCGACGGGCCGAGACCGTGTACGGGATGTGTGGGTCGCCGGTAAACACCTGCTACATGATGGCCATCTACTTCGTATGGACGAAGAGAAATTGATCGCTACGGCGACGAGCTGGGGCGAACGCATCGCCGGCTTGTGAGCCAAATTCTTCAAGCGGGCCGGCAAGCCGGTTGCGCACCATCCTTTATCCAATTCGAGAACATGCCATGAGCAACGTCGACCACGCCGAAATCGCCAAATTCGAAGCGCTCGCGCATCGTTGGTGGGATCGCGAAAGCGAATTCAAGCCGCTTCACGAGATTAATCCCCTGCGAGTCAACTGGATCGATGAACGAATCTCGCTCGCGGGCAAGCGCGTCCTCGACGTAGGCTGCGGTGGCGGTATCCTGAGCGAGGCCATGGCCCAACGCGGCGCATCCGTGATGGGCATCGACATGGGCGAAGCCCCGCTCTCAGTCGCCCAGCTTCATCAACTCGAGTCCGGTGTTCCGGTCGAGTATCGCCAGATCACCGCCGAGGCGCTGGCTGAAGAAATGCCGCAGCAATTCGACGTAGTGACCTGCCTCGAAATGCTCGAGCACGTGCCAGATCCGGCCTCGGTCATCCGCGCCTGCCACGCGATGGTCAAGCCAGGCGGCCAGGTCTTCTTCTCGACCATCAACCGCAACCCCAAGTCCTACCTGTTCGCGATCATCGGCGCCGAATACGTGCTCCGCTTGTTGCCTCGTGGCACGCATGATTTCAAGAAATTCATCCGCCCGTCCGAACTGGGCGCCTGGAGCCGTGCAGCGGGGCTTGAGATCAAGGACATGATTGGACTGACCTATAACCCGATTACCAAGCATTACAAGCTCGAGGCAGACGTCGACGTGAATTACATGATCCAGACACAGAGGGCGCTGTGATGCGGCTCGAGGCTGTTCTGTTCGATATGGACGGTACGCTGCTCGACACTGCGCCCGACTTCGTCGCCGTCATACAGGCGATGCGTGCAGCCCGCGATTTGCCACCTGTGCCGGAAAAAACCGTGCGCGATGTCGTGTCCGGTGGCGCACGAGCGATGGTGTCATGTGCATTCGAAATCGATCCGGCAAGCGATGAGTTCGAGTCATTGCGCCTCGAATTTCTTGACCGCTATCAGGACGCGTGTGCAGTGCACTCGGCCCTCTATGACGGGATGGCCGAGGTGCTGGCGGACATCGAGGCTGCCGGGCTCAAATGGGGCGTGGTGACAAACAAGCCCGCTCGCTTCGCCGAACCCATCATGCAACAGCTGAACCTGGCTCAGCGGTCAGCCGTATTGGTATGCCCGGACCACGTCGCGCGCAGCAAGCCTGACCCCGAACCCATGGTACTGGCGTGCAAGCAATTGAACGTCTCACCCGAGGCCACGCTGTTCATTGGCGACGACCAGCGCGACGTGGAGTCAGGTCGTGCGGCCGGAAGCCGGACCGTTGCCGTGACCTACGGCTACATCCATCCCGAAGACAATCCACGAAGCTGGGGCGCAGACGCCGTCATAGACCATCCCAGCGAGTTACGCGCATTACTCGACCGCGCAGTGTGTGGATGCTGACCGACAACTCACACCGTATGACCATCTCCTCCTTTAGCCGCCGAGGCCCCTGTGTTCGACTATATCGCTCCAGCCGACCTACTGAATGATCATGTCATCCTGGTGACCGGCGCTGGCCGGGGCATTGGCGCAGCGGCCGCCATTGCCTTTGCCGAACACGGCGCCGACGTAATTCTGCTGGGGCGTACTTCGACTCATCTGGATGAGGTGGCTCGGCGAATCGAAGCGATGGGCCGCACAAGGCCGATGGTGGAAGTGATGGACCTGGAGCATGCGGCGGCGGATGACTACAGCAGCCTGATGCAGGGTATCGAACGACGCCATGGGCGACTGGACGGGGTACTGCACAACGCGTCCATACTGGGCCCGCGCACGCGTGTGGAAGACACGCCTGTTGCAGCATTCGCGCAGGTCATGACCGTGAACGTGAATGCGACTTATGCACTGGCTCGCGCCACGCTGCCGCTCCTTCAACGTTCATCGAAGGCTTCCGTGGTGTTCACATCAAGTAGCGTAGGTCGCAAGGGCCGCGCCGAATGGGGCAGCTACGCCATCTCGAAGTTCGCTACGGAAGGCATGATGCAAGTACTGGCCGATGAGTACCCGACTACCGAAATTCGCTTCAACAGCGTGAACCCAGGGGGAACGCGCACCGCAATGCGAGCGGAGGCCTATCCAAGCGAGGATCCCGCTACGCGTCCCACACCCGATTCGATCATGCCTGTCTACCTCTATCTCATGGGACGCGATAGCGCCCATATATCCGGTCGCGCGCTGGATGCACAGTGAGTGACGGGAATTCGGCATGTCACTCCGCCATTACTCCTTTGTTGCCGGCCATACCGCCTGAAAGCCGGCAAATAATTGCCGCTCACGAAGCTTGAAACGAACTAAGCCATTGATTAATAAGGACATTAATTGATTGGCATAGTTTTGGCTTGAGCTGAAGCATCTTGGCCCAAAGCGCCAGAGGCTTCCATCATGGTTATCGCAAACAGCTCAAACACAATCGATTTCGACACGGCGCGGCTGCGTCGTCTTGGCTTCAAGGACCGTCGCTCCGCAACTGCACGCCCAGCGTCGCTGGCGGAACTGCGTCGGATGCTTACTCTCCAGTTACAAACGAGCCTTGAGGCAGACCGAGTGCTGGCTCTGTTTTTCGACGCGGTACCGCGACTGGTTCCACTGGATGCGATGGCGTACGCACACCCCGCAAGCGATCTCCGCCTCGAACTCGGCCATGGCGGCAGCCATACGATTTCCTATCAGCTGAGCCACGAGGAAAGCTATCTCGGCGAAGTCGTTTTTCGACGTGAGTACCGATTCACGTCCGAGGAGCTGGCTCAACTGGAATCATTGTTGGGCAGCCTGCTTTTCCCGCTGCGCAATGCCCTGCTCTATCGGACCGCCATCCGTAACGGGATGCGTGACTCATTGACGGGTACCGGCAACCGCGTTGCCATGGACCAGGCGCTTCGCCGCGAGGTCGAACTGGCGCATCGTCATTCGCACCCACTTTCCATCCTGATGGTGGACATCGACCATTTCAAGAGCGTCAATGACACCTACGGTTACGGTACCGGTGATGATGTCCTGAGGGCTGTGAGCGCAGTCATGATGAGCAATCTGCGCAACATCGACATGGTCTTCAGATTTGGCGGGGAGGAATTTCTGGTCATGATGTCGAGTACGGATCAGGACGCCGCCGCGCTCGTTGGTGAACGCCTGCGCGCGGCCGTGCATGGCCTGCAATTCCTCGTCAACGGGGCACCCTTGAAGCTTTCGATTAGCGTCGGAAGCGCCATGCTTCAGCCCAAGGAAGCCATGGAGAGCCTGATTCGCCGTGCGGACGCCGCACTCTATGATTCAAAACGCGCTGGCCGTAACCGAGTAACAGCAGCGCCGACTGCGTAATCAGCGCTGCAATCACCACTGTTACCGACGAGGCTTTTTGCCGAAACCTGGACGTTGCCCGTCGCTCGGTCCTTCGCTGCGCTTACCCGCCGCTGGGCGGCCCTTTGCAGGCGTACGCTCAGCACGCACGTCGTCACGCACGATACGCGGTGCCTTGCGAACATCGCTGGGACGCTCCGCAACCGGCGTACCGCCAGCGCGTGAGTTGCGCTCCTGACGCATCGGTTTACCGGCTTCGTCGCGCAAGACGCGTGATGGACGACGGCCATCCTCTTCACGCGTCGTGGTGCGCTTGCGCCCCTCGGCAACAGGCTTTGCCGACTTGCGCTGCAGGCGATCCAGGCGCTCACGCAACTTGCCCTTCATTTCAGGCAGAGCCACGGGCTTCAGACCGACCTCGGCGCTCAGGATGTCGATCTCACCCTGATTCATTTCGCGCCAGCGACCCATGGTCAGGTCCGATGTCAGAAAGACCGGGCCAAAGCGAACGCGCTTCAGGCGACTTACGACGACATCCTGCGATTCCCACAATCGACGAACTTCACGGTTGCGTCCTTCCATGACCACGCAATGGAACCAGTGGTTGAAGCCTTCGCCACCGGGTGCACGCTGGATGTCGGAGAAGTTGGCAGGACCGTCCTCGAGCATGACGCCCTTCTTGAGCAGCTCGACCATTTCGTCCGTAACTTCACCACGCACACGCACCGCGTATTCGCGATCCATCTGGTAAGACGGATGCATGAGGCGGTTGGCGAGTTCACCGTCAGTGGTAAACAACAGCAGGCCGGTGGTGTTGATGTCCAGTCGACCGATATTGATCCAGCGCCCAGACCGCAGCCGCGGCAAGCGTTCGAATACCGTCGGCCTGCCTTCTGGATCATTTCGCGTGCAAACCTCGCCTTCAGGCTTGTTATAGATAAGAACGCGACGTACAGCTTCGATGGCTTCCTCACGCTTGAGCAGCTTGCCATCGACACTGATGGCATCGTGCGTGTCGACACGCTGCCCCAACGTAGCGACAACGCCGTTGACAGTAACCCGTCCGGCGCTGATCCAACCCTCGATGTCACGGCGCGAGCCCATACCCAGGCGGGCAAGGACCTTCTGTAGCTTCTCGCCGTGGGCGACGTGGGTTTCCTGCGATTCGATATCGGTCATTCTGGCACCTCCCGGTGTGCGAATTGAATGAAAAGGGGGCGCATCATACGCTCAGCCGCTGCAGTGAAGAAGCGGCATGAGCGTCGATGCGATCACTGGCGTTCAGCGTCGAACGCAGCCAGCGCCTGACGGCACGTCTGAGTGATCCGCTCCCAATCCTGAGCCTTGATCCAGGCACCGTCCAGCATCCAGGTGCCGCCGACGCACATCACGTTCGACTGTGCGAGATAAGACTTCAGATTGTCGGGCGATACGCCGCCCGTTGGGCAGAAACGCAGCTCATTGAACGGCGCGGCGAATGCCTTGAGTGCGGCCACACCGCCACTCACTTCTGCTGGAAAGAGCTTGAAGCGGCGATAGCCCATGCCATAGCCAAGCATCAGGTCCGATGCTGAGCTTGCGCCAGGCAACATCGGGATAGCGCTGTCCGCCCCGGCCTGCAGCATGTCGGCCGTGCAGCCTGGAGTGACCACGAACTGGGCACCGGCCTGCTCTACCGCAGCCAGCATCTTCAGGTCGAGCACCGTGCCTGCACCGACGCACAGGTCAGGCCGCTCTTCACGCAACTGCCGAATGGCAGTCAGACCATGCGGGGTACGCAGCGTGATTTCCAGCGTGCGCAGTCCGCCCGCTGCTAGAGCATCGGCCATCGGCAGGATGTCCTCCTCGCGCGAGATCGTGATGACAGGAAGGATGCGCGCGCGGGTACAAATCGAATCCAACAGCGCCGTTTTTTCTTGCATGTTCATAGTATGAAGCTCCGGGCCTTGCGGGCGTGCAGTGCGTTCGATGGAGTGAGTAGGCCTTGGCGTGGACCATCGCACCGTACCCTGTATCTGGCAGCACGCGAGCCGCGTGCGCCTGCTACTTTAGCGTCGGTGCTCTCGCGTGTCGCCGTTTGAGCGTGCCGATCGCAGAAGATTCCTTACATATCGCCGTACCACGACCTGCCGTCGCGAATGATGAGCGCGACCGAGGAGACCGGTCCCCAGGTGCCGGCCGCGTAAGGTTTGGGCAGGTCACCCTGGCGCTTCCAGCCGGCAATGAGCTGATCGCACCACATCCAGGCGTGTTCCACTTCATCCTTGCGGACAAACAGGTACTGGTTGCCCTGCATAACCTCAAGCAGCAGACGTTCATATGCGTCCGGGATCCGAGCACTCTTGTAGGTGTCGGAAAAATTCAGCTGCAACGGGCCGCTGCGCAAATGCATGCCCTTATCCAACCCTTGATCCTTGGTCATGACCTGAAGCGAGATCCCCTCGTCAGGCTGGAGCCGAATGATCAGCTTGTTACTGATCAAGGACCGTTGCTCCGGCGCAAAAATATAAAACGGCGGCTCTTTGAAGTGGATGACGATCTGCGACAGCTTCTGCGGCATCCGCTTGCCGGTACGCAGGTAGAACGGTACGCCCGACCAGCGCCAGTTCCGAATTTCGGCGCGCAACGCAATGAACGTCTCGGTGCCGCTCTGGGTGTTGGAATTTTCTTCATCCAGATAGCCAGGTACCGGTTTACCGTCGCTGCTACCAGCCGTGTATTGGCCCCGGACGGTGTAGCGGCTCAGCTGCTCCTCAGTTATCGGCGCAAGCGCCTTCAACACCTTCACCTTCTCGTCCCGAATGCTGTCGGCGCTCAGGTCGCTTGGCGGATCCATCGCCACCAGGCAAAGCAGCTGCAGCAGATGATTCTGCACCATGTCACGCAATTGACCGGCCTGATCGAAGTAGCCCCATCGGCCTTCGATCCCCACCTTCTCAGCAACCGTGATCTCGACGTGGGTGATGTGGTACTGGTTCCACTGACTCTCGAAAAGACTGTTGGCGAAACGCAGTGCGATGAGGTTCTGGACGGTTTCCTTGCCGAGATAATGGTCGATCCGGTAGATGCTCGTTTCCGGGAAGTGCTGAGCAACGGCGTCGTTGATAACCCGTGAAGACTCCAGATCGTGACCGATCGGCTTTTCGAGCACGACGCGCGTCTTGTCGACCAGCCCCTGAGTGGCCAGGTTCGCGCAAATATCGCCGAACACAGCGGCCGGCGTCGCAAAATAGGCGATATGGGTCTCCTCACTCGCCAGTAGCCCAACAAGGGGCTCGAAGCTGGAGCTGTCGCGGAAATCCATCTGGACATAAGTCAGGCGGTTCAGAAAGCGGCCCACCGTCTCGGCGTCGAGGTTCTTCTCGGCCACATGGCGTTGCAGGGCCTGCTCGATGTTCGCGAGATAGCTCGGGAGCTCCATCGCCTCGCGCGCCAACGCCAGAATGCGCGTCTCGGGATGGATCAGATTGGCTCGGTCGAGGTGATAGAGCGCTGGGAACAACTTGCGCATGGCCAAATCGCCAGTGGCGCCGAACAGGCTCAAGGTGCATCGATTAACGGAGGTGCCCAACATACGCGATCTTCACCCATTCATCGGTGGGCTGCCGGAAGCAGCATGTGATGACTTCGCTCGCCGGCATTCACCCTGCGAAGTCCTTCTAATACGATCCATGACATCTAGCCATGCGAATGTGTCTAATCCAAGCATAGCGTGCACGATGCGAGTGCAAAGGTTATCCCTTCAACTCGCAATCCGCTGCTATCTTTTTGCCGTGAACCGCGCACAAATGAAAAAGCCGGGCACAAGGCCCGGCTCTTCTGGACGAAACCGCCGCTTACGGCTGGGCTTCGACTTCAGCTTCTACACGACGGTTGATCGCGCGGCCCTGCTCGGTCGCGTTATCAGCCACCGGGCGGCTCTCGCCATAGCCAACCGAGTTCACGCGGCTGCCATTGATACCGTACTGATTGACCAGAACGTCGCGAACAGCGTTGGCACGACGCTCGGACAGACGCTGGTTGTAGGCGTCAGTACCGATGGAGTCCGTGTGGCCCTCGACAACGGTCGTGGTTTGCGGATATTGGCTCATGAAATCGGCCAACGCCTTGATGTCTGCCTGACTTTCTTGCTTGACGGCAGCGCGGTCAAAGTCGAATTTGACGTCCAGCTCAACACGAACAGGCTGGGCAGGCTCTTCCATCACCGGTGCAGGTGCAGGCTCGCTGACGGTCTCCTGGACCATTACGACTTCTTCCTGGCCCTGACCATGAACCCAGCAATAGCCACCCGCGGTCACCGCCGCGATCAGGCCACCCCAGCCAGCGTAAGCGCTGTTCTCGATAGCGCCGATCGCCGCACCCGTGACGCCACCAACAGCGGCGCAAACAGGCCAGTCAGACTTCTGTACGCCGGCGCAGCCGGTCAGTACGCCGGTTGCTACAACAAGCGGAACTGCTTTCCATATCATTTTCACGGGTGGAGTCTCCTAGGTTGGTCGGATCGGGCCGACGGCCTTCTTATGGTGCCGTTGATATGTTCTTCTTCTGGCTTGGGGCGAATGGCCCTCTGCCACCGAACGTCAAGACTTAGTGTATACCGTTTATCCAGAGGTTCCACGATGCAAGCCAGCTTTTCACAACATTCGCCGCAGCAGGTGCTCGCTTCGCTGTTAGAGCAGACACAACCCGCACGCGTGCTCTATGTCGGACGCACCGTCATGCCTGCCGTCGAGGCCTACAGCCTCGCTCATGCCGACCGTACCGTATCCTGCGCCGACCCCGGCCCTCTTGAGCCAGCGCTTGCCCGACAACGGTTCGACATTGCCGTTTTCGGGGACTGCCTGGAACACCTGGACAAGCACGAGGGCCAGCGTTTGATCGGCAGCGTTCGGAACCTGAATGCCAGCCGCATCGCGGTGCTGGTCGATCTCGCCGCGAGCGATTGGCGCGAAACGGATTTCTTCGCCCTGGCACTTCAGGTAAACGGCCGCTTTCACCGGGGCGAGCAGGCATTGACGCTGTTCGGCTACGATCTGCTCGAATACAAACAGGCCCCCGATTGGCTCAATGCCAAGTTCTGGGCTAATCCGGAAAACTTCGGCAAGTACTGGTGGTAGTGATGAGCCCTTCCTGTCCGTGCGGTAGCGGTTCCCTGCTGGAGGCGTGTTGCGGGCGCTACCACGCCGGAACGCCCGCACCGAGTGCCGAGCACCTCATGCGCTCGCGTTACAGTGCGTATGTGCTTGGCCTGATCGACTACATCATATTGACCGCGCTACCGGCACAGCAGGCGTTGCTGGACCGTGACGGCATCGCGCACTGGAGCGCGTCCAGCACGTGGCTTGGCCTGAGCGTGGCCAGCCATGAAACCTTCGCCGGTCAGCCGGAGCATGCATTCGTCACCTTCACCGTGCGTTGGCACGACAGCGGCGGTGAACATGCTCACGAAGAGCGCTCAGCCTTCGTACAGAACGAGGGCCGCTGGTTCTTCATTGATCCGACTGTGCCGCTGAATGCCGCCCGCAATGACCCCTGCCCCTGCGGTAGCGAGCGAAAATTCAAGAAATGCTGTGCGCCGTTCGCGTGAAGGCCATACAGGGTATTAGAGAACCTTCAAATGAGAGACGTCTGGTGCATCGGGAGCCGCATCGGCGGGCGCCTGGCCCAGATCGGAACCGACGGGCGCCAGCGTGAGCCCGGAAAGATCGACCTTCGGCGCGACGGGCTCAGGCTTGGGATCCTGCAGATCGCTCCCTACTTCCGCGAGGCCAAAGTCAGGCGCCTGGACATCGGCGAACGCGGCCATGTATTCATCCCGTGGTGCGACCTTCAAAGGCCCGCTCGACGGCGATGGCGATGGCGATGGCGATGGCGATGGCGATGGCGATGGCGATGGCGATG
>ERZ1023508.27-NODE-27-length-90125-cov-8.696336_pt1 | contig 90125 bp, 97 predicted proteins | sample MGYA00380548_ERZ1023508 | MGnify/ENA primary metagenome ERZ1023508 (study PRJEB33173, sample SAMEA4830311) | metagenome | study: EMG produced TPA metagenomics assembly of the PRJEB25223 data set...
CCATCAGCAAAAGGGGATGATAAGTTTATCACCACCGACTATTTGCAACAGTGCCCACAGTCGAACCATCGGCCAACTTTAGACGAAACTCTCTTTGGCCATAAAGCATACCTTCGTTGTCTACTTCCTCAGCCTCTAGGACCGCCAAATATTGATAGCGGCGAGAGTGGGGTAGGTGTTTTTTCCACAGCATATAGGTCTCCTCAGACTCAAGTTATTGCCCGCGTGGCGCTAGTCCACGTCAGAGCGCAGGCAAAGGTCTATCCGATGTCTCTAATGCTCGTCCTGACTCTCACAAAGTTTTAGGTTGGGGTTATCCAGCATCTCAGTTGTGAATACGTCGCCTGGTTTTTTTAGCATATAACCCTTCAGTGTTTTCGTTTTCCGAGGCCCAAAGACTTCGCACGTCCAGATGTTATGTCCGTTGTTCTTCTTAACGTGAAGCTTCAGCTTTTCGAACGACTTTTGGACCTGCAGCCAGGGCTGTCCTTCGCCAGCCTTCGCGGAGAAGAGCGTCGGATGCTCTTGGGCATACCTTCTGAATATTTCAGGAGTCACCAGAAAAGCCGTGCCGTTAACAGTGTGAACCTTGGCTTTTGCATCATTGATAATGATCTTGTGGGTGCCCACACCGACCTTCAGCCAGTGCATGAACTGGTGCCCCAGCGTGCCACCGGCCGGCCCGGCAATTGTTGTCGCCGGGGCAGTTACAGGCTGATCCTCCGGCTCCGCAGGTTGGACCTCGGATCTACCCGGCATAGCCGGGGCAGGAACCGAGGTCATCGGTGCTTCACGCATATCCATCAGGTCCAGAAGGTAGTCCGTATCATCCATCTCAGTGGCATGCGCGCCATGGTCATCGGCTGCTGCAGGTTTCGTTACTGGCGGCTCTACCGCAACTACATCCCCTTGCTGAACGTTGCAGCTGGGCTTTTCGGCCAGATCCTCAGCCGCATGGGCGAGGGGTGCTAGGTTCGGACTTTCTGATTCGGCAGGTTCTTCATTTAGAACTTGAACCGATCCACCGAAGGGTTCTGGACGATCCTCTCCAGCTGACCATATGAGTGAAGGCGAAACCCTCAAGAATGTGAATGTGTTCTTCCACCCCGTAGGGCTTAGGATTTCGGCATCCCAGATGGCCTTCCCAGCGGGATTCGCCACTATCAGGCCGTTATCCTGAAAGACATTGAAGAGCGTTGAGTTGCGGTCCGGAACACCCTCAATCCCCTGGCTGAGAAGGTGAGCACGCAGCCGATCCGAAACGGTCTTGCTAACCAGCCAGATCGCATCGGCCGTGATCCAGCCATCGGAAGCCTCTGGTTGATTCAACTTGAGCTCGTTCTTCATCAGGTAGCGCAGCCCATCGAGAAGCTGACGCTGGAGCGTGTTACGCGGTGCTGCCACAGCTCGGTCTGGATTGCCGCCAAGCTCATGGGCGACCGACGCTTGGTCAGACCTTACAACGATGTCCCCAAGAACCCCGGAGTGTTCAAACTGGCCAGCGAGGACGTACAGCAAAGCACCCCAGAGCTCTGGATACTGCGACAACCAGTTCATCACCTCGGAAGGAATCACCTGCGTATACAACAGTCCTGCAGCAGCCCCATGCAGTTTGTACTGGCGGCCTTTCACATACTGGAATCGGTAGTCCTCCTTCATCGGGCCGTCCCATGCACGCCAGATATCACCGCTGCGGAGCTGTACTTTGACATCGACTGCTACCTTGCCTATGTCGTGCAGGAGCGCTGCGAACACAACCGCCGCGGACCAAGCCTCGGACTGGGCCGACTGAACTTCTGGTGTGCTGCCGACCGGCAAGACGAAGGACTGACGCAGTTTTAGGGCATACGCGATGATTTCCAGGCCATGGTCGATCATGCCGCCCAAGTAGGCATGATGATGATTTTCGGATGCTGGTAACTGCTGGACTATTTCCGCGTACCGCTTGATAGGGGCGAGGTAGAGTTTGTTGAATTGATCCCGGTTCACCGACGTGCGGTGCCAGATGTTTTCGAGCAACAACTGCCGACGCGGCGTGGCAAGCAGCTCGTCCGCAGACATGTACGGAACGAAACCATCAGCGTTTCTTTGCGCATTGTCAGCCGGCGCCGCGCGAATGAATGGGATCCACGCCAACATTCGGCTACGCATATCTGCACTCCAGCAGATATCGCTGTCCAGGCTGATACTTCATACACGGCACTGCCGAAGGCACGCTGCCGCCCCTTTGCACTTTGCCCTTTGGCCTTTTCACGAGTTATCTGTCCTCTGAGGCGATTACCAGGGGGGTCGTTGTAACCCTTTCAGGGTAGGGCTTTTACCTTTGAAGCCCTATTCCATTAACCCCTTACCCTTTCCGCTGTTCCAACCTTTTACCTTTTCGCACAGTCGATCAACGGAAAAGATGATCTGGCCGACCACCCTATTTATGAGCACCTAAAAACGGCCCATACGAAAAAGCCCGCGTCGTGCGGGCTTCTCCGATGGGATGTTCAGTGCTGCTTAGCCGATTCGGGCGCCATCCTTGTAGAGACCGAACCCCTCATTGCCTTCAAACAGCTCTGCTTCCGAGTAACTTGGCTGTGACACCAGATCCCCGACCGTCTCACCGGCCCTGATCTTGGAGATCACTCCAATTGCACACAGAACGAGCAAGGTTGGAACAAACAGGAAGTAGAGCAGCGTCGCAACAACTGCTGCTCGAAGGACGACTCGAATCGTGAACGCGATCGATCTTGGCAGGAGACCTAGGAGCTGTCCCTCGGCAGAGACATACCCCTGATAGGCGCGACCAACAAACCCACCGATTCGCATCGCCGCTGACTGCTGTTTACCGGCCATAACTGCAACCTCACGTCAAGCTTTTTCCTCTGTTAGTTTCAGAGTAGCGCTCTTGGCACACACTAGCAATTAAATAACGATAAAATACGTTATCGTTAGTTTTTACGACGCCCAGAGCCGACGGTATTGCGCTATGCCATGTCGTGATAGCCAATGGGGAGGGGAACCCATCAAGAGGACGTTCCCCATGTTCGACGACAACACTTGCCCGCTGTGTGGCCTTCCCTATCAGGCTGTGAAATGGATCGAGGATCTATCCGGAATCGGTGACGACTTCACTGACCTGATGATCTTCCAGGACGACGATGAGCTGTGCGCCTGCATGGCCGAGAACGAGAATGAATGATCTGATCGCGAAACCAGCCGGTGTCCTGCAGGTCGCAAGTGAGCGCCGCCTCACGGCAGCCGAGTTCCAGGGCTTGGCCGAAGTGCCAGCCGCGGCCGAGTGGTTTGCGAACCTGGACAACCCGCGCACGCGCCGTGCCTACCAGGGCGATATTGAGGACTTCAACAGTTTCATTGGTATCAGCAGCCCGGACCAGTTCCGAGCTGTAACCCGGGCGCATGTCCTCGCCTGGCGCCGTCAGCTCGAACAGCGCGGCCTGGCCGGGGCGACGATCCGGCGCAAGCTGGCGGCGCTGGCCAGCCTGTTCGATCACCTGCTTGAATGCAATGCCGTCACCGGCGGGAACCCGGTGCATGGGGTGAAGCGTCCGAAGATCGAAAGTAACGAAGGCAAAACACCGGCGCTAGGCGATTTCCAGGCGAAGGCACTGCTCGATGCACCTGATCCGTCGACAATCAAGGGCATGCGCGATCGGGCGATTCTCGCGGTGTTGCTGTATCACGGCCTTCGTCGCGAGGAAGCAGCACGACTTACCGTCCCTGATCTGCAGGAACGTCGGGGCATCAAGCATTTATGTGTTCACGGTAAAGGCGGCAAGCTGCGGTACCTACCTTTACACCCGGTTGCAGCCGAGCGGATCTATGCCTACCTCGAGGCGTCAGGTCATCACCTGGAGCAGGAGAAAGCGCCCTTGTTTATGCCGCTACGCGGTCGCAGCACCGGCTCCGGCGTGTCGGCCAATGGCATTTACACATTGGTGGGGGAGTATGCCCGGGCGGCCGGAATCGAAGTGGCGGGGCTCGGAGTGCATGGGCTGCGAGCCACGGCCGCGACCAACGCGCTTGAACACGAGGCCGACATCGCCAAGGTTCAACAATGGCTGGGGCACGCCAATATCAGCACGACGCGCATCTACGATCGCCGTCAGATGAGGCCTGAGGACTCGCCTACATTCCGAGTCAAATACTGATCACCATGCTGATCACCATGCTGATCACCACGCCGATAATCCATTGGCACAGAGGCGAGCATGTCACGGCCACCATGCTGGTGGTGCGGCTTTTGTGCAGGCATAAAAAAACCGCCTGAGAGGGCGGTTTTTCCCAAGCGTTACGTTGAGAGGCGTAACGCTTGCACATCCGTTACACCAGATGCGTCTATTCACGTGGGCTCATCCTAGATCATGGTGCAACTCCGATCAACCCCTTAACCGCCATGGTGGTGGTCACCAGGTGTACGGAAGCGAGTCCATCCATCACCACCACCACCATGACCACCATGCCGATTGACCCTGCAAAAAAAGCAATTTGCCATAATTCGAAAACGGGTATCATCAGTGTCGCTCACTACGAGCTTAGACCCCGGATGGGGGAGCCAGAAGTCGACAGGATTCTTCGCCCCCTCAAGCTCAGCCTGAGAAACTGGGCCCGGACATAGAGGGGATCACAACCTGGTCGCCTCACCGGATGCGTCTATTCACGTAGCGAATCCAAAGGCAGTCTTTGTCCGGTACGGGCTGCCGGAGGTTTGGCCTCAGCTACAAGGGGCCAAGTATGAAGCTTTTGCGACGTACTATGAGCGGTCTGCTGAAGGTGTGGAGGCTGTATAGCCTGTACGACCTGATGCGTGACAGCTTTGACGATTTCTTCATGTAAGAATCGTTTTAGCACAGCAACAGGCCCGCCTCGGCCCCGGTCGAGGCGGGTTTTTTTTGGGGGGAAACCCAGGGTTAACCTTTAGCGCCTTTCATCAGCATGCCACCCCCTTTGCCACCAGCATCCTTCACGCCGCTTGTCCCCATCTGAAGCCCTTGCAGTGCGCCCCCAGCGGCGAAGCCGGCCCAGCTCAAGGCGCCGATCCAGAACAGGGGCAGGAAAATGAAGACCGCGGCCATTACATAGTTCAGCACCATGTCCCCCGTCGCGTTGTTCAACCCCATCAGGGGGTTGAGCGTGGAGTGCGGGGCGCCGCTGCCGTACATCGTGTCGATGATCGTCGAATCCAGCCATCTAGCCAGCTGAAGCCAGAATTCAACGAAGAAGATCCCGAAGTAAATCATCGATACGGTAGTAAGGGTCTTCAGGCTGTACGTCCCCATGACCAGGACAAACGGAATGCAGACGACCATGGCCAGCTTGATGAACGAAAGCACCATCGGTAGAGCCTGGCGGACTTTATCCATCGCTGGAAAGTAGGCCAACGCTCCTGCAGCTGCGCCGATGTCGCTGGCCACCCGCGCTGTTGCGTTAGGCAATGTGTGTCCGACCTGCCCACCGTAATCAGCGTAGACCTGGCCCAAAGTCATCGATTGCTGGGCGGGCGCGACTACAGCCCGAATAAGCGAGTCGTTGATCTCTTCCTGGCTTCGGTCGGCAAGCCAGTTGCTAAAGCGCTCAAGGAGGGTCGGCTCGATCTCGCCGAGCAAACGGCTACGAAGCCCGATGTTCTCATCAGCCCACCATTCTCTGCAGGTCGGGTAGCCGCCACCACTGCCGACACGAGCAAGGCCCTCGTCTCGTGACTCACTATAAGGCCAGTCAGCTCTGGGCTTGGTGGAATTGAATGTACCGTAGTAGTCCCCACTCTCCAGAAATGTTTTAGACCCCGGCCACGAGACATCATAGAGCTGCTCCTCAGAGAGCTCCGGGCGATCCTGAAACATCTTCGCACGCGATGGCGCATAGCAGTCTCGAGTGAAGTCAGCGACTTCTTGCGCAAGAAGGGGATCCTTGACGCGCGTGGTATCGACCTCCATACGCATCTGCCGCAAGTCGAAGCCGCATGGTATGGCGGCAATGCTGGAACTGGTCACAGCACGGGACACAGCGTGCATCATGAACCACCACACCGGGACCTTAGCGCTCTGCCCATTGAGAGTAGAGAATGACGCGCCATAGGCGGTGTCTTCAGGGTTCTTCGTCGCTTCGCCTGTGGGTACGAATGCCTGACATTGTTTGCTTCGCTCGGTATTGAACTCGATCGTGGAGAAGTCGACGGTGACGAGTGGCAGGACTGCAAAGATCAGAACCACAACGGCAACCCAGATCCGCGTCTCGATCCTGTACGCGGACAGCATGCCCTTGTTGCCCTCATCGGCACCTTCGGCACGAGCGCGGAGCCACTCCTGCACGACAATAACGAAGAAGGGGACAGCGAAAAGCCCCGTGTCCGCAAGCGTCCCCCATATGCCATTGCTGACGATCCAAGACACAAGCGTTAGAAAGTACTCAAGGTAATCCGTCGTGTAGAGAGTCATTGGTTCGTACCTAGATGAAGCCGGCTTTAACCAGCTCGAACAAAACTACCGTTAGGCCAACCGCGATCTCTACTCGGCGCAACCGCTTACGTGCCTCTGCGGATGAGTCGCGCTCAATAAGCTTGCGTTTGAACCAAAGCCAACACCAAACCATTGCTGCATAGACAAGGCAGCGCCAAACAAACAGGAGAGGCGCAGCTTCCTCGAGCATCCGCTGCCACTCGCCTACGCCGCCGACCACGGACACGCCCCAAGACATGGCGACCAGGCTGACGACAAACAGGGCCATGATCGAGGCGACACCTAACCAAAGGCCTCTAGAGCGCAGAATTTTCATGATGGCCATCTATGTCGCCTCCCTATCGATCGATCTGCTGCAGACGATCAGGCACGGGGTCACCTTGGAACACGCCACGAGAGTTCTCACGCTTCTCCAGGTTGCGGTCGATGATCGTCTTCGCTGCGTTTCCACTGAGCGAACGCCGCAGGTCTAACTCAGTTTTGAGGTTATCCAGATCCTGCTGCAGGCTGCGGTTCTGCTTATCAACCGCCGCTAGCGCGAGGTCATTGGAGGCTACATTTGGTTCGCGGGTACCGGCGAACAAAATACGAACCAGCAAGAGAGCTTTCTCAACAACGCTTGACAGCGCGATCTCGGAAGCCAGCCGGCGCGTCAGCAAATCCTGGTCCTCTTCCTGGCGTAAAGCCTCAATCAGACGTCGGGTGACAGGGACGGAAGCAGTGCTTGCTTCCTTCAGGTTTTCCAATGTTGTTCCCGTGTTTCCTGAGACCAGATTCTCCAGCGCCGTCAGCTTTCGCTCGTACTCTTCTTGAATCAGCGGGGTAAGCCCTACCCCGGGAATGGTCGATGTCTTGGTGCAGCCCTCGCAGGTCTGTTGCTCTTCTTCACCAAGTACCCGAACGGCAAATGCCGCTGCAGCCTCAGGACTCTCCCAGGCATCACAAACTAGCCCGTCGTTACAATCCTCTTCACTGATCGAGGAGGTTTCCATGACAGCTCTTTCGTTGAGGAGGTTGTATCCGGCTTTGGCGATGTCACTGACTATCCGGATCGGCTCCTGGCCATCACCTCCCGCGTTCTGGCCACCGACCCAAGGAACACCGTAACGGCCGCGACTCTCCTCTGCCTCGGTCACGGAAGAAACCGCGTCCTGATCAGAGGAAAGAATGGCTTCTCTCATCGCTTGCCCTTCCGCGATCTGGCCCCAGCCCATTTGCTGACCGGCTGCGTCGGCCATCCGCTCGGCCATTGCCCGACACGTCATTTTGCTGCGATCGAAGTCAACCCGAGCCTGGAGAATGCCGTTGGTGAGGAGGTTATAGAGCGCGGGGTTTGCGCGCTGAATGATAAGAGCCGGTAGCGATGCGACTGCGCTGGTAGCGTTCTGAATGACGCTACTCATGATGTTCTGGAAACCCTGTGTAGCACCGTTCAACTGGTTCTGAAGGGTAGTGCTTAGACTCATGTTTCCGCAGACCAAGCTGCTATTCCAGCCGACGCCTACACCGAGACTACGCATGCTGCCCGCTCGCCCCATCCCGACCGCGCTACCACCACCGACGCTATACAGCACATCATCAGCTATCACATTGCCTGAGGCTTCGTACCCATACTCGGCCGCGGATACTGGTTTTGTTCCCATCGTCAGAATTGCGACCGCCAGCGAAGCAACCAGCAGAGAGGAGCGAAGGGGAGGGGTGCCGGCACCTTTCATCGATAACCTCACTGTTCCAAAGTCCGTTGTCGGAGATTCAATATCGTCATTCGGATTCGCCAGAATCACTGTCTGACCCAGTTCCACCAGAGCCCGACTGGGCAAAATCGACGCTGCCGAGAAAGATCTGCCCTTTACGCTCACAGCAGCTATATGGCCGCCAGAGAGCCCATGCATAACCACCATCTACGGCCTGTTCGCGCTTCATGTCGTGAGGAAAGACTGCACAGGTATCCCTCAATGTCGGTACGAGCTCCTGCCACTTGTGGTTGGTAATGTCGCCTTCCACGATCGGCTCGGGAGGCCAATACCCATCTTTCTCGTCTGCAGTGATTGGTAGGTACACATGCGGTTGCCAGGTGCGGGTGACGATATCGCCTGCACGCTGAGCCATGACTGCTGATGCCTTGTGATCGTCAACCTGGTGAAGGAAACCTTCGCGCGGATAGACGTTGCCCCACGTGTTGCCTTCGAATATCCCGCCAACTTCCCGCACACCTGGTGTGAGAGCTTGGGGATAGGCCATCTCGGGAATGCCGAATCGCCATGCAGTGGTATCCAGAACACTCAAGAAATAGGGAACGTAGGGGATTGTTGCGCTATCGCAGATGTACCCAGTTGACTGCGCGAACTCGTTGAGCAGAGTGCCGGGGTGACCGATGACATCGACGTTTTTGAAGATGCTCATCTCATTTTCGCGCTTATGGTTGGTCGTGCTGTTGCCGCCGTCCTGTGCCGTCCCGGTCGGACCACTGTACGAGGCAACCTCAGTCCATGGGTTTTGACCGGTTACTGAGTAGCTGGACACGACCGTTTCAGGAATGAAGTGCCGCACCTTGACCGACGTTTCGACGTCACAGCCGAAGTTGGTGCATCGCAACCAAAAGCAAATGCCGACCACTTGATATTCGATGCAATCCTCGCTCAGCGCAGACTGCACGAGGGTGGATGTTTCAATCGCCAGGACCGGTGAGGAAATCACCAGGGCGCCGATCATCACGGAACGGCGAATCCTGTTCAGCTTCAGGAGGGCCATAGCTAGTTCGCCCCCTTTTGATAAGCGTCGATTAGCTCCGTGGCTGCAGCTACATCCGCCAGCCCGTAGACGACAAAGGAACGGTCAACGACCACAGCGGGTATTTTCTGGACCCTCAGGCCTCTGGCGTCTGCAACGTCCTGGTAGGCCCGCCTAAGCTCTGCCGTTATTCGGCGTCCTTCTTCGCTGGACAGCCTCTTCTTGGCTGAAATAGTCGCTAGCTGCGGGTTCGTCGGCAGGCCCGCGGACAGGGCTTTCGTGAGTTGCTCCGCTCGGTCTAGTTCAATAACCCTGGCATCGCCGGCATTGGTGACAGGATGGTGGCTGTCCGTAACGACAATCGTCTCGGCTAGGCACGAGCCGGCCAGTAGGCAAAGTACGGGTCCAACGCTGGCTGGAAGCGATCGGGCGATTCGGAAAGGGTCCACTGGACTGCACCTCGCGGTTCATTTGAGGACAGTCAAACGCAATCCCGTTAGCCTTTCCGCAAACAATGCGAATCTCGCGAATCACTATTTTCTTGGGGGGCGTTGCGATGAGAAAAGGGGCCTGCGGCCCCTTCGATCAGTGCCGGTTTACCGGCAAACCGGCAAATTGGCAGTACATGCCGGCAGGCGGATTTCGGGGAGGTCCAGAGTGGCTCTGATTTGAAGTAGCTCCTCTGAGGCGTCATCCGGTTGAGGGTGTCGAGCGAGCCACTCCTTGAGGTTCTCGACAAGAGAGGCGCTTATTTCACGACGATCGACAGCAAAACTTCGTACAACCTGTAACGAGTCAATCAGCGCGGGAGCCCCGACTTGCAGCGATTGCAAAGCTGCAGCCGGATGCTCACGAAGCAGATCAGTCAAAGTGTCGATCAGCTCCTGGGTTACAGTGTCCATAGCTCGACTACTCATACTGTCCCCCCGCATTGTCCCGCTTGATGATCTCAAGGCCGCGCGCTTTATCTATGCGTTCCGCCATGAGGATCGCCGCATCCACTTCCTCGCAACCATGTTCGTTCATGATCCGATAACGCTCGTTCTTTTCGTCCGGCTCCGTCATTGCGAGAGCCAGGTACAGGCTCGGCGGCACGGTACGGAATAACAGCTCCATGGACTTGCTGAGAACAACACCTTCGGCATATTTGTGCTTCTCCTTGCGGGCCGAGAGCATCAAGGCTTTCTGCGATTCGTTCAGCTCACGGAAACGTGCGATCTTGCCGACCTCATCTGGCGGCATGCTCAGGCAGATCCACCACTCGATCATGTTCAACATCGGCGCGGCTTCAGGGGGCAAGTCGTCGACGTTCTGAGTAGCCAGCCAGAACCAAGCCCCCAACTTCCGCCACATCTTGGTGATCTTCACCACGTAGGGCGAGAGCAGGGGGTTCTTGGTGATGATATGTCCCTCGTCCGTCACGTTGATGATCGGACGCCCGAGGTATTGATCGCGCTCTGCGATGTTGTTCACCGTGTTGATGAGCGAGATATATGCGATGGAGAGCTGTGCTCCGTAGCCCTCCCGGGCATACGTGGCAAGGTCGACAATAGTGATGTCAGCCTCGGGCCAAGGAGTGCCTTCACGATTGAACATGGAGCCATCAGCGCCCTGGCAGAACATATCCATTGCGTCGCCCATCTCAAGCATACGGTGCCGTCGGGACTCTGGCATCGACTCGTCACGTCCCGCCGCATGAAGGGCATCCCTCACGTCCTGTGTCAGCACGGTTCGACCTTCGCGCTGGCAGCGTTCTGCCGCTTTCAATATGCACTGGCGGATCGCGCTTCGATCAGCCCGGGACATGCGAGCGTCTTCTTTGGCTTCGCCCCCTGTGATCATGAGCCGAGCTGTAATTTCCAGCTCTCCTAGGATGTCTCGCTCGTCATCGTCATCAGAGCTTTGAGCGGGGGTGTTCTTACCACGACTTTGGAGATCGTCCTCGAGATCCTCTTCTTCGACGTTCAGCCGGTTTTGCTGTTCGGGCGTAAGCAGCTTCGTGGCGTCTGCAAAGGGAGCCAAGCTGACCCCGGTGCCTGGAGCAAGCTTGACTCGGTTTACGGTAAGCCCCATCCGGGCCGCATAGTCCCCAGTCAGCCCAAAGGAGTTTCCGGCTTCTACGATGAAAATCCGAGGGCGATAGATAGCCAGCACCTGATGGATCAGCGAGTTTAGCGTTGCTGATTTGCCCGCGCCCGTCGGACCGAACAGGAACAGGTGAGCGTTCATCTGTCGATCGAGCGGGTTGAGCGGATCGAACGTGACCGGTCCGCCGCCACGATTGAACACTGTAAAGCCAGGATGCCCTGTGCCCTCACTCCGTCCCCAAACGGGACACAGATTGGCGACGTGCTGGACGAACATGAGGCGCGTGTACCATTCAGCGTTTTTCACCGATGGGTCAAAGCAGGCTGGGAGCCACCGTAAATAGCTGTTAAGCGGTGCTACTTCATCATGCTCTCGTACCGGCAGTAGGCCGTTGTTCAGCAGCACGTTATGCAGCTGTAGCGTGCGGTCGTCCAGCTGCTGGAAGTCATTGCCGCGAATGTAGAAGCCTATGCTGCATTGGTAAAGCTTATGGGAGCTGCCGAGAATCGTTCGGGCTCGATCGATGTCTTCGCGTGCCTGAGAAGAAGCCAGGGTGTCGCCAACGGACTTTTTCCCTAGGTAATTGAGCTTGTCCTCAAGGATGTCTTGCGGGGTAACAACCATCGTGATGCACAAGGTCGTGTCCTCAGGCATCTGATCGAACAGGGCATTGATCGCGTCCCCCCCTTTCTTGGTCTCCCCTGTGAGATGGCCGATTTTTGGGGCATTGCGCAACCTATCGACCATCACGACGCGGTGAGGCATGTCGTCGAAATACCAAACCCCGTTCTGGACGTCGGAGATGGGCTGGTTGAAGAAAAGGCGATCGGAAAAGTCCCTGCCGGTAGCTAGCTCAAGCTCTCCTGGTTCGGTGGTTTCAGGGTAAGCGGTTAGACGATAAAACTCGTCCTTATCATCCAGCAGCTTGGGGTTAGGGTTGAACCAGCGCAGCAGCCAATCATGAATTTTCGCTTCGTTCATGCGTGTGGCGCGTACATTCGAGTTGGCCAGCCCGCCCACTAGTCGATCACAAATGGTGTTCAGCTCATCTTCTGGAGCCTGGCCACGTCGAGCTGTACTACCGTTGGCTCGCCGGTAAATCACCATCCGCACTTGGCGCATCTGCCCACGCCACGGTAATCGGGAGACGGCCGTATCTTCGAACAATCCACCCGGTCGAGAGACGCCCTTGAGGTGGTGAGCGAAGTCACGTAAGTAGCTTTCGGTGAATTTCGTACCCTTCGCACGTGGTTGGATGTAGTTCGCTAGACGCTCAGTGAAGGGGTCCCAGTTCGTATCCTCTCGTGCATAGAACTGGCACACCCAATTCTGATCATCGTGTTCGTCAAAGCTGTCCTGCAGGGCATTCTCGAGCCCATCCCGCACTGCGCGGAGCCAATCGGGCTCCCGTCCTTCAGTGCCGACTGCAGAGAGTTCAAAGAACGCTGCTACCGAGACTGCATCTTCGAGAAGCATGCACTCGCTATCGGGCAAGTACTCAGCCCACGGCAGCATACGGACAAACGAAGGTGGCACGTCGTATGCTCGGCGATAGTCCGCCTCCGACACAGCGCTCCGATCGCCTTCAACTGCTTCGCCTGGCTCAGGGATGCCACGCTCACGTAGCTTCGCGAGATGTTCCTCCCAAGCATCCGGGCGCGCAGCTCCCCGTTGAGCGCGCCCCTGCCCCAGTGCAAACAGCTTACCCAGCGAAAATTTTGCTTGGCTCGTCATGGTCAGTAGTCCTCGGTCCGCTCACCTGGCATTGCGTATTGAACCCGCTGATACAACGGGAACACCGTGCTGTAACCTGGGATCGGAGCCGGATCGGTCCCAGCAAGGTGCGGATACACATACATAACCAGGTCAGGGTTGGGCAGGCGCTTGAACTGGCTATAAATCTCATTCTGAGCCGTTCGCGTATATCTGGCGTTTTCCTCCTGAACCGAATCGGATGTCGATATCGCCCGGCGAAGATCCTGTCTCGCGTCCAGCAGCTTTCGCTCGCCTATGCCCCCTGCACCTCCTCCAGTGCTGTGCATCCAGACGTCCATCATCGTCTCGTCCCCATGAGGCAGCATCTCGTCCTTGGTGGTCGTGCAGCCTTGTAGTGCAGCAGCTATCACAGCGATCACCGCTGCAATCTCAATCGAGCGTCGAAGCATGAGTAGCCCCCATTGCGTACCGGACCTTGCGGCCCTTGATTTCATAATCGATCTGCAATTCTTGATCGATGTGGATAGCGACCTTGGCGTTGGGCTGCACGTAGATGGCTGCGAAGGCTTCTCCATAGAGCTTGTTAACCCAGTCCGAGATATCGCTCACGCCGCTGCTGAGGATCTGCTGCATCGCCTGGTTACCGGTTACGGTGGATGAAGCGAACTGGCCTGAACCGGTGCTCCCGAAGACGGCTGTTCCACTTTTGCTTTCGTCTTGGTTTCCGAGAAGGGTGGCGACACCGGCCCCTGCAGCAGTCACGAGGCTCTGCGTGCCGATGTATTGTTTAGCGTTGCTCTTACGCTCTCCCGCGATACACGGAATGCCGTATGGGTCACTGATCCAGCCCAGTCCTCCCTGAATCTGATCCAGCTGCCGGCCATTAGTCTGGTTGGTTCCGCTCTTAGCCTGAGCTGCATCCTCAGGGGTAGGGAGGGTGCGTACAGTTCCATCGTTAAATACAAAGGTGATGCTGCGGACCTGACCTCGTACGCACGACAGAGTCCAGTCACCGGTCGCTGTGCCACTGACGACCGCGCCGGCAACCTCAGGCAGATCAATTCCATTGGCAGTAAGGTTTTCTGCGCCGACGATGACCTTGAACGGATATGGGTCATTCACTGTTCCATCGATCGGTACCCGACCAATCAGAGCGGTCATGGCCGTGGAACCCATCAGCGTGGAGTTCTGAGGCACGGTGTATACCGGCTTGACCTCCTTTTTCTTCGCCCCCCCGGGGGTCTTCGCTACTCCAGTGTTCAGCTTCGCTTGAGTGCTATCGACGGCTTCGCCAAAGCTGGTAGGGAAACTGTAGCTGTCACTCTTCGCCCTAGAAGAACCGCCCGCCTTCGGGTCTGCCTGGCGCTGGTCCGACGGCTCGATCCAAACCATGCTCTCGCCGTCGCTGGCGAACTCCGATCCTTCTCCCTCCTTCAACCCAAAGCCCACAGGTAGTTCTTTCTCGTCCTTGCTGCCGGGCAGGCGGTTCTCATACGCGCTTCGGAACTTATCGAGCAGGCTTCGAGCTTCTTTCTTTGCCCTTTCTACCTCCTCACGGTCATCCTTAATCTTGGCGCGCTCCCCAGCCAGGCCAGTTGCGATGCGGGAGTCGATGTCACGCTCACGAGCCCTGAGCCGTTTGTTCTCTTTCATCAACTCTTCATTTGCCGCTTGAGCTGTTTTCATCTCGGTACGCATGGCTTTGACTTGGCCCACCAAGGTGGCCACGGTGTCCTGTGGCGTGTCGCCCTGGATGCCCAGGTTTTCCATCTCTTCCTCAGAGAGCACCGGAACCTCGACAACGTCTGTGCTCGCCTTGTCGACTTTGCCGTTGTTGATGACTTTCACGATGGCCAATACCAACACCACCGCAACACCTGCAGCGAGCCACTTGAGGAGTCCAGTTGATTTATTTATCGCCATGGTTGGCCCCTCCCAGATTGCTGGCCGAGTCCACCTGGCTCAGGGTTGGCAGGACTGACTTGGCGAGGTCGCGACCTCTAGTGACCAGGTAAACCACCGTCGTATCGCTTGGATCTCCTCGCCGCCCCAAAAAGGAATGCTGGAAGGTAGCTGTCTGCAGGTCACCCTGCAGAGCACGCGGGTCCAGATCGACAGGGTGCGCAGACATGTTGGTGAGCTTCACGGCAGTGACCCAGTAATCACTTAGCCGCCACGCTGCCAGGGCTCGTGCTCGAACAGGCAATGAAGGCGCAAGCGTTGATAGATCGAGACGGGGATGTATGTTGACCTGGGCAATGCCTTCGACCGGCTCCACCGTCCGCAGAGGCGCGTACAACGACTGGGCTGCATAGCGGGTAAGCACTACCGGAATCGGCGTTTCTCGCGGCTGCTTAGTAAGCTCCGCTGGCCCTGCTTCGTCCTCTTCTACTTCATCACTGCTGTCAGAAGCTCTGCCATAACGCTCCGGTGCGGTATCCCCCCGCACAATCTTCACCGGCTCAAGCTCCGGTGCTCCGTCCTCCGCGGCAGTGGCAGCAATGTCGACGAGGATCAGTTCACCAGTGGTTGCAGACTGAAGTTGTATCCGTGTCGGTTCGATCGGCTTGGAGGCCAGCAGGTAAATGGCACCGCTAGCACTCTGCACACGGACATCATCGCGAATGGAAGATGGGATGCCGACGCGCACATTTTGATCGACAAAGATAATGCGCTCCTGTCCAACCTGAAGGTGTACGGCCAGAGGCAAGCGCTCCCACCGCATAATCTCTACTGCATTAGCCGAGCCGCTGGCGATCACCACCAGCCAGGCCAGCAGCCGCCTCGTGCGCAAGCGCAATTGTGTCCGAGCCATCACTTGACCTCCGTGGATGTTGCAGCTTGTTCATCAGGAGTTGCGATACGCATCGGCGCGCTTGAGTAGCAGTCCAGGGCCAACCCCCACGGGTTCTTTTCCGCGTCCTTGTCCAGGCGAACGACTCGAATCGGATAGCGAACGAAGGTCCGCTTCACCGGCTCGGAGGAGTAGTACTCGTCCGTTGCCAGATCGAGATTGACGATCCAGTCGTTAATCGACTGCTGCTGTACTCGCAGAGCCTCGTCATCGGCATAGCCCCGGCCAGGCAGCTCATAAACACCACGGACCCGACCTTTCAACTCATTGTTTTTGTTACGGAACTCGTAGTCACCTTCAAGGAACACCTTGCAAGCTGGAGTGAGGTAATTCTGTAAAGCGTGGATATTTCGCTTGTAGTCTTTGGCTCCATCGGCCGGCCAGCTATTGAGCTGCTGGAAGATGTAGCTGGTGAACGCGTAGATATTCTCCGGCGGAATGTCCCACCACATACGCGAGCTACCTGACCGGAGATCAGGCGGCACGTGAATATTCAGGCTGTCCGGCGCTGTCTTCATACCGTAGATGCCATAGGCAGCAAGCATGCTTACCAAGAGCAACGCAATTCTCAGTGAGGTCACGTGCCCCTCGAGGCGGCGCACCTCGTTTCTGACTCTGCTCACTATCTTTCCCCTCGCCGGTGATACCAGACCCCTGAGCGCTTGATCAGATCCTGCCCACCCGTCCATGCCATCAGCAGAGGAAAGCGGTTTGCGATCCGCCACTGAAGATTGCGGTAGAACCAATCGTCCGGCCGGCCTCGTTTCACCCTCCGCAGCACTCGCCCGCCCAAGCCGATGCCCAGAAACACCGCTACGAGCGCTACTGTCGGGACCATGGCAATGGAAGAGAAAACGATGGCGAAAGGAACGCCGAGAACCAGGCCTGCAATCGCCGAGGACAGCCCTACGAAGAACAGCTCATTGGCCGTCAAACCCAGCACAACAATGGGCTGCCTGTTGAGGCGGTTCGGCAGAAAATTCACCGTGCCCTCTGATGTGAAGCTGATCGGGTCATGACTGTCCATCATTGGATCTGTCCTCGGGAGCAGGAGCTATCGTCAAAGGATCTCGGAGGCTTTGGTGACCATCCAGATGACCAGTACGAGCAAGATGCCGCCGACGCCGACGGTTGCCCCGAATTGACCCCATGTAGCCTTCCGCGTCTGGACTTCGCCATACACGTTGAATGAGTGATAGGCCACGCCAAGGAAGGCGATGCTGCAAACAGCAAGAGCCAGCAGCAGGATCACGTCATAGCCGTAGTTCTGCCAAAGCTCGAGGATTCCACTGCCTCCACGGGATGGCTGCTCGACCTCTGGTAGATCGGCGCGTGCGGAGGTCATCGCACCCATTCCGATCGAGGCAAGCAGCAGCCCCTGGTTCTTCTTCGAGCCTACCCAGTCGCTTACACGGGCCATTGGTGAGATACGCGCGGTTGCTTTCATGAGATGCCTCCTTGGGCATTGGTTGGGTGACACAGCTAAAAATCGGTTTAAGAGACCAGTAGCGCGAGCAGGAGCAGGTAGATCATCGCGAACCGCGCCACCAGGGACGCCAGCGCGGACTTTTCCACCTGCCCCCTAGCCCAGCCCTTGTAGGCAGTCGTGACTGCCCATGCGCCCCAGAGCAGCAGTACAGCTAGGACGATCCCAACGACCAGATCCGAAAGCTTGTCAGCAGCAAAGCCGCCCGTTGCCTTGAAGGCAGCGCTCTGCGCCGTTGTCATCGCGCTCACGGCTTGTCAGACCCAGTACGGGTGTAATGGCCAGAAAGCTGGCCGGGATCACGTGGCTGAGCGCGAGCAGGCGAGAGGTAGCCTTGGATACCGGACCGCACCTGGCCGAGGTCCTCAAGCAGACGCTCGTAATCAAAGTGATAACGGTCGCCCTCGGCGGCAGGCAGCTCTGCGCTTTTCTGCGCAACCTTCTCGATCATGCTCAGCTGACGAAGAATGAGTTCCAGATTCGCCTGCTCATTTGCCGACCCGGCGGCTGAGCAAAGAGGGGAAAGCAGAAGTGCCGAGGCGAGGAGCAATGGCGCTGTAAGCTTTCGGAGAGGGGCCTCGTTGATCGTCATCATCTGAATCCTGGCGTGACATTGATTGTCAGGTTGCCAAGCCTCTGCGGGTTTATCCGCAGGAAATGCGATCTACGCGGTTCACCTATTTATTGACGTGAAAGAAAAGTGTTGACCGGTTTGTTGACGCGCTGAAGCCCGAACTAGGGCAGCTGTTTCTTGAAGAAGAAAAGATAGCCGTCAACGACGCAGTGCCCGTTACCCGGCTGATCTGATTGATTGTTCCCAGCCAGCCCAACCGCCCTCCATACAGCCTCAGTGGAAACCAATTCCCACCCGTCCTCGCCAAAGGCGGATAAAATCTGCTCCTGACTCCGGAGTGCGAATGCAGCACCCTGAGGTGCGCCAAAGTCTTCTCTGGACTGCTTAAACATCAGCCGCCCGATTGTTTCCTGCTGATAGGTCAGCGGTTCGAAATGCGTTCGGTATTCATAGCGCGCCATCGTTTGTTCCTCGTCATGTTGCGGCCCGCAACACCCATCACAGGTACTTCTTGAAGCTGCCAACCGTAACGCTCACTGCGAGGGCAAGAAGGGCAGCGCAGGGCAACAGAATCAGAAGGGGGCTGATGCTAACTGGCATCGAGAGGTAGATCAGCCACGGCGCTACCGCCAAGGGTTTTATGGTCGCCCTGGCTCTGTGATGGACGAAACCAGACTCCAATCCTGCGCCGAACCTGCGAATGTCCCTTCGGACCAGACCGTCTACCAAGCCGACCGCGATAGCCATCAGGAACAATGGCGTGGTCAGGGTTAGCACAATCAGCCGAACGAGAAATGTGAGAACGGAAAACACAGCAGCCAAGGCATAGTCTTCGATTAGCACCATGGCCGAGCCGATCGCTTGGTCGAAGCTTCCGTCGCCCCGTAAGCTCTCTAGATGGTAGGCCTCGGATTGGCCATGGAAGAACTCCACGATGCCGGTATCTTCAAAGCCTGCCTTGTATGCAGCCTCAATCAGTTGGCTTGCTGTCAGCCCTGGCTCCTCGAGGATGAGGCTGTTTGTGAAGTCTTCCGAAATCCAGTCCAGCTCAAGGAACATCATGTCGCGGGCGTGGTGCCACCCCTGATCACCCCAGAAGAAGTAGAGGCCGATCCATTCAAAAATGACGCTGAGAAACAGAGATAGCAGCATCACCCCGATGAAGCGGAAGGGGAGAGAGATCGTCTTCCCTAACCAACCTTGTTCTCTGATCTGTTGTTGCTGTGCAGTGTTTGCCAGGTCAGCCATGGCGGGGTCCTAATGTATTGTGACGACAGCCGTTTCGCAGCGCAGAACCACTTGGCCGGCAACGGGATCTACCACGCGTATTGCCGGGGAGAGGTTTCGCCTAACCCATTCCGGGGCCAAACCCTGGCGATTCAGCTGATCGAACAATGTCTGCCCATCGAGCCAACCCAGACGCGCTAAACCAACGAGTCGAACCAGCGCGAAAGACAACGGAGCATTCGCTTCGGCCGCAAGTTCAACGAGTCGGATCTCAGAACGGGTAGGAGTTTGGGGTTGCATCATCATGCGCTCGGCTCCTGCTTCGTCTGCTCAGGCATCACCACTGACTGCGCGACATCTCCCTGGTCCAATTCAAGGTCATCAGGCAACGCATTCGCGATCGGTGAAGCGAATCCAGACCCGTTCCACCAGTCGCCACCGTCCAGGTAGTTTTTCCTCATATACCCGGCCAAAGCCTGTAAGTCCTTCGGCATATCCTCATCCGGATCGGACGCTGGGAGAGGCATACGGACCTTCCAAAGGTTCCCCCCCTCGATCAAGGCAAACGCTTGGCCTTTCGGCAGGCTCACCACGTTTGAGGGCTCGATGAGCGGGACCGTGACCGTGCTCACGCGGTCCTGAGTTTGAGAGGTAAACGCGGTGTTACCAGTGGGATCTGAGGTATCGGTGGCACCACTGACCTGCGTGGTGGTGTAGACATCAACCTTGCTTAACTGGCTGGTCAGTAGCTCTGCGGTGGCGGTTTCGCGAACGCGAAGCATGAAGAGGTTGTTGAAGTTACCGATCACCTGGCCTGCTTTGGCTTTGTTGCCGATCTTCGCCTCGATATCGCTCATGGTCTGGGTATAAGCGGTGACTTGGATTCCAGCACCGCCACCCTTGTTGATCATGGGAATGAACTCATTGCCCATGAGTTCGTTGAACTCGTCCGCGTGGAGGTTGATCGGCGTTTTAGACCCCCCATCTGCCCCTGGCAAACCATCATCGACGCCGTACTTGTAGATGTGGCCCGCAACCGAAACCAGATCCGAAAACATGGAGTTGCCAACAGCCGCTGCTACCTCAGGGTCGGATAGCGCATCCAGTCCGATGTACACGACTCCGCGCTTTCGGACGATCTGCATCCAGTCAAAGATCGGCCGCGGATCGTTCAAATCGTTGTAGTCCGGCGATATGAGCTCAGCCATCCGCCCAGTGGTCAGCTTCTCCAACAAGGGGAGCAGGGAAGCGACGATCTTGTCGAAATAGGTCTTGTCGTAGCGCACTGCGCTCCGCAACCCATCCATTACCGGATCCTCGACTCGCGTCTGGGACAGGTACTGATCGATCGCAACAACCCGAATCGGCTTGCCCTTCATGTTGAACGGGATGTTCTTGTCGTTGAGCTTCCCCTCGATCGCCACAATCTTTTCCCAGGCCTTCGGGTCTCGGCTGTCGAAGTACTTTTGGCTGTACTCCAGAAACAAACCCTCGATGTTGATGACGTGTCGCTGGATCTTTGTGTAGTCAGGCCGCTGACCCAGCTCGTTTAGAGCTCTCGCAATGATGTTCACGAACCGCCAGGAGAACTCCTTGAACGCAGCGCTGTTGCCTTCGCTCGGCAGCTGACCGGCGATCCTGCTTGCCACCTCGGAGATACGTCCGAAGCGGCCAACAGCGTTGTACCTGGCAGAGTGGTCAGGCCACCCAAGGTGAAAGACGTAGAATTCGCCGAGCCTGCCGGCACGCTTGGCCTCGATGTACATTCGCTTGAGCAGATCCGCATCGCCTTTTGGATCAAAGACGATCGTCACTTCGCCTCGACGTATATCCTGGGTGACGAACACCTCTGCAAGGCGGGTCTTGCCGACGCGAGTCGTGCCGAGTACCAAGGTATGGCCAACCCGCTCGCCAAGTGGAAGCGAAACCTCAACCTCGTCTGGCTCTATGCCGTGGAGGCGAGGGCTCCCTCCGACAGGCGGGAGGGGGCGCACGGGATTGCACCAAACATCCCAGCTCGTCAGCTTCGGCAACAGACTTATGGGGAAAGGCGCCCGCTCAAGCTTTTCCTCCAGCCGTCTTGCGAAGAGGTATGAGCTGCGAGGCTCGACGTAGTTGCGGTACTCAGGTCGGAAGGTCTGTATCAGCCGTTGGGTATGCTTCTGCTCCCACCGAAAGCCACGGCCAATGAAAAGACGCTTGTTACTGACCGGAACCTGCTTACTAGTCATCACGTAGCGGGGGAGGCGACGTATGTTGCGTTGGTACCGGAGCACAGTCAGCCCTTGCCTCAGTCGGACGCCCCCAAAAGCAAGGAAGAAAACCGCAGTGACGTAACCGAACTCCGGTGACAAAGCGAGCGCCCATGGTGAGTAGATGCTCAGGAAGGCGCCGCAGAAACAGACGAACACCGTATAAAGCTCAACGGGAGGCCTCAGTAGCGCCTCTATCGCGTGTTGTTTGACTGGCATGTTATTGCTCTACGCTTTTGGCAGTAATCAGGACGGGGTAATGGTCGAGCCCCAAACGCTCGGCAACGTCATCTCCCGCGGCCGGCACCATCCTCAAGTCAGGAGCTAGCGCCCTCAACTGAGCGAGTCGCCCAGCTGTTTCCACATTCACGACCATGCCCACGGCTCCCATGGCGCTCAACGCCTCGCTTCGCTCAACGAGCCACTGTCTCGACAGGTCATCATCGCCAACCATGAAGAAGGGCCGCAGACCCGGGGCATTTATCTCTCTCCTCTGGACCCGACCTGGGGTGACGCGCTGAGCGCGAACTGGGAGCATGTTCGCTTCGGAAATTTGTCGCAGGGGTTGCTCCTGCCCCCTGGCTGCGGGCTTGCCGCCTAGCGCTTCGTAATAGCGGGAAGCATCCTCGCCTCCACGGTCCTCGATCACCTTCAAATCCGCAGTAGCAAACCCGCAGGCCAGTGCCAGCGCTCCGCCAATGCATAACGACATGCGAGCACGACGCGTAGGGAGGCCCCCCCTGGAATGAGTCGCCGTTTTCATGGGTTCGTCACCACTAGAGTCGTCAGCTTGTCTCCTGCGACGCGCTGAAGCTGTTTACCGAACGCAAGGCGGTAACGCGCGGCGGCCTCGCCACCTGCAGGACGATGGTATTTACCAGCAGCGGCAGTCCAGTCACCTGTTTCGTCGTACCAGCCCCGCAAGATTTGCGCGCTTACCAGTAGGTTTTGATAAGGGTCCAGTGCATCGCACGGAGTCTTGAAATGATGGCCGTTCCAACCGATGTTCACCTGGCCTATCCCTGCGTCGACTCGCTTGGCGCCGACTTCCTGGATACCGATGAGCAGAGCAGTGCAGGCAGCACTGCGAGTGGCGAACCGGTACGGCTCACCAGCAATGTTCAATGTCCACGGCCAAGGAATGTATCGCCCGTTAAGCCTCGTCCCTGACTCCTGCAGGGCGAGGGAGAACAACACTGGTGACGGCACACCAACCGACTGCGCGGCCAGCTGATAGGCAGGCGGAGGGGTTTCCGCAGCAAAGATCGCCGGGGCCAGCAATCCCGTAAGCGCGAGGCTCGCAAATGTCCTCATTGGAGCACCCACTTTCCGTTGGCGAATCTGAGGGCCAACGGCAAGTCAGTACCGAGTTTTGCGTCCGAACTCTCTTGTAGTTCCGCCCAGCGCCCTTCGTCGTGGTTAAGAGTGATTTGCCGGCTACGGACCCTCTCCGGCTCGATCCCAGCACTTCGTGCCCAGCTGCGAACCTTAGAGTCGTCACCTTCGCTGCCTACCACGTATATATCAAAGGGAGTGTTTGACCGCTGCAGAGCGATAGCCTTCTGAACGCATGGAGCACAATCACTGGCCACGAAGAGAGCTAGCCGGCCACTCCCACCAGAGGCGGGAAGCCTTGCTTCCGAGCTACTGAACATAGGCTTTTCAGGCTTGAGGTTTACCACCTGCTGCCCTTGCACAACGACGCCTACAGCTTCGTCGTAAGCACGTTGATACAGAAGCTCCTTCTGCATCCGCTGCGTCTCCATCTGTGCCTGAATCCGCGCGTAATGCATGCGCTCCTCGTCAGTGCGCGCTTCGATACCTAGCACGGATACCGGATCGAGGCCTGGCGAATAGATTCCCCTCGGCCCGTCCATCAACTCTTGGTATCGCTTCCAATCCTCGGCCGTCAGGCCCCACTCGGCAGCTTTCTCCTCTGCGGTGCGTGCGAGCTCGGTGTTACGGATTTGACTGTCCACCATCGTCGAGGACGAACCATCAGCGTGAACCGTTGAGGTGAGCGCAAGCAGCAGGGGGAGGATACGAACGAAGCGCATGTGAGCTCCTACCTATCGAAGAAAGACGACTTGTTCGGTCCCGCGCACATCAAACTCAGCGGTTTTAGTGCCGATTCGTTCCAGCCTCCAGGACTGCCTGATGTCCCCGGGGCGGATCAGCGAGATCTGGTCAAGCCTGGTGCTACCGACAGGAGCGATAGAGAGAAATCGTTCACCGCCGCGCACCTCAATCCCCACCACGTCGAAGGGGGGAGTGAGTACTACGGGCTTCGGTGCCGGCTTCTTCTGGGTTGGACGTGAGACAGGCTGGGTTTGAGCTGGTGGTTTGCGCACTGAGAGTGCAGCTACGCGTTTGCCCAACGCATCCATGCCGGTCTGCAAGGTCTCAATCTGCGCTGTGAGGGCAAGCAGATCGCGAGCAGTACTGTCGTCACTGCGGAGCGATTCGACCTGCTTCTTGAGCGTCTCGAACTGCCGAGTCAGTGCGGCATGTGCCGATTCGAAATCACTCCGCTGCAGCACCTGTTTCTGGCGATCGACAATGCCTGTCAGCTCTTCGTCCACTAGGGCCAGGTGCTCATTGACTCCTTTGATCTGCAGCTCAAGTCGCTTGTCTTGTTGCGCGCTGGATAAACGCCCGATCTGCCATTGCTGAACCCCACCCCAAGCAGCTAGCAGAACGAACGCCGCCCCGATCGCGATTAGCAAAGCGGGCGACTTCTTCGGTTGAGCACGACGATCAGCTACTCGGCGCTCCTCCGGCGCCATGGGGGGAGTCATCGGGCACCCCCTTCCACTTGGGTGGCAGAAGCATTCACCAACGGAGTAGGTGTAGCGATACGCTCATATCCTGGACGCTTCTCGAAGCAGATGTTGCGCGAGACCTCGTCGACAATGACCTGCCATGCGGGTCCAGCAAGGACCTGAACAGTATTCCGCAGCGTCATAGGCCCAAGCTGATATTGCGAGGCCGGCAAGGGCAGTCCGTAAAGCACCTTGATCTCATCAGTCGCAGGGCAGAGACGGTATCCAGAGCGTTGCAGCACGTAGCTCATTGCATCGTGAACGCTAGGGTTCATCGACTGCGGAACGGTGACATCGATGATCTGACTTAGCAGATCTCGCTGCTCAGCCCTGGGAGAGGTACTGACCAGTGTGTACCGTCCATACCGCACTACCGGCTCCGGTACCGGCGCAGCCCCATTGGGATAGAGATCAGGCCGCACTTGCTCAGGGACGCGGCTGGCGTTGCCAGTCCCTGCTGATGCTCCAGACTCTGACCTATGTGTCGATTGGGCGCAGCCCGCAAGGGCAATCGCAAATAGCAGAGCGCCGGCCTGGATGCAGCCCCGGGCAGCTGCGGCCGAATGTCTGGGATCAACCATGTGTAAGCCCTCATTCCGAGATGGCTTGCACGATGACTCTGCGGGTTTCTTATCGCAGCAAACAATGCGAAACCGGCCGCTTCCTATTTTTTTGGAGAAGGTCCCGCTGTATCTTCGCTCCCCCATGACCAGTTGTAGAGCGACATCCCGATGGAGGAGTACATCCGTTTATTCCGCGAAGCAATGGAGCGGACAAACTCGGTTTCGCGTGGCTTATCGAACTACCCCCTAGAGCTAGAGCCCTCTCACTTCATCGACTTGCCGGCTGTAGCGTTAGCCATTGCGAAGGATTTTTCGGAGTTCCTTCCTCACACTGACGTTCTGCCTGGGAAATGCTTCCGTGTGGCCCGAGAGCTGTCCTACGTGCTGTTTGATCTGAGGATCAGACATACCGTTACCGTAGGCGATGTTGAGTTGAATGACGGGCTATATGTGAATGTGAGCTCAGAGCAGCTGCTGCGGGACGTGCTGGAGGGCTATCAGCTCGATTCTGTCGAGGGTCGCCCCGCCGGCAAGCCAATCAATGCGCATGCATGGATCACGCTGGAGAACGGCTCGGTTATCGACGCTACGATCTTGGCATCGCAACACCGTAAGAAGGCGGGCGCAGGCAAACCGCTTTCCTTTGAAGATGCGGTTTTCTACACCGGCAAGCCGGGTACAGTCGTCCGCCGACATATCCCGATGATGACCGGCCTCGTTTACCATCAGAAAGCCCTGACGGACTTGATAGACGGCGATTTCCAGAACTACTGCCAGTGGTCCGAGGATTACGGACGGATGATGGGCCGCATGGACTTGATGAGGTTAGTGCCAGCCCTCTCCACCATTTGAATTTGAGCTAGTAATTACCGGGCCATAGCCCGGTCTGGTGCTAGCAAGGCGCCTAAACCTACCCTACGGTTCGAAGCTACTGCCTGAGTCCTTATTCAGCCGACGCGTTTCTGTAACGTCTGGTGCTGCGTTTACCTGTTGGTAGGCGTTTTCGAGTTCAGCCAGCAGATCTAGATATTGTTGGTCGGTTATTTCCCCGCTATCCCGGAGGCCTGCGATTTCGCCGCATAGCTGTTGATACCGCGCCGCTGCCACTCCCTTTTTTCCACCAGCAAAACCGGCAATCTTAATCTGCATTCTGGCGAAGGCGTCGCTTACCGCATTGCTCATAGAAACCTCTCCTCAGGGTCTTTCATGGAGTTTTCCTTGTTCATCAGGTAGAGGTCCAGGAGATTGTTCGTCCTCGGAATGGGACCTGTAGATCCGCTCCGACAATTTGTTCCGGCTTCAGCTGGTTAACGGGAGCATTGCCAATGACCTTCCCCGAAACCTGCCCCAACAGTTCAAGCATTCCATGGTTCACGACATTACGAGACACCTGCCCATGGACTACCGCCTTACCGCCCTCTTCAATAATCAGCCCGCCAGCAAGCTGGCCACGGGCAATCAGTAGCCCACCAGCTTTGACATAGGTTGTCCCGGTAATTTGGCCGGTGGTTTCTTGCTGATCGTTGACGATCAAATCGCCTTTGTGCTGCATACCAAGTCCTCGATTCAGTGAGGTGGAGATCGCTCCTCTCCTACAGCCCAGGCCGATGCGGGGCTAGAGCGGTGCCGTTATCCTCGATCAGTTTGAGGTGCCGACAGCGACCCAGCATTTGGCTCCGTCGTACTCATTGCCGCCTTCTGCGATGAAAACGTGACCGTCTTCGTCCACTGCATACGCGCCAGGCTGCTCGTGCCCCGCATCTCGCAAGCAGTTTTTCCAGCCGTAAACCTTGCCCTGAAAAACCAGCACAATGCCCCCTTGGCGCTCGGGGTTGGCGTCGCGGTATCGCCTAGCGGCGATCCGTAACCTGCTTAGTAGATCGTCCATCACGTTTTCTTTTGCCATACGGTTTGCACAAATCTCGACCTTAGCGCATTGCCTACTCTTAGGCTCGCACAAGTCCTTTCGACAGATGAAAAAAAGCCCCCTTGCGGGGGCTAGCGTTTAAAGTGATTCAACAAGCGACGAGCTGCCTGGCCAACGCCATCTCAACCGAATCACCATCCTGGTTCAGCGAATCGAGCCCAGACTCAGGCACGTCACCAGATGTGGATTGCGATACTGCGATCTTCTTGGCCATCAGCTCCAGGCAAGCGATTTGCGATGTTTTGGCGTAGCCCAGAAACACCACCCGTACCGCCTGCTTTTGTCCGATCCGCCAAGACCGACGCGCAGCCTGCTGTAGCGTGTAGACGTTCCAGCCTGTTTGCATGAAGCAAATGGTTGGGAAGTCCAGAAGATCCAAACCCGTCTTTACCAGCTCGGGATTCGTGATCAACACGTCAACGCCTTTATCCACTTGATCGAGGATCCAGTCTTCACGGCGGGCCGTGTCGACAGAAGCGCGCAACACTGCGACCTTCAAGCCGCCCTGTTCCAGGATGGCCTTCAACCGCGAGGTCGTGTCACGCGTCCCCGTGTAGACCGAGTAGGCCAGGACCCTGCGCCCCTTGGCTTTTTCCTCTCGACAGAGTTCAAGCAGCTTTCGCTCCTTGGGCATCAGCTCTGCATCAGGAAAGATCGTTGGCACAAATGCCAACAGCGCCTTGGAGCGAGGATGCTTCACTGTTTCGGCCCGGAAACAACAGTCGGGCCATGCCAATAGGACGTTCAACACAACCCCTAGAAGCGTTGTGTCCCTACGAGCCAGTGCCTGTCTCAGTTCAGCTGTCAGGGTTGCAGCCAACCGGGCGTATGCCGCAGCTTGCTCATCATCCATATCCACCTCTACGAACTCCTCTTCGTAGGGTGGCAGCACGTTTCCACCGATGTCCTTGAGCTTCAGGAATACAGTGAATGGCAGCACGTACCTCAAAATCCCTTTCGGCCCAAACCCTGGCGCTTTTACAGACCTCACACTCACAGCTTTCCCACGAGCAGTTTTGTGCGACCGCGAGTCCTTCTCGGTGTAGATGTCCTTTAGCACCCCATGCTCTCGCATGAACGCCATCGCCGCCGGCGCCAGACTTCCCCGCTCATTGGGCCGATACCCGTCCTCAATCATTCGCCTCGAAAGGATCCTGAACAGCAGGTAGAACAGATCATCGGCATAGCCTCCCATCAAGGTGCCCGTCAGCAGCAACGTCTTGCGCGCTTTAGCTGCCAGGACACCCATCGCTTGGCCTTGTGCGGTGCCAGCATTCTTGTACTCATGGCCCTCATCCACGATCAACAGATCAAACGTGTGGTCCGGCAGATACCGCTTGATGAACTCGGTCGGTTGGTAACCGCCCTCGCCCAGGCCGAACTCGATGTTTGCCATTGCCCGCTCCATACGCTTCGCCTGCTTGTCGCTGAAGACGAAGTTGCCGTCGCGATCCATCAGATTGATGAACTCGTGGACGTTGTCGGCCAGCATCGAGGCGAGAAACTCCTCTCCGAACTGGCCTACCAGCTGCTCAGCCTTTACGGGGCCGATCGTTGGTATGCGACACATGGACTTGAGAATCACAGAACGCCGGCTGCTGCCTTCCGGCTTCCCTGGACGCATCAGCGTCCACAGCCGCTCGCCGCAGTGAGGACAGTTCTGGCGACGCTCATCGAGCTGGATCTGCTCAACGGTCCGATAGTTGCCCTCGTCATCCGTGAGTTTGGTGAAACAGCGAGGACATTGCGCGACTGCCAGGCCTTTTACCTTCTTGGCAAGACAGACGGGTTTCCAGTGGAAGCCCATACGCATGCGAACCCGGCCGAGAATGAAAAACTCCTGTTTTCCATCATCAGCACAGCCCAGCTGCTCGCGCAGTTTCAACAGCTTGGTGAGAGTATCGGGGCCGTTCAAAACCCAGACACGGGCATCAGGAACGGTTTCAAGGATCTCCCGACGCCATTTGTAGACCAGGTGTGGAGGCGAGACGATCAAAGACCGGCGATAGCCCTCTCGGTAAAGCACTGCGGCTACCGCGATGGCCATCATCGTCTTACCAGTCCCCATTTCTGCGTTGATCACGCCTGCTTGCTCTCCACGATCCAGCAACAAAGCGGCAATGGCTTGCACCACGTCCGCTTGCGCCGGAAATGCCTGCCGTTTGAGGGAGGCCATCACAGCCGCCCGTTTGTGATCCGTGACGCCGGCATAAACCGGAGGGTTGGATCGGTTGAGTGAATCAAGCAACTCTTCGCCAAACTCTCCGACAAAGTCGTTGAGATCGATCGAAAGCGCAGCGCTGGTAAGGTCGTTCATGGTGTTCTCCCCTCGGACGATCAGTGGCCAGACGCGGCGGTTGCTTGGTTTTCTTCCTCGCGCACCAACAGCACGGTGCCGAAGTTCAGACTCACCACGAGCTCATCGAGAGCCTCATCATTGAGCGATGACAAAACCTCGCCACCATTGGTGGCTAGCTCATGCATGCAGTCAGAGCGGTTCACTGGGTCGCACATCCCCTGCTGCTGCCAGTAGCGCAGCGCAGCAATGATGGTGTGCAGATCGGCGTCACCGGAGCGCGCGCCGTTGGAGCAATTGTCGTTACGCATGTCTATTTCCTCAGTAAATGGGCATGCGCGGCCCCTACGGGCTTTGCAGAGGCCCACAGGGGTGGTTTTGCAGCGAATTGCTACGTTGGTTAGTACTCGGACGGGAACAACAGCGTGGTGACGCTCCTGTCCGCCTCTGTGATGATCCAAAGCCGCGTTTCAGCGCCGGCGTCGATGTCATAGGAGGAGAACAAGCGATCTCCGTTGTGCAATGCAGCCTCGTTCATGCGACGGTCTGATTCGTCCAACTCACCCCAGTCGCCGGCGAAATGCCGGCGTATGTAGGTGGCAGGATTGAATAGCCCTTCAGCGACGGCTGCCTGAACACCGCAGGTGAACACCAGATGCCCGGTGGGGAACCTGGCGGACTCTGCTGCGAGCCTCAGCGCCTGAACCTCGTCCTCAGGACTAGATTCCGGTGCTTGTGGATCCGCCTCTACTGCAGGCGACGAACTGATCCGCATGATCTTGCCCAGGTGCTCTGAACCAGGAGTGAGATCCCAAGCCAGAATCACCGGTACAAAGCGGTCAGTCAGAATCCGAACCTCGCTGAGAGAGCCGTCCTCGTTCTCGGTGAACTCAGTTTTCCGCGTTTTCTCCTTGTGGGTGTTTCCCTTCAAAACCAGCACCTTGCCGGTCTTGGAGGTGACAACTCCAGAGATAGCCCCCGCGGCCAAGGCCAAAGCCAAGTGCCAGGAAGACAACGCTCGAACTGGAGGGCGCGGTTGCGTCCCTACGTGATGAAAGTGCAACCCGAAGTCGGACCAGAGTCCAGATAGCCGCTTGGTCTCCTCGAGGAACTGCTCAGGCTCCAAAGTCACGCGGTAGAAGTGCTCTACCTCTCCTGTTGCTGCTGGCACTGTGTACGGCTCCAGTGTCCACTCAAGAGGCAGCTCGTCTGGCTCTTTCTCTCCGGTCCCGATCGCAAGAAAGTGGTCCTTGAGCTCCCCATGGGGAACGGTCCGGTCCTGATCCTTGCGTTTGGTGCGGATGCCGAAAATGACAACCTGACGAAACTGCTGCTCCGGAGCTTTGAAGATCCGCAACTCGGAGAAGTGATTGCACAACCATCCTGAAAACTCCTGATCCAGACAGCTGTTCGGGACTATGCAAACCATCACACCACCGTACTGCAGGTAGTGGATGCATCGCTGGTAAAACGCTTTCTCCAGCCGGCGACGGCCCTTGCCTTGGTACTGCGAGGATCCGCTGTGATCGGCTACAAGGTCACCATAGGGTGGGTTGAACCAGAGCAAGCCGAACGACTGCCTGGAGATGAGTGTGTCGAAGAGATCGCTCTGCAGTGCATGGTCCACCAAGGTTCTGGTGTGCTCTGCCCGCTCACGGTCATATTCGACTGCATAGACCTGAACGTCTTCCCGGCCTAGCGCATGTGCAGCCTCTGCTATAGCAACACCCTCCCCTGCGCACGGATCGATGATCCTCATCGATCCTGCAGAGGGTGCGAGCGCGCTTATGGCACGCTCCAGGGTCGCTTCGTCAGTTGGGTAGTACCCGTTCTTGGCAAAGTTGCGCGCCAGACGTGGAAACATGAGTCCCATGTGAACCTCCTGATTCGGGGTATAGAAAAGCGCAGCGGGCTATGCCCGCTGTGCGCTGGTGGTGAGGATTCCGTTTCGGATAAGGTCGCCGAGAGCGGCTTCCAGAAGGTCAAGCTTGAGATTCAACCGCCATGCTTTGACTGGCCCGAGGGCCGCCGGCAAGGGCACGAGCATTTGCTGTTCCATCAGCAGATCGAGCACAGGGCGTTGCCAATGCTCAAGCAGTGGCAACGGGCATGTCTCACGAACCAGTGGCCAAATCACGTTCTCACTCATGGCTTCGCCAGGAGGAAGAAGTGCGATGGCCGAATGGTTCGCCAGATCAGGCTGCGCCGCTCGTTTGTCGAAAATCCATAGGTGAACAAGGCTCCCGAATAGGGTTCGCCGGTAGGTGCGAGTAGTCCGCTTCTCAAGCATGTCCACGTTGCCCACGAACACCGGTATCGATCGGTGTTCGTGGGCCACATGAAAATGCTCAATACCGCCTTCTGCAGCCCCCAACGTCAGTCTGGCCAGGAACTCCTGCACGGCGGTATCGCGCCCCCATGCAGACATGAACACCAGGCCACGTTGCTCGTCGCAGACACACGCATCGAGGTAGAGATCCGGACATTCGTCCAGTGTGTAGAGGTTGGGCATGATCCTTCCTGTGAAACGAAAGGGCGCCCTCCCACTTGGGCGGTCGCCCATGTGGGTTGAGTGAAAGCCCGGGAACGGGCTATGCGTCTATGCGGTAAGGAATGCAGCCTGCAGCTTGTTGGCTAAGTGGCACTTCAAGACAGCCTTCCTCCACGAGGGGGATAACTCGTCGGCCATGTCCAAGAAGCGCAACGGACAGCTGTAGTAATACGGCCCCATAGCTTCATCGAGGCGTTTCACACCCCAAGTCGAGCCTGAACGATCAAGAAGATTGCAACAGATGAGCTTGAGTACCTGACCAGTCTTGAGCCCCGCTGTGCTGTCGTCTTTGGCTGTAATTTCTGCCACAGACCACAACACCAACTGGTCTCCTTCCTGGACCAGAAACGAGTCCAATGACCGCCGCTTCAGCTTCTCGCTTTCGCAGTCATCCAGAAGATCCTGGATCAAAGCCTCTTTGCTTGGTGCGTAGTAGAGCCAGCCCATAGGTAAATCCTCATTACGGGCCGAGTCCTTCCCCCTGCCGGGCGTTGAACCCGGCAAGGGAGTGAACCGCGCTAGCGCGGCTGTGTGATTTTCATCATGCGTTGGTACGTTCTGAACGCAGCTTCTTTCGCAACTACAGGTTCATCCGAGTTGGCGGCTTTGATCCGCTGCTCCAAGGCCCGAACAGCAGCTGGCAACAGATCTCTGTTGAACAGCGACTCCCGGAACTTGTCCGCCTCATGATCGAGGCCTACCTCTCGAAGAACACCAGTGGCCATCAGGATTTCCGCGGTTGGGATCTGCGTATTGATTGGCTTACTCATGCGCTTTACCCAGCCTCCGCGTCGCCCTTCAACGACCATTGTTGCGATCGGAAATCAAGCTCATAGCCCAACTCACCCAATCGTTTGCTTTGATCCCGGATCAGCTGGCGGCCAACGGTGGGATCGATTTTTACTACTGGACCCAAAGGCCAAAGCGTTCCGAACAGCACTTCATCGGCAGATGCAGATGGAGTGTCGGCGGTTTTTTCGATTGGTCTCTCCATCCCGAACGGAGTCATATCGTCTTGGACGGCGGGTTTGGGTTTCGTGACAGAAGTGCTGGCAGGCTTGGGCTCTGTTTGCTGGACATCTTCTTCAATCGGATCGCGCTCCCGGTCATCGAGAGCATCGGTGTCCTCTTGTGTCAGTGTGTCCAGATCATCCAGTGTCATGCCTCCCAGATGCGCTCGGACTTCCATCACGAAGCGCCCCCTGTGGGAGTAGCTCGAGGGTTTGATCTCTGTAACGACGAACTGTCCGTCGTACTTCCCCTCTCTGTACTGATCGAGCTGCGGGTCCTTGACGACGAACTCACCGATCGATGTGGTCAACCTTCCGACGTTGAAATCGCCGTTGCGGCCAACAATTGTGCGAATGGCCAGCTGGCCGGGGATGGTGATCATTGAGAGCCTCCTAGGCATGGAGACCCCCAGCGTGGGAAGTCTCCACGCAGTGGTTAGTAGCTTGGGTAAGGGTTAGCGGTACGTTTGCTCGGTTTCCTCGAACTTCAAGGAAATAACAAGGTTCCAGCTATCGCTCTCAGGAATACGCTTGCGCTCGGCTTTCAGGGCCAGGAACCTCTTGTGACTTCGATCGCCACTCGCAGGAAACCGGTTGATACCGAACTCAGCTCTCTCAGCAACAGGGTCATCCATGAAGGCATGCCAGGCGGCTTTGAGTGTGTAAGCAAGACGTTGCGCAACCTCGGTGAGGCTCTTCGGCTGTTCGATGTGAACGGCCTCGCGCCATGCCTTTTCGGTTAGAACAACAGGAAGAGTCAGGACATGGGCCTGCTCGGAGGTGAAGTATTTACGAGACATGGGATCTCCAAGATCGTGGAGACACCATGCCCATGATCGGGAGGGGTATCCCCCGATCGGGTTGGTTAGACGAACATGCATCCATCACATCGCGTGACTGTGCGCGCTTCCGGATGCTTGGCGCACTCTGGGTGACCATCACTTTCGTGACGTAGCCTTGAAGGTCTTGGCTACCTGGGCAGGTACTGTCAACGACAGCAGGCCTAGTGCGTTTGTAGTCCACAGCCTTGGAGGAGTCAACCTCTCCGGCTCGGTCCAGATAGATAATCGCCACGCTCCTTGCCTCGACAAACCGTCAAACTCCCTGTTTGACCCGGTGCACACCTTATCGCGTTCGAGAGGATTTCCAAGCTCTCGCTCGCTACCATGGAGCCAACTTCACAGCCCCATAAGACTCAAGATGAAAATACTGATTACCGCTGCGCTCGCCTGCTTCATTCTGGTTGGATGCAAGGAGCAAGGAAGCGATTTCGTCGGCCAGTGGCAAAGCGCGGACGAGACCATCACAGTCGAGAAAGCCGGTAATGGGTTCCGGGTAACCGCCGAGCTCGACAATCCCGACATGCCTTTCGGTTCGTTGGAGGAAATGCTCGACGCTGAGTCCGAGACCCTCCTGGTTCGGAATGGCTCGCAGAAGAAGGCTCTAGAGCTGTCAGGCGATGGCAGCATGATCAGCTATTTGCGCCACAAGGCACGGACCTTTTCGAAAGTAGATTGACAGATTCGCTGGGCGAAGCCGGCACAGCATGAAAAAAGGGGCCAGATGGCCCCTTGGTTTATGCAGCGATTTGACCATCGACGTCTATCGACCTGAGCAGCAAGCGCCCAACAGCCGCGGCCAGCGCCTCGAACGCAGTAAAGATCACTGACTGCCCCAATATTTCATGAGCGACTGTCTCAGAAACCCCTGCGACCACTTCCTCCGGTATCGTTTTAACCCTTGCGTGCTCGCGAGCCGTGAGCAACCGGCTGAGGCCGGGTTTCGTGGGATGAAGTATGAATGGTTCGGTGCTCCGCCCCTTGGCATATCCCCTTCCGATACATCCACAGGTAGCTGCAGATGAGGGGAGCAACTGACGCTGAAAACCCTTTCCAGCTGCCAGGTCTCGCGTTTCCTTGTCATGCAGGTAGTCGAAACTTCTCCACCGCGCATCATTGGGTGAAATAGGCTCCAGGATGGCTTCTAAGGTCGCCTCCTTGGTCCTCAAAGGGAGAACATCGTCCTCTGTCAGGTTCGTTAGAGCACCTTCCGTATAAGCAACCACAGCCATCCTTGACCGGTTCTCTAACGCTCCATATTTCGCACCATCCAAAATGCACTCGAAAACGCTGTACCCGAATGAAGCAAGAGCAGAACGAATGACCATCATCGAGGTACTGTTCAGGTAGTCGGGCACGTTCTCTATGATCGCGATCGCGGGGTTTGCGAAACGCACAAACTCCAGAAAGTCCATGAACAAAGCTCCTGCTGACGGATGGTCCTCAGTAGCCACCAGCTTGTTCTTGGCCTTACCTGACCGGGACGCTCCTGTGCACGGAATACCAGCGACCAATAGGTCGCACTGCGGAATATCCGGCCCCCGTTTCACATCTCGAATATCCGAGCAGATGGCAATCGACTCATCCGTCCACAGCATCGGATTGTTGCGCAGGCTGGCGTCGAGGTACTGCCCTTCTAGCTCTACCCCAATCTGAACGAACGAGCCGACACCGGACCGCAACAGGCCGCTGTGTACCGACCTATCCAGGACTCCTCCGCCATGAAAGAGACTGCAAACGGCCAACGGCTCTGATCGTCTTACCTTCTGCTGAAGCCGGAGCAAGCGTTCTGCAACCTTCCGATCCTTATCGATCTCGGTGATTAGGATACGGCCTAGGCGAATCACAACACGGACCTTATCGGCCGCTGAGAATACCTTCCGAAGCACTGGCGAGCGGAACTCCAGCAGGGGCACTACGACACCATTACGCTCACGGCGTGAGACGGTGAACGCTCTCCCTGCTTCCTGTCCTTTGCATGGGACCAGCTCAAGTCGCCTGGTCGACCGACACGCACGGACTTCATACCGGGCGCCAACCATAACCCCAGCTTTCAGGAGCTTTTGACCTTCCAGCCAAAGGCGGGCCACGCCTCGTGATTCGCCGATCTTCGATGTGATGAGTGAGGTGAAATTGGTCATGGTGCTCTCCAAGAAATGGAAAACACCCCCAATGGGATGTTTCCCATTGGGTGAGGTGTTAGAGGTTTAGTGTGCTGAGCTACCGGCTGGTAGAAAGCGTCGAAATGAAGGCTATGAACCGAACCATTTCATCCAAAGCAGCCCTTCGGACAAGTCCAGAAATCCAGCCCGTGTGAACAGATACCATCATTGGTGGATTCAGCATCTTCAGCCGCTATTTCCTCAGGAGTGAGGTAACCGTACTCCCCGATGGCGTACTGAATTGCTTGGGCTCCTTCGGTGCTCTGCGGATCAGGAAATGCTTGCCGCATCGATTCACAGAACGACCGATGCACAACGGTCTCGTAAGTCGGGAACTTAGCCGTAGCGGCTGCGTAAAGCGCATCGACTTTGCTCGCAACAGATGCCGGAGCTACAGCTATTGTGATTTCAGTATTCATGGTGTTCTCCAATGATGGAAAACACCCCCGCTGGGATGTTTCCCATCGGGTAGGTGTGAGTGAGACAACAGAGCCCAGCTACAGAGCCGAGACTTGCTTAGTCGAGGTGTTGCTCCCAGTTGCCGGCACGCATGGCGTCATAAGCTGCTTGGGGGGTTTTATAGTAGCCAGACTCACGCGACACAGGCCCATCATGGTCGATGGTGCCGATGTACCAGCCAGCTTTGCTTTGAAGGATGTCCAGCTTGAGGAGCTGGCCAGTGGTTCTGTATGCGTTCAGACCATACGTGACGTCCATAGGGACCTCCTGATTTGATCGGGGACGCACTCCCGATGGGAGCGTGCTCCCAGTCGGGCAAGTGTTGCGGGCCGCAACACCTGATATAGTTTATTGCTCTGCCAGCAGAGCGTCGTAGACAACCTCTAACAGCAGTTTGTGGGGTAGAACGTCCTCGTCCAGATCGAACTGATCGTAGCCGGTCAGCGTATCGAACCAGGCGAAGAACTCCTCGAAACTCGTAAAGCCTGCCACTGGCTGCTCCGGATCATCAGCAAGGTCTCGGACCATCTTGATGAGTTGCTCGAAGCTGGGTGGTTCGCCAGGTACGGCTTCAGCGATTTCATCGTACAGGTTGGAATAGTGGTTCATGGATGGGATCCATAAAGCCTCCCTCCCCACAGAGAACTCTCATTCTCCGCGGGTGGGGTTAGGCGTTGGTTTACGCTACTGAGCTGAGGGGCGAGGCGGCTTCAGAACTTGTCTCAGCCCCGTCACCATCAGATTGGTCAGCTTCGTCCGAGGAGGCGTTACGCTCAGGTGCCCGGTAGACCTCTTCACCATCGACAGAGATTCTGCCAATGAAGAGAAGACGACCTTTCAGCTGAGCTCCTGGTTGACCCTTCTTGTCGCCATTTTGGTAAATGAAAGGGTCTGTCCAGATGTCGCCAATCTTGAAGCTAACCAAGACTTTCTTCCCAGCATCGACGGCCTCTTTGCAGCGACGTACGAGCTTCTGAGCCTCAGCGCCTGCAACCTTGCAGTCAATGTAGGAATACTCAACGTCGTCGGCTGATCCGTGCAGAGCGGCCACGGTACATGCGAGGAAACCCGGGCCTTTGCGGACAGTGACTTCGCGAATGCGGTTCAGGTATCCGATGCCGGTGGTGTGTAAATCGAAAAACTTGGATTCGTTGGATTGAGTCATGATGCGTCTCCGAGACATAAGTACGGGAGAGATCACGACCCTTGCGGGAAGTGATTCCCCGCTGGGTAGATGAGTAAGCATTCGCCACCGAAGGTCGGTGACTGTTCGCTCTTCCGAATGCTGCGCGAACTTTGGTGATCATCACCAGAAGGTGACGTAGCCTTGAAGATCCTGGCTACCTGGGCATGTTGCCGACAACATCGGCAGAACACATGAACAGATTTATCATTGAACGCTTGATTGTCAAGGATCAACCCAGCCTTTGGTCAGTCCAAACCCAACATCTCAGCAAGCGCTCGAATGTCATCGTTTAATTCAAGGTCATGACGTCCATTCATAGCCTGGAGTAGCGCAGCTATAGCACGCTCGGCGCCTAGTTCGCCAAGCGGCCCCTGCAACAGTCCCAACAAGAACAAGTTGTCAGGTTCCCCGTGGGGAAGCTGTGTCGCGTCCAGAACTCTTCTAAGCGCCGAACCTACAGGCGCTAGACAGGCGCTAGAAATGGTATTTGATCGGCGTAGACACTCTCTTCTCCTGCTAAGAGAAGATCCGCTGCGATAACAGTGAAATCAATTGAGCGACCGTTCACATAGCTATTTCTTTTGCAAAAAAAAAGCCCCAGTAACGGGGCTTTTGGGTGAGGTGAGGTTAAGGGTGACGGTGGCGAAAACGCTGAAACTCGCGCTTCACATTTGGCCAAGAAGCGTAGAGTCCCACACCCCCCATTGTGACTACGATCAGTGCAAGGATGAGGAGTCCAGCAGCTGTCTGGCTCATATCATTCCTCCAGAGTCATCAATATACCTAGACCCCACAGTACCAACCCACTCACGGCAGCGCAAGCAGACAGCAAAGCAGTGTTACCAATGAACATGCTGATTAGCGCAGCTGCAACAGCAGTCGTACCAACCTTGCGAAGGTCCTCGGCAATTGCCTTCTTTCGGATTGAGTTCATGTGACAGTCCTTTGGTTGAAGAGCAGAAGCGACTGGCTGGGCCAGACGCTTCTGCTTGAGGTGAAGTCAGATCAGCGCGTCCAGAGAGCTGCGCGGACCTAGTGCACGAGGGAACGATGGAGAAGGCGCTGGCCCCTGATAGTCTGATGAAGCATCAGCGAAGCCATCCCAGCCGAGCAGAAACACCTGAGGTGCCTCATCTGCGGAGGTAGGCTCATCGATCAGGGAGAGGTTTCGAGCCTGCCACGCAGACAGATCGACGCCTCGACGCACCATCGTTGGGGTAGCTGCAAGCGCGTCATAATCCACGTTTTGTGGTACTTGGCGCTCAGTACGGGATGCCAGGACATCGCGCATGCCGGAGACCAGCGGGCGAACGAACTGACCGAGACGATAACCAGCGTTGTAGCTGTTGGATGATTGCATGGTGAAACTCCTTTAGAGCGGAGGTCCACCAACCCTGTCGGGGAAGTGGATTCCCCGTAGAGGTGAGAGTAGGCATTCATCATCACAGTGATGACCGTTCGCGCTTCCGAATGCTTAGCGAACTTGGGTTTGGTCATGCGTCGAGACGCACCGCAACCTAAGACCTGGTTGCGTGGGCATGTCGCTGACAACGTCAGCAGTACATAGCGGAATCATCACGCTCGCATGTGCACATGTCAACATACTGACGCACGCGGGCGGATAGACGGAAATCGGGCGCTTAACGGCGCTTGATCATCTGCGATCAGGGAAAGAGGAGGGAACAGTTGCCGAGGGAGACCCCTCGGCTGATATGAGTGAACCACCTATGATTTGCCTCATTGCCGGCCCCTGGCATTGACCTGGCGATGATCCAATTCATCCGACTCTTATCGTGGCTTGAGTCGATATTGTCTGGCACACATCCGCGTACAAAAGGAACTCGTTGTTTCACCGGCGAGTACCGGCAGTGACTACGGTAGCCCCAGAGGGGTGGCCTAAAAACCGTTTGTTACGATTTTTAGGGCACCCATCTGTGGACTACCTCACGAAAAAGGGAGGGCTGTCACACCGGAGCAGCCCTAGGACAAGCAAACTTCGAACTTCCGGTCTATGCCATCCCATCTACGAGTTGACGGCTGCGTGTCTGAGGTGACAGGGAGACTCACGAAAGTGCGCACGCCCTTCCCGAAGTTATGCGCGCTTTGGGTTAGGAGCCGGAGGCGAGTATCAATCACTTACGGCTCCTGGGTTGCTACTGATGACCGACAGTAGCCAACGGGGTGATACAAACTCATTATGTTGGTGGTCTGTGGTACACGCAAGGGATATGCCCCGCCCTTCCCTGTCAATATTGACGAATTCCATTGCATAAACGTTCCGAACGCGTCTAGCTCGCAGCAGTAGCCTTGCGGTTGGGTTTACGCTTGGAAACAGATTTTTTGCCTTTCTGCTCGATGCTGATTGTTCCGTTGCAGTCTGGGTACTTCATGCATGACCAGAACGGCCCAGTCTTTCCGGGCCTGCGCCGCATCTGCCCTTCGCATACAGGACATGGCGGGCTCGGCTCGAGCTTGAAATTCATCTTCGTCGCCGAGTATTTCGTGACCATTTGAGTGATCCAGGTGGACTGCCGGGAAACGAAATCATCCAACCCCATCGTCCCCTCCTCCACCATGGTCAATGCTTGCTCCCAAACGGCTGTCATGCCTGGGTTCGTTAAAGCCTCGGGGGCACTGTCGATCAGGGCGAAAGCAGCATCAGTAGCTCGCAACGTGCGGCCTTTCTTGAAGATGAAGCCCCGTTCTAGGAGCGTCTCGATGATCCCGGCCCTAGTTGCCTCCGTCCCAATACCTACCGTGTCGCGGAGCTTCTGCTTCAGTCTCGGATCGGAAACGAGCTTTGCAGCCCCCTTCATCGCTTTGATCAAATCCCCCTCGGTCAAGTGTTTGGGCGGAGTCGTCATCATTTTTGCCCCCGTGGCAGCGATGACTTTGGGCCGGTCCCCTTCCACCAGGTCAGGAAGAACCTGCGCAGACGATTGGCCAGCTTCCTCCTGGCCCGCCTCCTCTTCATTCGCCTTGGCACCCTGATCGGTCATCACAGCCTTCCACCCAACCACCTGCTGCAACCGGCCAGACGCCTTGAACTCTTGATCTGCAATCGTCAGTTGGACGATGGTTTTGTCGTACTCGTGAGCGGGTAGAAATTGCGCAAGAAAGTGCGCTCGAATAAGCCGATAAACAGACGCTTCCCGCTCTGACATTCGCTCAATGTTGGCTGGCTCGATCGTCGGGATAATGCCGTGGTGAGCGGTGACCTTCGCACTGTTCCACGCCCTAGATTTCACCTGCGGATCTAACCTCCCCACCAACGGGGCCACTGAGGGATCGGTGCGCACCATCGCAGCGAATATCTGAGGCACCTCGCTATGCATGCTTTCGTCGAGATAGCCATTGTCAGCACGCGGGTAGGTCGTGGCCTTATGGGTCTCGTATAGCGATTGCGCTATATCCAAGGTCTGTTGAGCCCCCAGCCCTAACTTGGCGGAACAAGCTTGTTGCAGGTCACCCAGGCTAAACGGAAGTGGAGCCGCCTCAACAACGCGCTCCGTAGCTACGGCCGAGACGCGAGCAGCCCCGGTGTTGAGCACAGCCGCCTCGGCCTGCCTGGCAGCCTGTTCACTGCTACAGCGCCCCTGTTCATCCATAGCCGATGCCGGCAGCCATTTCGCAGTAAACGTCGCCTGGTTGTGGCTCAGGGTAACGCTCAGGTCCCAATAGGGTTTGGCGACAAAGTTTTTAATGGCTCGGTCACGGTCAACAACGATACGGAGGGTCGGAGTTTGCACCCGTCCGATCGAAAGAACCCCCTGGTAGCCTGCTTGGGCACCAAGTAACGTGAAGAGTCGGGACATGTTCATCCCGACCAGCCAATCTCCCCTGCCCCGAGCCAGGGCCGAGTAATACTGGTTGATGGTTTCAGACGCTGGCCGAAGGTTGGCCCATGCCTTTTTGATCGCAGCCTGGTTAAGCGCTGATAAGTGCATCCGCAACGTTGGGCCTTTGTAGCCGCAGTGCTCGATGACCTCCCACGCGATCAGTTCCCCTTCTCGATCTGGATCAGTTGCGATCACGAGCTCTTTCGCTTTGGCGAGTAGGGCCTTGACCGTTTTCAGCTGACTCTGTGTTTTGGGCTTGACCTTCATCTTCCAGTCGGAAGGAATGATAGGAAGATCCTCTAACGACCATTTCTTGTATCGGTCGCCATAATCCTCTGGCGCAGCATTCTCCATGAGATGACCGATGCAGTAGGTGACCGCAAGGCCAGTTCCTGTAAAGCAACCTTGGCCCCGGTTGGTTGCACCGATGACTTTGGCCACATCAGCCGCCTGGGATGGTTTCTCACATAGTACGACGCGCATAGTGCCCCCTCGGTTTTCCCGAAGATTCCACTGGATGCGTCCAGCCTGTAAGGCGAAAAGAGAACCGAAGGAAATTGCTTTTCTAGACCGGCCTGTTGCGGCCCGCAACACTATGCGACCGATGCTAGCTGCCTCATCGCGTCCTCAGCGGCTTGCTCAGGCTCGAGTAGATCGCTCGCCAGTGCCTGCTTACTCAGCAGCATTTGCCAGAGATGTTGATCGATTGATGACTCGACCAACGGAATCAGAACCATGACCGGACGAAGCTGGCCGTTTCTATACGCTCGATCCTCTGCTTGCGCCTGTAATGCTGGCGTCCATGGAAGACTGCAGAACAGAACGTAATTGGCGGCAGTCAGGTTGATGCCAGTACCCGCAGCTTTCGTGGTACCAACAAAGACGCGGCAATCGGGATCGTCTTGAAAGCGGTCTACTGCTGCCTGCCGCCGCTTTCCGTTGTGGTGACCCATGAGACTGGCCGACGCGATGCCAGCAGCAGCACAGCTTTCCTCGATTACGGCAACCGTCTCTTTGAATTCACAAAAGACGATTGCTTTGTCGTCAGGTCCCATCTGACTGAGTCGGTCCACGACTGAGGCTACTTTCGCCCGTTCGAGCAACAGACGCAGCTGCCCGATGCGGACCAAGGGTGTGTCCGTCCCGCCTAGAATGGCCTGATATTCAAGCCGTTCCGCGTCGTTCATTTCCACGGGGAACGGCTGTCTATGCTTACCCTTCAGCTGCGGTAGTACGTCCTTCCGCCTACGCAGCATCCAATCGGCCAGACGCTCCCTGAGCGCGTTACGAAATTCTTTGCTGCCCGCGAACTGTTCACAGAACTCACGGAGCTGCATTTGCCCTATGGGATGGCCAGACAAGCGCAGCAGCGTATGTAGCTCGGCCTCGCGGTTAAGGACCGGTGTGCCTGTCAGGAGGTACCTATTTGGAATCTGCGCCGCGATGTCGAAGGCGTGCTTAGTGCACTCGGCCGTGGGCTCCTTCAAACGATGGGCCTCATCGATAACCATGACCGAGAAGCCTGCGGCCGAGTGGACGAATGCCCCTAGCCGTTCGTAATTGGTGACAACCCACTGGCAGGCCAGATCGTCAACTTGGAGCGATACAGATGCATCCGGCTGGATCAGCCGGATCTCGCGCTCGATATTCAATATCAGAGAGGCCAACGTGACAATTAAGATACGCCCCCCCTTCGCTTGTATTAGCGAAGCGGTCAGCGCCTGTCGGGTCTTTCCTAGTCCCATGTCGTCCGCAAGCAGTGCCGAGCTCCTGGTTACCAGGAACCTGACTCCTACGGTTTGATAGTCATACAGCGAGAATGCGCCTATGGCTTGGTCAAGCTCATCAGCTTCCCACGCATGGGCAAACATCTGAGGGACATCAGCAAGATATACCTCGTGCGCACCATCCTCTCCTTGAGCACCTCGGTCTGGAGGCTCTCCCCCAACCTTGAGCGAAACGATGTCTGAATCGACCGAAACCGTCCCGTCACTATGCAAAGCCCGCGGGATTGTAGAGATCTCAATCTGGCTCTCGGAGAGACCGACCTCTGCTACCAGCTGTTCAAATAGAAACTCCAAGGAACTGTCCAACCGCCAACCTCTCATAGGCGGTAGGAACAGTCCTCGAAGCGAGCGGTAGAGGGCTACTACGGCAGGATGATAGTCCCCGATTGATAAAGCTCCGCCATCGGTAAGCGGGAACAGTTGCAGCTTCATCCCCCACAAGAATGCATCCAAACGCGGACAAGCTCGCGCTGCGTCCAGCTTCTGGATGAAGCTCTCGTACGACTCTTTGCACTGTCCGTCAGCCAACTCCATCAGCTTAGTGAACAGCTCCTCCGGCTCGGTATGTAGCTTCGCCTTCGGAATTCGCCAGGCACGGTAGTAGGGATGATCCTCATCCCCTATATAACTTCCCCCGAACTGTTGCAGCAGCCGGCCCGCGCCCTGGACGAAATGGAGTACCAGCCCATAGTCATGGCCGTCGAACACCGCACTTTTGATAAGCGACGGTCGCTTGACCTTGAAGCTGGCCACCTAAAGGCTCCTATTGCAGAGCCTTTTCAGCCCGCGCTTTTACCTCGCGCATTACCGACTGAATGTCCTTACCGCCCGAGTGTTTTTGCTCATAGGTGATGACCGCCTTCGCCCCGTTTCCAGCACGCGTGACTCGCGTCGACAGATCACCGTTGTACGCCTGCGTCTTCATGAAGTAGAACGCACCTGGGGATGCTTGATAGGCGTACCCTGGACCAGCGAACGCCATTTTCCCTGCGTTGCCCATCTGGGCGACTGCTTCATCCTGGGTCATGTACCCAAAAGCGTCCTTCAGGCGCATTCCGACCATGTCCACATTCTGCGCAAACGCGATTTCAACCTGCTCTCTGGCAAGAGTGTGCGGAACGGAGCGGCTACCTGATGCAGGACTCTGGCTCGACGAAATGGCCGTCGAATACTCGGCTGGGTCGTAATTGACCGGCTCCCCTGTTATTGGGTTGTTGATACAGGTCATGCACTCGTTGCCGTAGGTCACATGGTTGCCGGAGCAGCCCGCAAGCGACGCAGCCAGTGCCAATAGAGCAGTACCAACAAATGCTTTCTTCATGCGGTGTTCCTTTTTGGCATCCGCCCTACAGGCGGCACGCTGGAGAGGCCGATCCGGCAAAAGCACTCATTCAAGTGACTTCTGCCGGTGAGCGTTTTTTTCGATGAGCCCAGCATGACCGAATGAGTAGTCCACGCCACAATGAATGCGAAATTGCATCTGTTGCATTTCAGGACGGACAAACTTTTCGGTAGACAAAAATAAGCCCGACCATTTTGTCGGGCTCATGAGTGTTGCGGGCCGCAACGCTAGGCCTCCTCGGCCTCCCGCTGCCGGCTTCTGGCAGGGCCCATAATCACGCTCTCGACGCGGTACGGCAGGATAGAGATTCGGTCTGCCCGTACCTTAATGGAGAGGCGATCCTCGCCTTCGCTATCCTCGAATGGCTCCATTTGAAGCGTCCCTTGAACGTGCACCCGCATGCCCTTCTTGTACAGCGCACAGAACTGTTCTGCATTCTGATGCCACCATTCTACTCGTGCCCAGAACCCACCCCGGTCCTCAAACCCTTCGTTTTTGGGGATTGGATTGTCAAAGTAGACTGAGCATTGCATCAAGGCTCGGTCCTCCTTTCCGGACACGCGAATCAGCTTGAACTCTGGGTCAGCGCCCATGTTTCCTTCGTTATCCCATCTCGTAGACATGCGTGCGTCTCCTCTTCGTTGATCTATCGGTCGAGCCGGCGAAGCAGAGTGGCCTCGGCCTGGGCCATCTTCTCGGCACATTCAGCCGCCTGCCGCGCAATGGTGTGCGTCAAGCTGATCTGCATGTTGATGACGATCCTCTGCAGCTCCTGCTCGTAGAGGTCACGAAGCAACGAGGCTGGCGTCTTTGGATCAGCGATCAGATCCTCCCAGACTTGAACGCCCATCCTGGCGCGATCTACCCGCCGCCAACGAAGGAATACAGTCCCGGCCTCTGTGCTCTGATGTTTGAGCTGAGCCGGCAGCATCGAGAAAGGCTTCTTGCTGGTCTGACCCAGAACATGACTCATCGCTACCTGGATCAAATCCCCCCTGATCTGCTCACAGCGTTCCCTCAACAGGTCCAGATCCCCCTTACCCTTAAAAGGCTTTAAAAAGCCCTTTAGGGAGGCTGCATGTTCCAGTGCCGCGTAGGCAGTCTGTTCCAGCGGCCGGAAGGCTCCCTGTTTCAGTTCATCGGTGGCGTTACCTGGCAACAGCTTGAGCTGCGGATTTGACCCAGCCATAAATCACTCCTCGGGATCTGCTGCAGCTTCCCCAGTTGCGTCAGAAGCCGCCTCCCCACGTCGGAGGATTGGAGGTGCAAATTGCGATCGGCGCGTACCCTCGAGTACGTCTTGGGGCAGCTCACCGTATTTCTCAATCGCATCCCGCCCACGAGCGTTTTTGGCTGCGATGTCGTCGCGGGTAGCCCCAGAGTATTTGTACTGCTGTGCGAGGCCGAACACGCTGCGCAGGATCTTGGCGCCCTCATTGATCCAGTGTTCCATGTCGCGTCGGCCTATCAGAGCGGTGTGATGTGCCAGCAATAAACGGCGAGTCAGATCATCGTAATCAGTGAGGAGGTAGACTGCTTTGAAGCCGAGTTGAGCATTGACGAACAGCGGAACCTGGACAGGGCTGATGTTCAGGTTGTCGCCAATGCTCAACGCCTTTGGGAGGCCGGCCATGATGCTATCCAGTTGATCCTGGATCTGCCTCATCTGGATCTTGGCTTCCTCAAGACGCTCCTCCATACGGATGATCCACATGTCGGAATAGGGGTCGTCTTGCTCAGCGCCGCGCTTCATCTTGTTCATGATGTTCACGAAACCGGTGAGCCCCAGAATCCCATTCTTACCGCCGCTTGCCGGACGGCCATGCCAAATGCGAGCGGCATGATGAGTATGGAGAGTCAGGTTCATCGCGCTGCGCAAAGAACCCAGATTGAGCTGAAATTGGTCGGACACTGGGACTCTCCTTAACCACGGCAGTCATTGGTATGGTGATTTCGACAGTTTCTTTCCGTGCTGTCTGCGCTAAATCCGAACTGCATAAAAAGTATTTCCCCCGGGGCTAAACACGATATTTCAGGCTTTTCGCCATTTTCTACGGTGTTGCGGCCCGCAACACACTGGCGCTTTTCCTGTTACTAAAAGTCATCCTCTAGGTGTTGCGGGCCGCAACACCTATTCATCGATCCCGTTTCGCTTGGAATCGTTCATCCAGGGTTTGAGCATGTTGCGTATGTCAGCAAGTCCCAAGCGTCCCTCCTCAAGGGAGCCTCTCTCTGAGACCTGGCGGTCCCAAGTAGGCACCGAGGCCGAGGAGGGCGAGGCATGCCGAAGTGAACGTGTATTGGCACTTCGAGTTGCGCTGTGTGGAAAGCCCTTTTGCTGCGCTGCCCAAACCACGAATTCCCCTCTGATAGCCCTCTGAATCAGTCCAAGCAGATACCCGAGCGGCTTGCGTATGGCTTTGGTTGAACAACGCGCAGCCCATTCTTCAAGCACCTCTTGGCCTAGTTCGGGTTCAAGGAGCCGCAGCGCATCCAGAGCTTTTTTTCTCTGGTCCTCTGGCAAAGCGGCCAACGAAGGACTTAGGCCCGGTTCGGCTTGCCCCAGTACTGTGTTTTTACAAACAGAAGTATCTGTATTAACCGTACTGTTTGAGTTCGGTTTCCGAACCCTGTTGAATTCTCTGGCTTGAACCGACTTCTCATCATCCGAACTCGGCCCAGTTCGGCCTAGTTCGGATTCGGAACTGGGCCGGTCAGCTTGCGAACTCGGCCTAGTTCGGAAACCGAACTGAGCCCCGATATCCTCTTGCTGAGCTACCCATGCCTGGCGCGACAGCCGCTCGGCAAAGACACCCAGTCGGGACGGAAGGGCATCGTGATCAAGATTCTGATCTCTCAGCACCTCCGCAAGCTCGTGCTCGGCCAGAACTTGCACTGTCTTGTTTGCGTGGCTGAAGCTGGTACTGATGAGCTCAAGGTATCCGGGGTCAAGCTCTGCTGCTTCCGAGCATGAAATAGGCTCGTCATGAAGCATGTAGACATTGCCCTGATTTTGACCTGTAGCTTCATCGCGTAGTCGGGAGCAAAGTGTCAGCCACCTGGTTAGTCGGAGGACAGTCAGGCACTTAGCTACAGATTCGCGGGACGCGCGTTTGAAGGGTTGGGCTGACAGAAACTGCTGCAGGTGGTCATAGCTAGGAAAGGCTGTAAGACCATCGTCGCGAATGAGCATCCTGAAGATCTGCCAGGCATTGCGCTCCAAGGGGCTCAACCTAGGGTCAAGCAGTAGCCGCCGAGGCACTGCCTCGTGCGGGTTTCCGGTGAACAAGAGTCCCTCGCCTGGCTGACATGCGGGCTTTCCCTCTCTGACGGGGGTTCTTTCCGAAGATGCCTTCCGCTCAATCAAATCACGTTTGATCTGCTCGGAAGCAGAGGCAATCAGCTGCGAGAGGGGGAGCCTAGGCGGCAACCCCCGTCGAACTGGCGGGGTCAAAGTGCTCATCAGAGCAGACCTTGATCCGCCCAGCCGGTGATCGTGCTCCAAATCTGAGAGAGGCTAACTACCGAACCGTCAGCCAAGGGTAGGTTCGCAAACTCTTCAGCGAGGAGAATCACGACGTCCAGAAGTGCCATTGGATCGTCTATGTCAACGCTGTTCTCTTTGGACAGGTAGTCCCATCGATGCCAGAGGCTGCGCTCTGTGTCAGCGTCCAAAATGGGCCAACGTCCGCGGCGCTGCGGGACATCAAGAACCACCCGCCGATGTTTGATCTCCTGGTTCGTTAAGCCGAACAGCTGGGAGATCAAAGCTGTGCTTGCCCCTAGGCGAAGGGCTCGGTCAATGAGCCGATTCTGCTCTTCCGTGCGATCGGCTTGAACAATCAAGCGCTGCACGACCTCTGAGTTCACCTTGACTTCACACCAGGTCACCGCAGAATTCATCAAAACCGACAAGTATTTCGGTGATTGGAACGCCTTTAGTTCAGCGTCACCGAACCCCATAGCTTTGCACTTGCGAAGCTGCCCAGTGCGAAGATTGTGCAGAACTTGATGCACGATCGCTTGGTTTAGCGGTTGTTGAACCGACGAAGAATTCGGCATGGCTCCTACTCCTGACGAAGGTCGCTATCTAGATCGATGAGGCGTCTTGCCAAGCGGATTACGCGGAACAACTTGATCACGGCAGCATCGCTTAACCTGCCACTAGAGGAGGGCGTGCCCTCACTCACTTCAGCGGGGTGGCCCATCAAAAGCTGGCCCAGGTGGGCCGAAAACTGAAACTCCATAAGGCCTTCCGCCTGCGCGGTTCCGGCCTCCAGCGACTCCTGCACTACGGCATAAACTCCACTGAGTGACTCGAACAGCATCAGTGTCGACAGCGCGGTGTTGCTGAGCTCTTCGGGTTGTTCGCTCCAAGGGCGTGCATAGTGAAACCCGATGCCGCCATCTATCGGTTGGAAGTTGTCTGGCAGGCCGACCTCTGCAGCTATGCCGCGAACGAGCTCCACGATCTCCTCGCGAAGCTCGCTCGGCTCATCAAGCGATTGGCCGATGTGCCAGATATCCAAATGGGTTGTGCCAGTCGAGGTCTCGCCTGCAGATCCTGAAGAAGAAGATACCTCTGTCGCCGCGGGGTCTTTCTTCCTGAGGTTTCCATTTTTAGTGACAGCGGCAGCTGTCTTTTGAGGAATCGATTCCTGCTCTTCTTGCTTGAGGCCGGAGTGGTTGCCAGGCTGAGCACTCGTTTCTTCTTGCCCGGGCGCGATTTCCGATTCACCGCTACCAGCGACTTGCGAATCGGGCGCAGCAGACTCTGCTGCAGTTGGCGGAACAACTGTTGGTTCTGGGCGGCGAGACTTGCTGGATTCCTCCTGAATATCGAGGGAAATTAGGTTGTAATCCACACCCAGGGCGTCACTCATTTGTCCGGTAAGCTCATCGAGCACGCGCTGATAGTTGAGGGTGTCCTCGTTCTCATTGAAGGCGCTCAGTGCCTCGATGAACACCTCGTCGAACTCGTTCTCGGAGGCCGGCTTGTGCTTTGCCCAAGCTGCTTCAGCGGCTTTACGCAAACCTCTGAGCTTCGCCGCCGGGTCGGTACCTAGCCCTGCACACAGAACCTGCGGAATTGCCGGAAGAAGGTAGCGGATTACGTCCTGCATCCGGCTGATGTGCGAGTTAGAAATCGGATACCCATCGGCCTTCAGCCTGCGAGAAAGCTCTCGCTGAGATATCGGACCGCCCTCGGCCTGTTCGTACTCGGCTCGCGCCGCCTCAACGCCAAGCGCGCGTTCAATTAGGGAGAGCCCTCCTCGAACATCGTTTTCCGCCAGATGCCCGGTCAGCGCGCGGATCTCGCCCTGCCAGGGTCGGTACAGCACATTAAGGCGGAAAAATCGATCATCTCGAGTTTCTAGCCACAACTCGTTGAGGATCGATAGGCGAGTATTCCCCCCATCTCTGATGATGTAGAACTCTTCTCCTGGCCGGCGCGTGATGCCAGGTATTTGATCAAGCCCTCGAGCCCGAATCGACTCCTTGATCTCGTCATACTTGGGGTTCTTGTTGATCCGGGGATTCTTGTCATACGGACGCAGCTGATCCAGTGTCAGGACCATAGGGGTATCTGCGACCGGGTCCGAGGGGGCAACGTTTTCATGCGGAGCATTTCGCCCAGCGAAACCCGGCGACAGCAGCTTGTTGCCGATCTGCTGGATGTCGAGTTTTTTATTCTTGGCCATTATTCATCTCCGGAAATGCATTCGAACCGAACAGCGCGTCTACTAGACGACGCAACCGATCAAGCTCCTGCCGCAAGAAGTCGGCGCTCTGTAGCTGAGCAATAATTTCGGCGTTCATCGTTCTGTGGTTGAGTCGCGCTTGTTCGGCGATCCGTTCGTGCATGCCGTTAGCAGGTAGGCGGAGTGTGAAACGGTCAGTGTTGCGGTCCGCAACACTCTGCTCTTGAGAGGGGAGGCTCACGGCTTCACCTCCGTATCCAGATGAGTGCTATGAGAAGCGACATCGCCGCTTTCGATGTGAACGACCTCGGCCACACCGGCAACCTCCAGCCGCAAGCTCAACTCGAATAGCACGTCCGCGAGGCTTGGCTGGCTCTCTGGCAGCTCAAGCACAACTGTGCAGAGCGCTGGGGTCGCAGAGTGGCTGACGCTCGGCTGACGCCCGAGCGTTTTGTAATAAGCAGGGAGCCAGTCACCCCAGAAGAAGTGGAGAAGCACGCTGGGCGGGCAAATTCGAGTCACCGTAACTGGCTGCCCAAGGACCGGAGAGGTAGAGCTGAGGCGTACCAAGCCCAACTGATCCAGAGGCTTGAGTATCTTTGCCAGGGCGCCGCAAACCGGCTCAGCCTGGTCGCTGTGATAGAGCTTGGTCATCAGCTGGTTCAACTCGAAGAGCTGTATATCAGTACGAGCAGTTGCTGCTACTTCTTCGTAGGAAACATTCGGCAGCTGGTGAGCCCTGACGTCGGAAAGAGCGCTGTTCATCGCGAAACTCCCAGCGAGCGATAGCTCGCGTCGAGGTTTTCGAATCGAGTCTCGGCAGCAAGAAACGCAGTGCGTACAGTGCCAAGAGGACCGTTTCGCTGCTTACCGATGATGATCTCGGCGATACCAGCGTCCTCAGAGTCAGGGTGATAAACCTCGTCCCGGTAAATGAACATGATCACGTCAGCGTCCTGTTCCAGAGCCCCGGATTCCCGGAGATCCGCGTTCAGGGGGCGCTTGTTAGCGCGTTGCTCAAGGCTTCGATTCAACTGCGACAGTGCAACCACGGGGCAATCCATCTCCTTGGCCAACGCTTTAAGCGAGGCTGAGATGTCAGCTATTTCTAGGTTGCGGTTCTCTTTACCCGAGCTCTGCATCAACTGCAGGTAATCGACCATGATCAGTGCGGGGTCGCCAAACTTACGAGCCGCACGGCGTGAACGTGCCCGAAGCTCAGTTGGAGTGAGCTGAGGCGTGTCATCTATGACAAGGCGATCACCATAGCTATGTAGCGCTGCCACAGCAGCAGTAAGCTTTGGCCAGTCGTCATCCTGCAATCGACCGCGAGTCAACAATGACAGGTCGATACGGCCCAGGAAGGCAAGGAATCGGAACACAAGCTGCTCGGCCGGCATCTCCAGGCTGAAGACCTGTGCAGATTTGCTGGTACGAGCCAATGCAGCGTTAACCAGTTTCAGCGCAAAGGCTGTTTTGCCCATGGAAGGCCTGGCCGCAACGATCACAAGATCCTTGGGCTGCAAGCCTCCCAGAAGCTCGTCCAGATCGGAGAGATCGGTTGTAACGCCAGTAATGTCCTCACCCGAGTTGAATCGGTGATCGATTTTGTCGACCACTGCACTCAGCATCTGCCCAATATCAGTGAAGGCAGTGAGGCGATTCTGTCCGAGAGCAAACAGCTGCCGCTCGACTGACTCTTGAACATCTGTGGCAACCGCTCCCGGCGCGGACGACTGGCGGCTGCATTCGTAGCCGAGCGTTACCAGATTCCTCAAATGAGATCTTTCGCGAACGATCTTCGCGTAAGCCAGAATATTCGCGACTGAAGGCGTGTTCATAGCCAGCTCACCAAGGTAAGCCAGTCCTACTTCCTGTTGGACGTCCACAGATTTCTCTGAAAGGGTCACAACATCGAAGGGTGTACCTTCCTTCGCCAAGTCCGCGATAGCTTTGAAGATCAGCCGGTGCTCGCGAATGTAGAAATCATCAGCGGCCAGGGTGTCAGCGATGTCATCCCATGTGGAGTTATCCAGCATGAGTCCGCCCAGCACCCCCTGTTCCGCTTCAACCGAATGAGGCGGAGTGAGATCGATGGGGGACATAATTCATGCTCCCCTTCCATCTTGGTATACGGGAGCTAGGAAGCCGTAGGGCTGATTAATGTCCCGCCAGCCGATCAGAGCTGGGTTGCTTCCTGCATCGTCTAGCACAGTGGCCCGTCGCAACGTAGGGTTGGCATACGGCATGAACGAAAACAGGGCAGGGTGCTCCGTGCTTGGATACCAAGCGATCGTCAGCTTGCCAGTGCGGCCAACGAGTGCAGCCCAGGCGGTCGCGCTTGCGGGCACAGTAGGAGTGCCTCCGATCGAGCCTTGCGCTGCAATGAGCTTCTGTTCGGAGCCATGATGGCTGAACACGAGATCACCGCACGAAGTTACCTGCAGGAGCGTGACTTCGAAATCAAAAGGGCGGCTCATGAGTTAGCCCCCCTCACAATGTCTTCAACCACATCGGCAGTTAGAGCTTCGTAACGCTCGCGCCATTCGGGAAAAAGCTCGATCGCGAGTGAACGCAAAATATCTAGGGCAGCGGGGGATTTACGGTCTGATGGCGCGCGATATTCCAGGCGATGAGTGGGAATACCCTGCGTTGCCGCGCCACGGAATGAAACAGCCTGAGGAATGGCCGTCTCGACTACCTCGAAAAGGCCTTGGTTGAAGTTCGTCCGGATCAGATCAGCGATCATCCGAGCATCCGCCGTCTGATCGAGCATGTTGATAACGATTTTGCAGGGGGGGATCGTCAAGCCGAGTGCCTTGAATCCCTCCAGGTCGCTAAAAAGCTGACCGGTACCGCGGTGGAATTCCCGCGCGGCAAGCATGTGAGGCTGAATTGGGGAGATCGCTAGTTCTGAGGCGAGCACGGCCATTTCTTGAATGACAGTGCGAGTGCCCTGAGTGTCGATGATCACCAGATCGAAGTCAGAGAAGCTGCTGATCAGATTTTTCAGACGGATACGTCCGTCCGGAGCCTGCAGCATCATGTTTACGAGCTGGGAATGCGGATCGTTGTTGGTGATGACCGAAAGGTTGGGAATAACGGTTCGAGAAATGATTCGCTCAGGGTTGGTCTCGTTCTGGGCGATTAGCTCGTAGAAGCCGCAAGGTGCCTCGTATTCGAGCTGGAAGAACGATGAAACCGAGGGTTGTGGATCCGCATCGATCAGGAGTGTCCGCAGGCCTGCATCGGCACTGATTGCTCCCAGGTTGGCACCAGTCGTCGTCTTCCCAATGCCGCCTTTGGTGGCAATGATGGTCGTTACTTTCATGATACTCGCCTCTAAATAAGTTTAGAGGGCTGGGAACTACAAGTAACAGATAAGCAAGATGGAACTGATCCGACAGGATCAGATTATCCACGTGATAGCCGTCATATCACGTAATTCAGGGCTGATAAACCCAAGCGAATTGTCTCGTTTCTCCAGAATACTTGTAAAAAAGATATCTATGCAGACACCCAGCCGTCACGATTGAAATTAGTAAAGAATGATTCTGATGTCAACACGACGCCTGGATTAATAGCTGCCGTTCATCACCTAATCCAAGCGGAGCGACGGAAGCCTCAAGAATGCGGCTTCCAGAGGCCACCTAGTCCGAGCGAATGACGCCGCTGCGGGCCGCGCTGCATGATGCCCGAAGGGCATGATAGCCGCCACAAATACCCTCAGTGGACAACAGAGTTTGTGCGGCGATACCCGCGCAGCGGCCGGGCTGTCGACCTACCTCGGCACCGCGGGCTTGAAGGCAGCGCGGTTTTTCTTCGCGGGACCAAGAGGCTCGCCCCCGCGAAAATCGCACTGCGCGCCCCATTTACGCTTTGTTTTTCTCGGTGGTTAAGCGCGCATCTGCGGGTGCAGGGAGCGCAGCTCCATGCCGAGGGTCTGGGGCGAGTAGCCCCAGGTTCAGTGCCGTGCCGTAGGCACGAAGTGCACTGAGCATTACTAAGGCACGCAGTGCCGAGTGAACTGAATAAGAAAAGCGGACTGATTAAGGAGCGACACTTAAAGTCATACCATCCCGACACTTAAGTTTTATTTATCCACAGCTCCTCTAAGTTCGAGCCGCGCGGCTAAGCAAATTGGCCAGAATGGCTACAAAAAGAGAGGGGGCTTCCCAGCTAGTGAATAGAAGAGGGGCTCAGAGCAAAAAAAAAAGAGCGCATGGCGCTCTTTGGACGGATTAATCCCGTTAGGCTTTAAATCGAACCCCTAGTAATCTATCCACTTCCGCATTTAGTTCCTCTGCCTTCCAGCCAGGACGCTCCTGATAAAGAGCCATGAGCAAATCATTCCTAGCTCTGCTGTAGGCCTCGCGGTCAACGCCTGCACTCACCGGCGAGCGATTGGCCAGGTCGTGCCGTCTGCCGGCACTCTTAACGACGCCACCCACAACTAAGTGGTTTCGAGCCCACTGGGTCAGTGTCCCACCCTGTTTCTTCGTCTTCTTGTGAAGCCTGGCAGCGGCTCGATCTCTCTCATGCTTGAGCCAGCGCGCAAGGCCGAAGGCAGTGAATAGGTGGCGGCTTACTGCTTTGACCGCAGCGAGCCCCCGCCACGAGCCGTCTTCGTTCAACTGTCGCGGCTGGGAAATTGTGAGGATGTTGGCCTGCTTCAGGTCCGCCAAAGCGCGCTCCATCCGCCTCAACCCCATGCCTGTGAACTTGACCAGGAAATCGATCGTGAGTGAGACGAAACCTTCTCGCGTCGGTATCCCGCATCGCAGAGAACTCAGGTCCGTGAATTCAAGAATGGCCGATAGCGCGAGCAAGCATGCCTCTCGGCGCTCACTGCGCTGCTGCCGCTTGCTCTTGTTCGCAGCATTGAGGGAGGGCAGTCGAGAAGGTGATCGGTAGTACTGCCGGATCTCTTCTTGCAGTCGGGCAAGCACACGGGGACGGGCCTTCAAGGTCGAAGCTACCGGCAGCTCCAATCGAGGGGAATCGGGGGAATGCCCACAGAAATTACCGCCGGTATTGACCCGAGGTACGTAGGTGCGTGCTACATGCATAACCCACCGCCACGGAGGCGGTGAGCTTGCGATGAACGTGCATTTTTTAGGTTGCACGAACTCACAGTGAAAGCCATAATCTGCTCACCAAGTGGTTGAAGGGTTCCGCTCCGCCAAGAACTGACCCTTCACTTTTCCTCCAAGAAGCCCCGGTTTGCAGACCGGGGCTTCTTGGTTTTCAGGATTCTATTTTTTTCCGTCGAGATGCAGCGATAGCTGATCCTCTTCGTTGTTGTCTACTCGGTCCAAGAAGTCATAGATGGCCTGCCGCAGGAAAACGGACGAGTTTGTCCCACGCTTCTGCAGGATTTCCTCGAAACGTTCCTTCTTTGACTGGGGGAGCTTCACCCCAATGGTCCGCAAGGGCTCATCACTACCCATGGTCACTCCTTGGGTGTATATGGTTAACCAAAGTTAACCTTAGTTTCCCCTGCCGTCAAATCGCTTTTACCTTCCACAGCTGATCGATGTCTGTCAGGTAGCTCGGGCTGAGCAAATTGCGCCGCATCGCCCACCGAGGGTCAGCAGCTACTGCCGCAGACCTCAGCGTGCCTCGTCCCCATCTTGCATTGATCTGGTCCAGCACAACCATGACTGAATCTGCAGCAGGCGGTTGCGCTGGGCTAAACAGATCAGCCGTAAATTCTCCGCGCTTTCGCAAATCCATAAGCAGGATCTCCGCCTTGCTGTACTTGAAGCCCACCCGGAAAATCTGCTCCAGGCCCCGCAGAGCGGATGTGGTGAGGACCCTCACGTCGTCGGTAGGGTAGGGCAGGGCGCAGACGATCGAGCGGGCGTATTTAGCCCCTTCCCCGTGAAAGCTTGTTTGGATTCCTACTTGGATATGGCCTGCCAACGAGGACTGCTTTCTCAGCTTGCCGGCAGCCCGATCGACATAGGTGGCCACCGCAGTTTTGAGGGCCGCAAGTGTCGTGATTCGCTCTCCAAACATCCTGCTGCAGCAAATGGATTGCTTGTCTGGTTCAGTTTCTTCGAGGTCCAAACAGCTTTCACCACGCAGCTCTCGCACGGTGCGCTCAAGCACAACGCTATACCGACGTTTAACTCCAGCTGGATCTAGCTGGGACAGTTGCCAGGCGTTCTCAACACCCTCCGCTGCAAGCCGCGTCTTGAGCCGCCGACCGACGCCCCAAACCTCATCAACAGGCATGCGCTTCAGCAGCCACTCGACAGCCTGCGGCGATCGCAAATCCACCACACCTCCGGTCTTTTCACGCCACACCTTACTGGCGTGTTGCGCGGCTTTGGCCAGTGTCTTTGTGTGCCCTATGCCGATACCGACCCTCATGCCAGTCCATTTGAGGACTCGCGACTGAATGCAACGGCAATGCTCAGCCAGCGGTTCTGGTAGGCCGGTTAGATCAGCGAAGGACTCGTCGATATAAAGGAAAGAAGAACAGCCATGGACATGACTTCAGCTCAGACATTCCGCTACTCAATCTCTGATGTCGGATGTCCATAGAAAGAACCTCTTTTCCAGGAAATTGGGGCTTGAAGTCCATACCTGCGCAATTGCACCCATTTGACCAGTCAATTGCATTGGTACTGACCACCGCGTGCATCCGACTTGGCCAGTGGGCAGCAGAGACGCAACAGGCAGAAACCGGCCAGAAGCAGTCAGTCAATCATGCGTTACAGTGATTTTTTGCAGCTCTTTATAGAGCCGTTAGCTGCTGCCACCAATAATCCATAGGCCTGCCAGTCGTCAGACAGTCTTATTCTCGATCAGACGATTGCCCCGTCGATGACCAGTAGCTCACCGGTGATGGAGCCAGAGTCCGGTCTTCGGATGCAGGACTCCTGGCTTTGCTCACTCAGCGCCGATCCCGGCCATCGGTTCAGTTTGGCCCCAGCCACCGCCCAGAGACCTGAACAGGTCAACCAGCGCAATCTGCCGTTCCGTGCTGATTTGAATTAGTGTGGTCTGGTTGCTAAAGGTGCTGCGCTGGGCGTCAAGATAACGCAGGTAGTCGTCCACGCCGCCCTCGTAACGCGCCTTAGCCAGGGCCATCGCAGCCTCGCTGGAACCGGCCAGAGCCTGGCGGGCAGCCTCCTCGCGGCGCAGGGTGTCGGTGGCGGCCAGGGCATCGGCCACTTCGCGGAAGGCGGTCTGGATGGTGCCTTCGTAGTCGGCCACCGCCGCGTCCTGGCGCACTTCGGCGAGGTCCAGGTTGGCGCGGTTGCGGCCACCGGCGAAGATCGGCAGCGACAGCGTCGGGGCAAAGCTCCAGGCCCGCGAGCCGCCATCGAACAATCCGGACAACTCGGCACTGGAGCTGCCCACCGAACCGGTCAGGCTGATCCGGGGAAAGAACGCGGCGCGAGCTGCACCGATATCGGCATTGCGCGCCTTGAGGCGGTGCTCGCTGGCGAGAATGTCCGGGCGCCGTTCGATCAGTTCCGAGCTGGTGCCGGGGGCGATGTCCTGCAGCACCATCAGGTCGTCGCGGGGCGTCGCGGGCAGCAGGCGAGCGGCATCTGGCGTGCCGAGCAACAGGACCAGGGCGTTGTCCGCCTGGCGTAACTGGCGTTCGGTGCTCTCGCGCTCGGCCCTAGCCTGTTCGGCAAGGCCGACCGCTTCCTGGTAATCCAGGGCGGTGGCGGCCCCCGCTGCACGGCGCTGGCTGACCAGCTCCAGCGAGGCCATGCGGCTGTCCAGGGTTTGTTCGACCAGGGCCATGCGGCGTAGCGCACCATCGCGGGTCAGGTAGGCCTGGATGACCTCGGCAACCAGGCTGATCTGCGTGGCACGGGTCGCCTCCTCGGTCGCCAGGTAGGTCTCCAGCGCGGCCTCGGAGAGGTTGCGCACGCGGCCGAACAGGTCGACTTCGTACTCCGCGAGGCCGAGGCCGACCTGATAGTTGCTGGTCACTTCCGAGCGCCCGGTCTGCGACAGATCGGCAGGCAGGCGCTGGCGGTTGCCGCTGGCATTGGCGTTGATCGAAGGCAGGCGATCAGCACGCTGGATGCGGTACTGGGCACGCGCAGCTTCGATATCCAGCAGCGCCTGGCGCAGGCTGCGGTTGTTGCTCAGCGCCGTATCCACCGCGCGGCGCAAGTCGGCATCGACGATGAAGGTCTGCCAGTCCAGCGCCTGGGCACGGGCGCCCTCCGCGTCGGCGGCTTGCCAGTGCGACGCGACCGGTGCCTGCGGGCGCTCGTAGGTCGGGGCCAGCGAACACCCCGCCAGGGCGGCGATGGCCAGGGGCAGCAGAGCGCGACGGAGCATGAAGTGAGAGGTCATCGCATTACTCCGCTTTATGCAGGGGATGGTTGTCGGTTTGCTGAGGTTTGGTGCGCAGCAGCGACAGCACCCAGACGAAGAAGATCGGCACGAAGATCACCCCGAGCATGGTCGCGCTGAGCATCCCGCCCAGCACCCCGGTGCCCAGTGCGCGCTGGCTCGCAGCGCCGGCGCCAGTGGCGATGGCCAGCGGCACCACGCCGAGCATGAACGCCATGGAGGTCATGATGATCGGGCGGAAACGCAGGCGCGCGGCTTCGACAGCGGCATCGCGCAGCGAGTAGCCGTCTTCCCACAGGTCCTTGGCGAACTCGACGATGAGAATGGCGTTCTTCGCCGCCAGGCCGATCACGGTGATCAGGCCGACCTTGAAGTACACGTCGTTGGGCAGGCCGATGGCAGTCACCGCCAGTACCGCGCCGAGTGCGCCGACCGGCACGATCAGCATCACCGTCAGCGGGATCGCCCAGCTCTCGTAGAGCGCCACCAGCAGCAGGAACACCACGGTGATGGCCAGCGCGAACAGCATCGTCGCCTGGCCGCTGGCGACCCGCTCCTGATACGAAAGCCCGGTCCACTCGTAGCCGATACCTTCGGGCAGCTCGGCAGCGATGCGCTCCAGTTCGAGCATCGCCTCGCCAGTGCTCACGCCGGGCGCGGCGTCACCGGCAATGCGGATCGACGGGTAACCGTTGTAACGCGCGACCTGCACCGGGCCTTCCTCCCAGCTCGTGGTGACGAAAGCACTCAGCGGTACCAGGCTGCCGCTGTCGTTGGGCACATGCAGGCGCAGGACGCTTTCCGGCGTCATGCGCTCGGCCTGTTCGGCCTGTACCACCACGCGCTGCTGGCGGCCGGCGTTGGCGAAGTCGTTGATCACCGACGAGCCGAACGCAGTGGACAGCGCGCTGCTGATCGCTTCGAAGCTGACACCCAGCGTGCGGGCCTGCTCACGGTCGATCACCAGGCGCAGCTGCGGCGCCTCGGCCAGACCTTCCATCATGGCGTAGAGGAACTTCGGATTGCCGTTGACCTTGCCCAGCACTTCATCGCGCGCTGCCAACAGGGCATCGCGGCCAAGGCCGGCGCGGTCCTGCAGGCGCAGGGCGAAACCACCCGAGTTGCCCAGGCCTTCGACCGGCGGTGGCGGCACCGCCATGATCGCGCCGTCATCGAGGTTGGCGAAGTGCTGGTTGACCGCAGCCGACTCGGCTTCCGGCGACTGCGAAGAATCTCGCTCGGACCAGTCCTTGAGCAGCGGGAAGGCAATGGCCGCGTTCTCACCCATGCCGGAGAAGCTGAAGCCGAGGACCAGAAAGGACGTCTGCACGGCCTCGCGGGCCATCAGAAACTCTTCCAGCTCCTCACCCGTGGCCGAGGTGCGCTCACGGGTAGCGCCTGGCGGCAACTGGATGTCGACGATCATGTAGCCCTGGTCTTCCACCGGCACGAAGGATTCCGGCAGGCGCAGGTAGAAGAAACCCATCAGCACCACCACGCCCAGGTAGATGAACATCACCCGCCCGGCGCGCGGCACCAGCTTGCCGTTGAGTTTGGTGTAGCGGCCGGTCAGGGCGGTGAACTTGCGGTTGAACCAGCCGAAGAAACCGGTCTTCTCGTGATGGCCCTCGGGGATCGGTTTGAGCAGCGTGGCACACAGCGCCGGGGTGAAGGTCAGCGCAAGAAAGCCCGAGAACAGGATCGACACCGCCAGCGACAGCGAGAACTGCTGGTAGATCACCCCCACCGAGCCGGCCATGAAGGCCAGCGGCAGGAACACCGCCGACAGCACCAGGGTGATACCGATGATCGCCCCGGACACCTGCCCCATCGCCTTGATGGTCGCCGGCACCGGCGCCAGGCCTTCCTCGGCCATGATCCGCTCGACGTTCTCCACCACCACGATGGCGTCGTCCACCAGGATGCCGATGGCCAGCACCATGCCGAACATGGTCATCATGTTCACCGAGAAGCCAAGCAGGTACATGAAGGTCAGCGTACCGAGCAGACACACCGGCACGACGATGGACGGGATCAGGGTGTAGCGCACGTTCTGCAGGAACAGGAACATCACCAGGAACACCAGCACCATGGCCTCGATGAGGGTCATGATGACCTTGTCGATCGCCACGTCGACGAAGCGCGAGGTGTCGTACGGCACGGAGAACTCGACGTTGTCCGGGAAGTTGGCCGACAGCTCGGTCAGACGCTGCTTGACCGCCTCGGCGGTCTGGATCGCGTTGGCACCGGGCGACAGCTGCACGGCGGCGGCAACGGCGGGCTTGCCGTCCTGGCGCGAGCCGAAGTTGTAGTCCTGGCTGCCGACCTCGATGCGCGCCACGTCGCCCAGGGTCAGGCGCGAGCCGTCCTGGTTGGCACGCAGCACGATGGCGGCGAATTCCTGCGGGTTGTCCAGGGTACCCTTGACCGCCAGGGTCGCCGTCAGCTCCTGCTCGCTGGAACCCGGCGTGCTGCCGAAGGCACCGGCCGGCACCTGCACGTTCTGCGCGCGGATCGCGTTGTTCACGTCATCGATGGACAGGCCGTAGCCGACCAGCTTCTGCGGATCGATCCACACGCGCATGGCCGCCTCGGAGGCGAAGAACTGCAGCTTGCCGACGCCGTTCACGCGACGGATTTCGTTGTTGATGTTGCGCGCGGCGTAATCGGCCAGCGCCGTGACGTTGGCGTCCTTGTCGCCATCGGTGTAGCTCAGCGTATAGATCAGCAGGAAGCCGGCGGTGGCCTGCTCGGTCTGGATGCCGAGCGTCAGCACGGCCTGCGGCATGCGTGCCTCGGCCTTCTTCAGACGGTTCTGCACGTCAACCTGGGCCAGTTCGGGGTCGGTCCCTGGCTGGAAGGTGACGGTGATCTCGGCGATGCCGTTGGCGTTGCTGGTGGACTCGAAGTACAGCAGGTTCTTGGCGCCGTTGAGTTCTTCCTCGATGACGCTGGTCACCGAGTCGGTGAGCACCTGCGCCGAAGCGCCGGGATAGGTGGCGGTCACGGTGATCTGCGGCGGCGCCACGTTGGGGTACTGCGCCACCGGCAGGAACGGGATGGCCAGCAGGCCACCCAGCGAGATGAACAGGGCGACTACCCAGGCGAAATTGGGGCGCCGGATGAAAAACAGGGACATGAGAGGTTCTCCGGCTTACTGCGCCTGGGACTGTGGAGCGGCTTCGGCGGCATCTTGCTCGCGGGGGATGACCTTGGCGCCCGGACGGATAGCCGCCAGCGAGCTGGTGATCACCTTGTCGCCGACCTGCAGGCCCTCGCTGATCTGCCAGCGCGAGCCCTGCATGGCACCGGTGGTGACCTGGCGCGCCTCGACGGTATCGCCCTGCCCCAGCAGCATCACGCTGGCCTGACCGTCAGCCGAACGCTGCACGGCACGTTGCGGCACCAGGATGGCGTTCTGGTTGAGCCCCTGCGGCGTGCGCACACGCACGTACATACCCGGCAGCAACACGCCCTCGGGGTTGTCGAACTGCCCTCGCAGGGCGATTTGCCCGGTGCTGCGATCCACCGAGATATCAGTGAACAGCAGCGTGCCCTTGCTCTCGATATCGGTACCATCGACGCGCAGCGACAACGGCTGGTCGCTAGCGCCGGCAACCTTGCCCTCGGCGATGGCCGCGCGCAGGCGCAGGGCGTCGGCAGCCGGCTGGGTGAAGTCGGCGTACACCGGATCAAGTTGCTGGATACGCGCTAGCAGAGTCGCCTCACCCTGGCCTACCAGCGCCCCTTCGGTGACCTGGGCTCGGCCGATGCGTCCGGCAATGGGTGCGCGAACCTCGGCATAGCCCAGGTCCAGGCGGGCGGTTTCGACATTGGCCTGGGCCGATCGCTTGTCGGCCTGGGCACTCTGCAGAGCGGCCTTGGCGTTGTCGAAATCCTGCTGGCTGACGGCGTTGATCTTCACCAGCGGCTCGTATCGGCGAACCATCGCCTGGGCCTGGAACAACTGCGCCTCGGCGCGGGCCAGTTCACCCTGCGCCCGCGACAGGGCCGCTTTGAACGGCGCAGGGTCGATCTGGAACAGCACGTCGCCGGCCTTCACGTCGGCCCCTTCCTCAAAGGTGCGCTTGAGCACGATCCCCGCCACCCGCGCGCGCACCTCGGCGACACGCACCGGCTCGATGCGTCCTGGTAGCTCGGCAACCACGGTGAAGGGCTCGGTCTGCACGCTGAGCACATCGACTTCACGCGCCGGCGCCTCCTCCCCTTGCTCTTCGGGCTTGTCGCAGCCAACCAGGGTCACGGCGACCAAACAGGAGATCACGGAAAAAGTGATCCACTCGCGAAATTTGTTCATATCTCACCCAAGCACGAAGCCAGTACGTAGTCGAAGCCGCGCATGATCCACACCAAAATCAAATGAGTCAATATTGACTCATTTGATTTTGGTGTGAACAAAGCTAGTATCCTCTTTGAGAAAAATGAGTGTTCTAGGCAAAATACCCGCATCTGCCTGCGATAGATAAAGAGTGACCGATGGATTTAACTGCTGCCGATGAGAAATTGCTGAAGGCCCTGGCGATCGCCATCGTTGACCACCCGCGAGCCACGTTCAAAGAAATAGCCCAGGCAGCGGGAGTCAGCAAGGCGACGCTAAACAGGTTTTGCGGCACCCGCGACAACCTGATCGAGATGCTTCTGGATCATGGTTCGGTGGTTATTTATCGGGTCATTGCCGATACCGATCTTGAGTCGGCGCCCTTGGACGCATTGCATCGCCTGATCGAAGGCCATTTGACTCACAGGGAGTTGTTGGTTTTCCTCTCATTTCAGTGGCGCCCGGACACGTTTGATTTAGATGCAGGCGGCTGCCGATGGCTGCCTTACTCAGAAACGCTGGACGAGTTCTTTCTACGCGGGCAAAAACTGGGCGTATTCCGTATCGATATCGGTGCCCCGGCGCTTACCGAAATCTTCTCCTCCTTGATCTTCGGCCTGGTAGACGCCGAGCGCCGCGGCCGTATCGCACGCGCAGGTATGGCGGCGTTGATCGAGCAATTCTTCCTGAACGGGGCTTGCAACTACCAAACTTAACGGAAAGCAACGCTCAGTTTTTTTCCAACGGGTTGGCGGTGTCCGTTTTTGGCCGATTCTGTTGAAAAAGTCGGCATTGGTCAGAGGCACCGGTTCATGCCCTTAAAATCGGCCGAATTGCGCGTTGCTACGCGAAATATGGAGTAGTTCAGAGGCGGTATTTGCTCAGATTTCAAAGTCGGCCGCGCAGTTTCCTGGGCAGAAATTGCAGAGGGACTTTTTCAACAGAATCGGCCGTTCTCTGACGGTCGTGACAGTGACACGCCCTGGTCAAGTTGAACGCAATCCGTGGTCAACGCCAACCCAAATTGGTGGTCAAGAGGAGTGCAATTTCGCACATACCTGAGGACTGCTCACCACATCGCTTGCGTCGGTAGTAGCTTCCGCACTTTCCCCGTCTCTCACCGCTAAACAGCGCTTTCCGGTAGCGGACTTTAGAGCGGCTTGATACTGGCCAGCATGCAGAAATTCTGCCCGTGTAGCGTCACGACCGGACAAGCCACTAGGGTGGCGGTCAGGAAGGCAGGCAAACGGAACACGGCGAAGCACCTCGAAGGCGCTGGCCACTTGCCATCCAACTGGGCGCGGCCTTTAATCGGCGGATCTGGAAAGGAGACGGAGATGCCATTGTTGGACGAGATTATTGGGTGGGCCGGCGGACTCAGACCCTGGCAGCAGGAAGCACTGCGCCGGATATTTGCCCGGGCCGAACTAACCCAAGATGACATCGAGACCATTCTGCGAATGGTTCGCGAGCAAGAACGGGAAGACGCAACCACGGGGGGAGCACGGCCATTCACGCTGGACGACGTACCAGGCGCCGGAAGTGGCGCAACCGTGCGGTTGGTGGGTGTCTCGGGGCTAGACCAGGTAAACGGCTTCCCGTCCGGTCGTGCCTTTGACCTCGCACCGGAGGGCATGACCATTTTCTTTGGTCATAACGGCGCCGGCAAATCCGGCTACGCCCGCGTCTTCAAGAATGCCTGCAACGCTCGGCATCGGGTGGAGGTCCTGCCCGACGCTTTTGGGGCGGCAACCCCAGCTAGACTGCCATCAGCAGATTTCGCCATTTTGGTGGATGGCACTCCGGAAACCGCACGTTGGGTCCAGAACGGGCCGGCCCATTTGCATTTGAGTTCGGTCTCGGTCTACGACGCGGCCTGTGCCAATGACTACATCGACGCGGAAGGGACCCCTGCATTTCAGCCCTACGGACTCACTCATCTGACGCGCCTGGTCCTACTTCAGCGTGATTTACAGGCACGGATTGGGACCGAACGCAATGCCTTGGCTCTGGATACCCGGCAATTCGAACCGCTGAAGGGTGACACCGAAGTCGGCCGCTACATCGCCAAATTAGGTGGGGACTCGGACCGCGCCGTGCTTGCTCGATTAGGGACGGTCGGTGACGATGAACTCCGGCGACTGGAGTTTCTGAAGCGGACATTACTGGAAAGCGATCCTGTGCCGCAGGCGCTGGCCTTGGAACGTTTGGCGACACGCTTGGACCAGGCGCAGCGTCGAGCCGAGGAAGTCCAGCGCTGGGTGAATGATCGTGCCATAGCACGGGCAAAGGAACTGATTACAACGGAAAAAACCGCGCATCTCGCCATGCAACTGGCGCAAGCGCGTCTTCAGGATCGAGACACACTGAACGCCATGGAGTTGCCGGTAACGTCCTCACCCACCGCCACGCTGCTGGAAGGCACAGGAGCTGAACTCTGGCAAACGATGTACCGAGCCGCTGAGGCTTTCTCTCAGCAGACGGCATACCCTGAACATCCCTTCCCGCACCTGGAACCGGACGCTTACTGCGTACTCTGCCAGCAACCTTATTCAACGGATGCCTCGGAGCGCATGCGGCGTTTCGCGGCATTTGTCGCCGACAGCGCCACGGCGGATGCGCAAGCCGCCACGCTTGCGCGCATGAACGCTCTAGGGAAGGTGCAGGCTGTCGATCTAAACGTTCTGGATGTGCCAACACGGGCTGACGTGGAGGAGCGACTGCCCGACCTACACGCTGCCATCACCGCAGCGGCATCGGTCTGGACCGCCCGGCATACTTGGGTTAGCCAAGCCCTGCAAACTGGAAACTGGTCCCCCGAGTCAGAACCGCTTCCTATCGAAGCAAACCTCGATAGTCTCTTCGCCGCCAAAGCTGCTTCGCTCCGAGTCGACGCCAATACCCTGCGGACCTCTGCCGATCCCGCTCTACGCTTGGCGCTGACCCAAGAACTGGCAGAGCTAGAAGCCCGACAACGCCTCGCCAACCAGCTTGGCGCGGTGGAGCGCTTTGTTCAGGACAGTCAGGTCCATGCCACATTGAGCCGCTGCCATGCCGCCCTCAACCCAGCGGCAGTGTCACGCAAACTGACGTCCCTGGCGGCGACGCATGTGACCGAGGCTCTGGCCGCTTCTATGAATGCTGAGTTGAAAGCCCTGGGCTATAAGCGACGGGTGCAACCCGACCTGAGCGGGCGCACAGAGCTGGGGGTGACCAAGGTCACGCTGCGCCTGCAGGAAATCACGGCGAAAGCCTCCAAGGTGCTGTCAGAGGGCGAGCAGCGCGCGTTGGGGATGGCTATGTTCCTCGCCGAGCTCGAATCCCTGCCACATACTTCGACCGTTATTTTCGACGATCCGTCTACGTCGCTGGATCACGTATATCGTCGGGCCATAGCTCGGCGTTTGGTAGCGCTGGCTGAGACCCGCCAAGTGCTGGTGTTCACCCATGATGCGGTGTTCCTGACCGAGCTCGCGATGGCGCTTCAGCGTGCTGATCGCTCGGCCAGCTACAAGACCATCGGTTGGGACGAGTCGCCGGGACTAGTGAGCGAGGGGCTGACGTGGGCGACGATGGACACCAAGGCCCGCCTGGCTGATCTCGAAAGTCGTGCGAAAGCGCTGAACGTTCCGGTCGGCAGCGACCCGGATGATGAGCTTGAGCGGCAAATTGCATCGGGATACTCAAGCCTCCGAGGCACTGTCGAGCGCGCAATCCGCGAGGTTTTTTTGAACAATACCGTCCAGCCGTTCAGTGATGTGGTGAGCGTAGAAGCATTTGGTGCTGTCATTGGCTACCCCGCAGAGGAGTGGGAGCAGTTGCTGGCAGTGTATGCGCGGGCCTGCGAAGCTACCGAGGCCCACGACACCCCAGGCGAGCGCCAACTACCGCTTCCCGCGCGCGAGGAGTTGCTCGGCGATATCGCCCAGGTCCTGGAATTAATCAAAAACGCGACTAAACGCCGAACTGCCTACGAGAATCTACGCCGGGAGCGGACCGCGCAACGCAAGAAGCTCTTCGGCGGCTAGCCCGACGTTTCATGCCGGGCTGGTCGGGCATGGCTGTGTTTCTTTCGAATATTGCGAGCTCTCCGTTTCAAAGTTTTTTGTGGCCTCGCGGATTAAGAGGAAGCACATTGGAGGCCGGCAGTTGGCGCTCCAAGTCCGCAATACGGTCGTACAGCTCAAGAATGGTGGCGTCGGCCTCACCGAGTAGGCTGGCTAGGTGGTCACGCTGCTGCGTGATTTCCTCGATCCGTTCTCGAAGTCCACGATTTTTTCTGCGGGCTAATAAGTTGACTTGGCGCACTGATGGCGGACGTTGCTCAGCGTGTCCTTCCACGTACTTTTGGATCTCAGCGATCAGTAGGGGGAAACGAGCTTTTTTCAGTGCAGAGGGGTCGCTGCCGGCTTCCTTGGCAACGTTGTTCTGACTTACAGGCGTCCCCTTCGGCAGTCGTTCGGGCTTGTTGCTCTTCAGCCGCTCGAACGCTGCGCGATACTGCTCGCCGGCACTCATTCGCTTAGCCGAGTCAGCGGATTCAGGTTTGCCGGATGACATGGCGATAATTCTCCACACTACGTTTCTGGGCTTCCAACGAAGTCCTTAGCGGACTATCTACCTCGGCAGCGGCCAGGCGCTCATCCAATACCGCCTCCAACACTTCGACTTCGTCGAGTTGCTCGGGGTCATAGAGAACGTCCGCACATGGTTTGGTTTCTCCGGGGGAATCGCCCCCTCCGCAGCGAGCGATATTGTCGATGCCCCCATAGGGACAGGGGGTACGGCTCGTGCAGATGCCCAGCAAAATCGGTCGATGAGTGACCGTCCCCTTCTTAGCCAGATTGATCGCTTTCTTAGCATCAGAGGCTGAGATCAGGCGGACAATCTCAGATTTTCGCTTCTCGCCGTGGGGGCTGACGAATCGGTTGCTCGTCAGCTGTTGCAGCTGCCTACCCAAAGTTTCGTACATGGTGCGGACGTAGTAGGGGAGCCCGCAGAATTCGGAAAAAATCGTACGCTAACAGTGCAAGCGTCCCGACCACGCCCGACTGTAGCTTGTTGACCGGTTAATCTGTCTCGCGGCTAAAGCGATAGAACAGGTTCGGCTCGCTGACCACGTACAAATACCCTTCATCGTCGATGGTTACGCCTTCGGCCTGGGGTATGCCCTTCAGCAAACCAGCAAACCCTCTCGCCAGGGAGCGGAAACTCACCACTTTGCCCTCGTCGGTCATTTCAATCAGCAGTTTCGACTCGTCACTGAGCAGAATCAGATGGCCACTCTGTTGGTCGAAGACGACCGAAGATAAGTCAGTCGCAAACACCTTGTCCTTTACCAAGCTGGACAGGTCGCGGACGTGCAGGGAAAAACCTCCTGCCAGGCTGGCACGAAGGCCGCCCACTTCCAGCAATTGGCGGGGGTCACGCTCCTTGGTCACAAACAGGCGGTCGCCTTTCAGGTCGTAGGCGAGCCCTTCAAGGCCTTTGTTGTCCTCCTTGCCAAGCGCCAGGGTCAGAGCTGGATACTGGTCTCGGCTCAATGGTCGATCAGGAGAAAGTTTACCGTCTTCAGCGATGGGGACATCCACGACAACCAGGCTCTGCCGGCGCTCTTCGGCGATTACCAGCTGGCCGTTGCCGGCATAGGACACCGCCTCCACATCGTGGAAGCCATCCAGGCTGTAACGTCTTTCCACATCACCGTCACGACTGAGGGCCAATAGTTCGTTTGGGCCGTTGGTGACCGCCCACAGCAGGTTTAGGTCAGGGTCGAAGGTCAGGCCCGAAAGATTGTTGTCCACACCTGGAACCGGCTTAGCATCCAGCTCAACCCGATAGTCAGGCAGCCACACAGAGCGCTCCTGCCAATCATCGGTGTGCCAGTGGGTCTTGATCCAGAAGTACAAACGATCATCAAGGTGATGGGTGCGGACTTGGAATACGGCGAGCAGGGCAAGGCACAACAGCACCCACATCCAAGCACTTGCTTTCCGTGTTCGGCCCAGCCAGTGTTTAGCCATCGAATACATCAGAGACCTCGTTAATTGGGAGATGCAGCGCGCCGCGCGGTGGTTTCAACCCGACTCGACGCGGCTGGCACAGGTGATGCACAGTGGCGTGGCCGGATCGAATTCCAAGCGGCCTGAGGCGATCAACTCGCCGCATTGGTTACACCAGCCATACTCACCCTCGTGCCAACGCTTGAGGGCCAGCTGGAGGCGGACGCGTTCATGCTGCGCCCGACTGCGGATGGCATCGTTCATTGCTTGCTGCTGGAGTGCATCCATCCTCGACAAACGCCCTACCTTGCCTTGATCCAGCTCTACCGATTGCGAGCGAGACTCAGCGTCTTCCAGCAATCGATCCAGCTCGGCAGCCCGCTGTTCCAGCAGGGTCTTGAAATGGGCAAGATCGAGGGCGTCGTCCATGGCCATTAGCGCAGCAGTAACAGCGGACTGGTGGTGGTGCGGAGCATGCTGGTCGTGGTGCTTCCGACCAGGAACTGCCGGATACGGGAATGGCCATAGGCCCCCATCACCAGCAGATCAATGCCATGCTCTTTCTGATAGGCGTGCAGGGTAGGCTCTATCTCACCGCTCAGGGTCTCGGCACGAACAGTGAACCCGGCGTTGAGCAGCACTTTTTGCGCCCAGTCCAGCTGCGCCGACGACTCGTCGTTCACGGGCCCGACCATGACCAGGTGGATCGGTAGTCCCTTCAGCAGGGGGCTGGCTGCCAGCATCTCCACACCCTTGCGGGTAGTAGCACTGCCATCGAAGGCCAGCATTGCGCTCTGGGGCTTCTGAAAGCTGGTCGGGGTGACCAGGATCGGCCGGTGCATGACACGAATCACGCTTTCCAGCTGGCTTCCGACATGCTGACTCAGGCCTCCACTAGACTCGCCCTGGCGACCGATGACCAGTAGGCGCGTTTCGCTTTCCAGCTCTTGCAGGCTCTCCAGCAGATCGCCATGACGTTGCTTGGACTCCGGTGCGGCCACACCATCCTTCATGGCCCGCTCTTTCGCGGCCGCTAACATGATCCGCCCCTGCTCCAGGGCCAACTTGCCGCGCTGTTCATCCAGGGAAGCAAGCTCATCGAGTAGGTGCTCGCGGCTGCCAAGGCCGATATTGCCACTCAGATCCGGTGCAACCGGGTACTGGCGCTGATCCAGCACATGCAGGAAGGTCAACGGGGCTTCCAGGCTCAGACTGGCCCAGGCCGCATAGTCGCACACGGCTGGGGCCGAGGCGGAACCGTCGATACAGGCGATTATGTGGTTCATTGTTGTTCTCCTTCTCAGTGGCCCATGAGTTGATCAATGGCGTCGGGTTTATCGTGAACGCCGAAGCGATCCACGATAGTGGCGCTTGCTTCGTTGAGGCCCAGCACTTCGACTTCGGTGCCTTCGCGGCGGAACTTGATGACCACTTTGTCCAAAGCGGCAACGGCGGTGATATCCCAGAAGTGGGCGCGATTCAGGTCGATGGTTACCTTGTTCAGGGCTTCTTTGAAGTCGAAGGCCGCGACGAACTTGTCTGCTGAGCTGAAGAACACCTGGCCGGTGACGTTATAGCTACGATGCTCGCCGGCTTCGTCCAGCGAAGAGCTGATCGCCATGTAATGGCCAACCTTGTTGGCGAAGAACATCGCGGCCAGCAGCACGCCGGCCAGCACGCCGAAGGCCAGGTTATGGGTGGCGACCACGACCACCACGGTGACGACCATGACAATGTTGGTCGACAGCGGATGCTTCTTCAGGTTGCGCAGCGAATCCCAACTGAAGGTGCCGATGGACACCATGATCATCACTGCCACCAGCGCCGCCATCGGGATCTGCTTCAACCAGTCGCCGAGGAACACCACCATCAGCAGCAGGAATACGCCTGCGGCAAGGGACGACAGGCGCGAACGACCACCGGATTTCACGTTGATGATCGACTGACCAATCATCGCGCAGCCGGCCATACCGCCGAGCAGACCCGAAGCAATGTTGGCCACGCCCTGGCCCTTGCACTCGCGGTTCTTGTCGCTGGGGGTGTCGGTCAGGTCGTCAACAATGGTCGCGGTCATCATCGACTCCAGCAGACCGACCACGGCCAGTGCTGCCGAGTAAGGGAAGATGATGGCCAACGTCTCGAACGTCAGCGGCACGTCAGGCCAGAGGAAGATTGGCAGCGTATCGGGCAGTTGGCCCATATCGCCGACCGTGCGGATATCTAGCCCAACCGACATGGCGACGGCGGTCAGCACGATGATGCACACCAGCGGCGATGGGATGAGCTTGCCGATCTTGGGGACGTAGGGGAACAGATAGATGATGCCGAGGCCTGCGGCTGTCATGGCGTAGACGTGCCAGGTGACGTTGGTTAACTCGGGTAGCTGAGCCATGAAGATCAGGATCGCCAGGGCATTGACGAAGCCGGTCACCACCGAGCGCGAGACGAAGCGCATCAGTGAGCCGAGCTTCAGGTACCCAGCAGCGATCTGTAAAACACCACATAGCAGCGTGGCGGCCAGCAGGTATTCGAGACCATGATTCTTGACCAGGGTCACCATCAGCAGTGCCATGGCCCCGGTTGCGGCCGAGATCATTCCGGGTCGGCCACCGACAAAGGCGATCACCACGGCGATACAGAAAGAGGCGTACAGGCCGACCTTGGGGTCAACCCCGGCAATGATCGAGAAAGCGATGGCTTCAGGGATGAGGGCCAGTGCGACCACAATACCGGCGAGGATGTCGCCACGGATGTTGGATAACCAGGTTTGTTTTAACGAGTGGAGCATCAGAATTCCCAAGGCAATGGATCACGCAGCGCAGCATGGCGCAGGCCATGTGCAACTGGTCGATATGAGGTCAAATTGTCGGATGTAGGGGGGCTGTGGCGGGTGTTGAAACCGAAAGCACAGCAGAGCGCGACCGCTGGCAGAGCAAGCAGTCACAGATGATGCGGGGGGCGAAGCGCTATGGCGGCGTAGGCAGCCAGATCATGTTTTGCAGGGTAAGCATGAGGTCTTATCGAGTGTCTTTGGTAACTCAATGGCCGCGACAGTCTACAGGAAGAGGGTAATTACTGCGAGTCAACCCTGAGTAGGGCGTCCTGCTTGGATGTCAGCCTGAGCTATACCCTAACCGGATGTCAGGAAAGTGTCATTTTCAGAAGACGACTGCACCAGTTGATTGGGCGTAATGGCTGTTGTGCAGCCAGCTCCTGACAGTTCAATATCAGAAGTGATCTGCACCAATCTCGACTATGCTCAATACTCGTGTGCACCAAAGCGAGGTGAGCATGGCGACGGACACCCCACGGATTCCAGAACAAGGCGTGGCCACTCTGCCTGATGAGGCTTGGGAGCGTGCGCGCCGTCGTGCGGAGATCATCAGTCCGTTGGCGCAGTCGGAGACGGTCGGGCACGAAGCGGCCGATATGGCGGCTCAGGCGCTGGGCTTGTCTCGGCGCCAGGTATACGTTCTGATCCGGCGTGCCCGGCAAGGCAGCGGCCTCGTGACGGATCTGGTGCCCGGCCAGTCCGGTGGAGGTAAAGGTAAGGGGCGCTTGCCGGAACCGGTCGAGCGCGTCATCCACGAGCTACTGCAAAAGCGGTTCCTGACCAAGCAGAAGCGCAGCCTAGCGGCCTTTCACCGCGAAGTCACTCAGGTGTGCAAGGCTCAAAAACTGCGAGTGCCGGCGCGCAATACCGTGGCCTTACGGATCGCTAGCCTTGACCCGCGCAAGGTCATCCGCCGGCGGGAAGGCCAGGATGCCGCTCGTGACCTACAAGGTGTGGGCGGCGAGCCTCCTGCCGTGACCGCGCCGCTGGAGCAGGTGCAGATAGACCATACGGTCATCGACCTGATCGTGGTCGATGACCGCGACCGGCAACCTATTGGCCGCCCGTACCTGACCCTCGCCATCGACGTGTTCACCCGCTGCGTGCTCGGCATGGTCGTCACGCTGGAAGCGCCGTCTGCCGTTTCGGTTGGCCTGTGCCTCGTGCATGTCGCCTGCGACAAGCGCCCTTGGCTGGAAGGACTGAACGTGGAAATGGATTGGCAGATGAGCGGCAAGCCCTTGCTGCTCTACCTAGACAACGCGGCCGAGTTCAAGAGCGAGGCCCTGCGCCGGGGTTGCGAGCAGCATGGCATCCGGCTGGACTATCGCCCGCTGGGACAGCCGCACTATGGCGGCATCGTGGAACGGATCATCGGCACGGCGATGCAGATGATTCACGACGAACTGCCGGGAACGACCTTCTCCAACCCTGACCAGCGCGGCGACTACGATTCCGAAAACAAGGCCGCCCTGACGCTGCGCGAGCTAGAGCGCTGGCTCACATTGGCGGTCGGCACCTACCACGGTTCGGTGCACAACGGCCTGCTCCAACCGCCGGCCGCGCGCTGGGCCGAGGCCGTGGCGCGTGTCGGCGTACCGGCCGTCGTCACACGCGCTACTTCGTTCCTGGTCGATTTTCTGCCGATCCTCCGGCGCACGCTGACCCGCACCGGCTTTGTCATCGACCACATCCACTACTACGCCGATGCGCTCAAGCCGTGGATTGCGCGGCGTGAACGCTGGCCGTCCTTTCTGATCCGGCGCGATCCGCGCGACATCAGCCGTATCTGGGTCCTGGAACCGGAGGGACAGCATTACCTGGAAATTCCCTACCGTACCTTGTCGCATCCGGCTGTCACCCTCTGGGAACAACGGCAGGCGCTGGCGAAACTGCGGCAGCAAGGGCGCGAACAGGTGGATGAGTCGGCGCTGTTCCGCATGATCGGCCAGATGCGTGAGATTGTGACCAGCGCGCAGAAGGCCACACGCAAGGCGCGGCGTGACGCGGATCGCCGCCAGCACCTCAAGACATCAGCTCGGCCGGACAAGCCCGTTCCGCCGGATACGGATATTGCCGACCCGCAGGCAGACAACTTGCCACCCGCCAAACCGTTCGACCAGATTGAGGAGTGGTAGCCGTGGACGAATATCCCATCATCGACCTGTCCCACCTGCTGCCGGCGGCCCAGGGCTTGGCCCGTCTTCCGGCGGACGAGCGCATCCAGCGCCTTCGCGCCGACCGCTGGATCGGCTATCCGCGCGCAGTCGAGGCGCTGAACCGGCTGGAAGCCCTTTATGCGTGGCCAAACAAGCAACGCATGCCCAACCTGCTGCTGGTTGGCCCGACCAACAATGGCAAGTCGATGATCGTCGAGAAGTTCCGCCGCACCCACCCGGCCAGCTCCGACGCCGACCAGGAGCACATCCCGGTGTTGGTCGTGCAGATGCCGTCCGAGCCGTCCGTGATCCGCTTCTACGTCGCGCTGCTCGCCGCGATGGGCGCGCCGCTGCGCCCACGCCCACGGTTGCCGGAAATGGAGCAACTGGCTCTGGCACTGCTGCGCAAGGTCGGCGTGCGCATGCTGGTGATCGACGAGCTGCACAACGTGCTGGCCGGCAACAGCGTCAACCGCCGGGAATTCCTCAACCTGCTGCGCTTCCTCGGCAACGAACTGCGCATCCCGTTGGTTGGGGTAGGCACGCGCGACGCCTACCTAGCCATCCGCTCCGATGACCAGTTGGAAAATCGCTTCGAGCCGATGATGCTGCCGGTATGGGAGGCCAACGACGATTGCTGCTCACTGCTGGCCAGCTTCGCCGCTTCGCTCCCGCTGCGCCGGCCTTCCCCAATTGCCACGCTGGACATGGCTCGCTACCTGCTCACACGCAGCGAGGGCACCATAGGGGAACTGGCGCACTTGCTGATGGCGGCGGCCATCGTCGCCGTGGAGAGCGGCGAGGAAGCGATCAACCATCGCACACTCAGCATGGCCTGTTGAGTTGCATCTAAAATTGACCCACTTAGGGTAAAGATTTGCGTCGAAATTTGACCCACGTATGACACTGTTTCCCGTCTGGATATGGCGGGAGAAATCAAGGAGTGATAAACGTGGCGATATTGAGCGCAATTCGACGCTGGCATTTTCGCGATGGTGCGTCGATTCGGGAAATAGCCCGACGAAGCGGCCTGTCCAGGAACACCGTTCGCAAGTATTTGCAAAGCAAGGTGGTTGAACCGCAGTACCCAGCGCGAGACAGCGTTGGCAAGTTAAGTCCTTTTGAGCCCAAGTTAAGGCAGTGGCTCTCCACCGAGCACAAAAAGACAAAGAAGCTGCGCAGAAACCTGCGCAGCATGTACCGGGATTTGGTCGCTTTGGGCTTTACCGGGTCTTATGACCGAGTGTGTGCCTTTGCCCGACAGTGGAAAGATTCCGAACAGTTCAAGGCGCAAACCTCGGGCAAGGGTTGTTTCATCCCCTTGCGCTTTGCTTGTGGCGAAGCCTTCCAATTCGATTGGAGTGAGGACTTTGCCCGCATAGCGGGCAAACAGGTCAAACTTCAGATTGCCCAGTTTAAGTTGGCCCACAGCCGGGCCTTTGTGCTTCGGGCTTACTACCAGCAAAAACATGAAATGCTGTTTGATGCCCACTGGCATGCCTTTCAAATCTTCGGTGGCATTCCCAAGCGCGGCATCTACGACAACATGAAGACCGCTGTGGATTCGGTGGGGCGTGGCAAAGAGCGCAGGGTCAATCAGCGGTTCACTGCCATGGTCAGCCACTACCTGTTTGATGCGCAGTTCTGTAATCCAGCATCGGGTTGGGAGAAAGGCCAGATTGAGAAGAACGTGCAGGATTCCCGCCAACGCCTGTGGCAAGGGGCACCAGACTTTCAAAGCCTTGCTGATTTGAATGTGTGGCTTGAGCATCGCTGCAAAGCGCTGTGGTCTGAGCTGCGCCACCCCGAATTGGACCAAACCGTGCAAGAGGCCTTTGCCGATGAACAAGGCGAGTTGATGGCGCTACCCAATGCCTTTGATGCATTCGTGGAGCAAACCAAGCGAGTCACTTCAACCTGCCTTGTTCACCACGAGGGCAATCGCTACAGCGTTCCTGCCAGTTACGCCAACAGGGCCATCAGCCTTCGGATTTATGCAGACAAGCTGGTGATGGCTGCCGAAGGCCAACACATTGCCGAGCATCCAAGATTGTTTGGCAGTGGCCACGCTCGGCGTGGCCACACACAATACGACTGGCACCATTACTTGTCTGTGCTTCAGAAGAAACCTGGGGCGTTGCGCAATGGTGCGCCATTTGCTGAATTGCCACCCGCGTTCAAGAAGCTTCAATCCATCTTGCTGCAACGCCCCGGCGGTGACCGTGACATGGTGGAAATTCTGGCCCTTGTATTGCACCACGATGAAGGTGCGGTACTCAGTGCTGTGGAATTGGCATTGGAGTGTGGCAAGCCATCGAAGGAGCATGTGCTTAATCTGTTGGGACGTTTGACCGAAGAACCTCCACCCAAACCGATTCCAATTCCCAAGGGGTTAAGGCTGACATTGGAACCACAGGCCAACGTGAACCGCTATGACAGTTTAAGGAGAGCCCATGATGCAGCATGAAGGCCATGTGAGAATCCTCAAATCCTTGAAACTCTTTGGCATGGCACACGCCATTGAGGAGTTGGGCAATCAGAATTCACCAGCATTTAATCAAGCCTTGCCCATGCTGGACAGCTTGATTAAAGCTGAAGTGGCAGAGCGTGAAGTACGTTCGGTGAACTATCAATTGCGGGTGGCCAAGTTCCCCGTGTATCGGGACTTGGTGGGCTTTGACTTCAGTCAAAGCCTGGTTAATGAGGCCACGGTCAAACAATTGCACCGGTGCGACTTCATGGAACAAGCCCAGAACGTGGTGCTGATTGGTGGGCCAGGCACAGGCAAGACTCACCTGGCCACAGCCATTGGTACACAAGCAGTGATGCACTTGAACCGACGGGTGCGTTTCTTCTCCACCGTGGATTTGGTCAATGCACTGGAGCAAGAGAAATCATCTGGGCGTCAGGGACAAATCGCAAACCGTCTGTTGTATGCCGATTTGGTGATTCTGGATGAGCTGGGATATTTGCCTTTTAGCCAAACCGGTGGGGCACTGCTGTTTCACCTGCTCTCAAAGCTGTACGAAAAAACCAGCGTGATACTGACCACCAACTTGAGCTTCTCGGAATGGAGCCGAGTGTTTGGCGATGAAAAGATGACAACAGCGTTGTTGGACCGACTAACCCACCACTGCCACATCCTGGAAACCGGCAATGAAAGTTACCGCTTCAAACACAGTTCAACTCAGAATAAGCAGGAGGAAAAACAGACCCGCAAACTGAAAATCGAGACATAATTCTGACAACAAGGGGTGGGTCAAAATTCAATGCAAATCCCGGGTCAAATTTGGGTGCAAATCAACAGATATCGACAACCTCTCGCGCAACCAAGACATCGCGGTCGGACTGCAAGTGATCTTGAAGCCACGGGCCCGTCCCACCCCGACATGGACCTCGATGCCCGAACGGACGTTAGATTTCGAGTTCTAGGCGTTCTGCGATGAAGGTTGGATCCCAGCCGGGATTGAAAGTGTCGACGTGGGTGAATCCGAGCCGCTCGTATAGGCCACGCAGGTTCGGGTGGCAGTCGAGCCGCAGCTTGGCGCACCCCTGCGTTCGCGCGGCATGGCGGCAAGCCTCGATCAGCGCGGAGCTGACACCCCGGCCCGCATGTGTCCGTCGCACCGCGAGCTTGTGCAGATATGCGGCCTCCCCCTTGAGGGCGTCGGGCCAGAACTCGGGATCCTCGGCCGACAAGGTGCAACAGCCGACGATGCCGTCGCTGCAACTCGCGACTAGGAGCTCGGATCTCAGGACGAAGGTCTCCGCGAATGTCCGGTCGATCCGCGCGACGTCCCAGGCGGGCGTTCCCTTGGCGGACATCCACGCCGCAGCGTCGTGCATCAGCCGCACAACCTCGTCGATATCACCCGAGCAGGCGACCCGAACGTTCGGAGGCTCCTCGCTGTCCATTCGCTCCCCTGGCGCGGTATGAACCGCCGCCTCATAGTGCAGTTTGATCCTGACGAGCCCAGCATGTCTGCGCCCACCTTCGCGGAACCTGACCAGGGTCCGCTAGCGGGCGGCCGGAAGGTGAATGCTAGGCATGATCTAACCCTCGGTCTCTGGCGTCGCGACTGCGAAATTTCGCGAGGGTTTCCGAGATGGTGATTGCGCTTCGCAGATCTCCAGGCGCGTGGGTGCGGACGTAGTCAGCGCCATTGCCGATCGCGTGAAGTTCCGCCGCAAGGCTCGCTGGACCCAGATCCTTTACAGGAAGGCCAACGGTGGCGCCCAAGAAGGATTTCCGCGACACCGAGACCAATAGCGGAAGCCCCAACGCCGACTTCAGCTTTTGAAGGTTCGACAGCACGTGCAGCGATGTTTCCGGTGCGGGGCTCAAGAAAAATCCCATCCCCGGATCGAGGATGAGCCGGTCGGCAGCGACCCCGCTCCGTCGCAAGGCGGAAACCCGCGCCTCGAAGAACCGCACAATCTCGTCGAGCGCGTCTTCGGGTCGAAGGTGACCGGTGCGGGTGGCGATGCCATCCCGCTGCGCTGAGTGCATAACCACCAGCCTGCAGTCCGCCTCAGCAATATCGGGATAGAGCGCAGGGTCAGGAAATCCTTGGATATCGTTCAGGTAGCCCACGCCGCGCTTGAGCGCATAGCGCTGGGTTTCCGGTTGGAAGCTGTCGATTGAAACACGGTGCATCTGATCGGACAGGGCGTCTAAGAGCGGCGCAATACGTCTGATCTCATCGGCCGGCGATACAGGCCTCGCGTCCGGATGGCTGGCGGCCGGTCCGACATCCACGACGTCTGATCCGACTCGCAGCATTTCGATCGCCGCGGTGACAGCGCCGGCGGGGTCTAGCCGCCGGCTCTCATCGAAGAAGGAGTCCTCGGTGAGATTCAGAATGCCGAACACCGTCACCATGGCGTCGGCCTCCGCAGCGACTTCCACGATGGGGATCGGGCGAGCAAAAAGGCAGCAATTATGAGCCCCATACCTACAAAGCCCCACGCATCAAGCTTTTGCCCATGAAGCAACCAGGCAATGGCTGTAATTATGACGACGCCGAGTCCCGACCAGACTGCATAAGCAACACCGACAGGGATGGATTTCAGAACCAGAGAAAGAAAATAAAATGCGATGCCATAACCGATTATGACAACGGCGGAAGGGGCAAGCTTAGTAAAGCCCTCGCTAGATTTTAATGCGGATGTTGCGATTACTTCGCCAACTATTGCGATAACAAGAAAAAGCCAGCCTTTCATGATATATCTCCCAATTTGTGTAGGGCTTATTATGCACGCTTAAAAATAATAAAAGCAGACTTGACCTGATAGTTTGGCTGTGAGCAATTATGTGCTTAGTGCATCTAACGCTTGAGTTAAGCCGCGCCGCGAAGCGGCGTCGGCTTGAACGAATTGTTAGACATTATTTGCCGACTACCTTGGTGATCTCGCCTTTCACGTAGTGAACAAATTCTTCCAACTGATCTGCGCGGGAGGCCAAGCGATCTTCTTCTTGTCCAAGATAAGCCTGTCTAGCTTCAAGTATGACGGGCTGATACTGGGCCGGCAGGCGCTCCATTGCCCAGTCGGCAGCGACATCCTTCGGCGCGATTTTGCCGGTTACTGCGCTGTACCAAATGCGGGACAACGTAAGCACTACATTTCGCTCATCGCCAGCCCAGTCGGGCTGCGAGTTCCATAGCTTCAAGGTTTCCCTCAGCGCCTCGAATAGATCCTGTTCAGGAACCGGGTCAAAGAATTCCTCCGCTGCCGGACCTACCAAGGCAACGCTATGTTCTCTTGCTTTTGTAAGCAGGATAGCTAGATCAATGTCGATCATGGCTGGCTCGAAGATACCCGCAAGAATGTCATTGCGCTGCCATTCTCCAAATTGCAGCTCGCGCTTAGCCGGATAACGCCACGGGATGATGTCGTCATGCACGACAAGGGTGACTTCTATAGCGCGGAGCGTCTCGCTCTCGCCAGGGAAAGCCGAAGCCTCCATAAGGTCATTGAGCAATGCTCGCCGCGTCGTTTCATCAAGCTTTACGGCCACAGTAACCAACAAATCAATATCGCTGTATGGCTTCAGGCCGCCATCCACTGCGGAGCCGTACAAATGCACGGCCAGCAACGTTGATTCCAGATGGCGCTCAATGACGCTTAGCACCTCTGATAGTTGGTTCGAAATTTCGATGGTCACCGCTACCCTCATGATGTCTAACGCCTGAGCTCAGCCGACCGAAACCGCGTAGCGGTTTTGGGTCGGCTGCAGCGATTTGTTGGGCGATAGCTTGCCACATTCTCTCAACGATTGGGATTTGATGTACTTTCCGCACTTTGTAGCGCGACCACATCATGCTCCCCCTGGCCGCGAGAGCCCTTCACTCGGGAAACACAAGACAGACCGAGCACGACTGTTGCAAGGGTCAAACAGTACACGACAACCGGCCAAGCCGTGTTGCGCGGCAACAGCGAAATGATCAACGTTCCGATGCTTCCTAGCAGTACACCGCCCAAGCAGAAGTAGACTGCCGTGACCGTTCCAGCAACATGGTCGAATCCTCGAAGAGCGCCATTGGGCGACACAGATACCGCTGTGGCGACACCAATACCCACTAGCCACATTGGAGCAATAAAGCCTAACACGGACTGCGAAGCCCATATTTCGGTGATGGCAAGCAATACTGCTCCAGCTATCAGGCATCCCATTCCCATTCGCAAGACACTTGGGCTGCCCCACTTGGGTATCACACGCCCCATAAAACGAGCCGTAAACACCATGGCAATTGCCACTGTGGCGAACAGCAGGCTGAAGCCAAGCTGAGACACACCTTGCCTGCCCATCATTAGTCCGGGCGCAATGGAGAAAAAGACGAAGAAGCTACCCATTCCAGCGGCGTAACACAACGTGTACAACCAGAAGTTCAGGCACTTAACGGGGAGTAGCAGCTGCGACCATTGCAAGCCCGCAACTCGTTGCACCCGGGTTTCAGGCCAGAATCGCCACGCTGCTGCAGATGCAGCGATCATGCCCAAACCTAGAAACGCAAAGATAGCCCGCCACCCAAGCCACATGTCGACGAGCGCTCCGAGCAATGGGCCTACCGCCGGGACCATGGCCAGCATGGATCCGAGTATGCCGTAAATGACATTACTTTCCTCGCGACCTGCGTAAATGTCACGTACTGTTGCAAATGTGGAAACAAGGCACGCCGAGGCACCACAAGCCTGAAGAATCCGAAGCCCCAGAAAGACTTCAGCCGATGACGTAAGAGCGAGGCCCATTGACGCCACAACGTAGGCGAGGCCACCTCCCAGTAGAACGGGGCGGCGCCCCAGTCGGTCCGATAGCGGTCCAAACAAGAGCTGACCGGCACCAATCATGACCAAGTACGTTGTCAGCGTAAGCTGAATTGTGCTCGCTGTCGTACCAAGCGCGTTTGGCATAAACGGCACTGCTGGCAAGTACATGTCCATGCCGAGTGATGCCAATAAATCGAACGGTGATAACAACAACACCGTGGCGGCAAGGGAGTACCGCCAACTAAAGTTTTTTGAGCGCACGAAACCATCTCCTTGAACAAAGGATTTGGCGGCGCTCCCGTAGAGCAAAAGGATTCATGAGAACGCCGCAACAACCGAAAAATGAAGGTTGCTGCGGCTTACTTGTCTGCGTTCTTGGAAGTGCTCATCTGCTGACTATCTCATGATTGAATTTGAATCGTAACAACTTTCAAGCAACTCTGCGAGGAGCCTTATTGTGCGCCCAACGCCGCCATAAACGGCGACAGGGTGGCGCGCCTATTGCGCATAAAATGGCGAAGCCATGCGCAACAGGCGCGGAATCTCTGGCGTCCGGTTTGATGGCTTTGTTATGCAAAGGACTAGTCTTCAATGACGTGTAAACCACGGCGCTTTAAGTCCTCTAACGAATCCAACATTCCCCTTATTAATTCAACAGGATGCCCCTCCCAGTCTTCAACAACGCCAACAATTCTCAAGGGTTCGCAGGTTCTATAGGACTGTGTTGGATTACCGGGAAATTTTTTGTTCGTAAGATTCGGATCGTCTTCGAACGGTCCTGTTGGCTCAACTATGTATATGTAGCCGCGACCCTCGAGGCCAGACAGTGACATAGCAAGTTCAGCTCCCCAAACTGCTGGCTCCATCAAGGCTGAAAAGTAGATGTGCTTAAGAATACGACCGTCCTCGAAATGAGAGATGAACCCTGTGGTTAGCAAGTCACCAATCGCCAAATTGGCTTTGGTTCCATGATAGAACGGTCCTTGCACCTGCTTGTAATTATCATGAGAGATGGGAATCCAATCTTTTACCATTTTAAGACCCTTAATTGTTGGGATTTGGCTGCATAACGCTTGAGTTAAGCCGCGCCGCGAAGCGGCGTCGGCTTGAACGAATTGTTAGACATTATTTGCCGACTACCTTGGTGATCTCGCCTTTCACGTAGTGAACAAATTCTTCCAACTGATCTGCGCGGGAGGCCAAGCGATCTTCTTCTTGTCCAAGATAAGCCTGTCTAGCTTCAAGTATGACGGGCTGATACTGGGCCGGCAGGCGCTCCATTGCCCAGTCGGCAGCGACATCCTTCGGCGCGATTTTGCCGGTTACTGCGCTGTACCAAATGCGGGACAACGTAAGCACTACATTTCGCTCATCGCCAGCCCAGTCGGGCTGCGAGTTCCATAGCTTCAAGGTTTCCCTCAGCGCCTCGAATAGATCCTGTTCAGGAACCGGGTCAAAGAATTCCTCCGCTGCCGGACCTACCAAGGCAACGCTATGTTCTCTTGCTTTTGTAAGCAGGATAGCTAGATCAATGTCGATCATGGCTGGCTCGAAGATACCCGCAAGAATGTCATTGCGCTGCCATTCTCCAAATTGCAGCTCGCGCTTAGCCGGATAACGCCACGGGATGATGTCGTCATGCACGACAAGGGTGACTTCTATAGCGCGGAGCGTCTCGCTCTCGCCAGGGAAAGCCGAAGCCTCCATAAGGTCATTGAGCAATGCTCGCCGCGTCGTTTCATCAAGCTTTACGGCCACAGTAACCAACAAATCAATATCGCTGTATGGCTTCAGGCCGCCATCCACTGCGGAGCCGTACAAATGCACGGCCAGCAACGTTGATTCCAGATGGCGCTCAATGACGCTTAGCACCTCTGATAGTTGGTTCGAAATTTCGATGGTCACCGCTACCCTCATGATGTCTAACGCCCTGGTTAACCGGCACCGGAAGCCGAAGGCTGAAGGGTACCAATAGCGGGCATAAAAATGCCGAAGGCATGCCCGCTGTTGGTGTCCGCGTTGAACCCCCAGTTAGGCTGGGGCGCGCAGTGGAAGGTATGTGAGCAGAGGTGAGTCATGTGATGGATAGCCTCAATGGAATCATTGATGACTTGGTGAATCCATGCTTGGAATAGAAGCGCTGTGCTGCGAAGTTGTCTTGATCGGTTAAAAGCGTAATGCGCTTAACTCCGCACTCTTTGGCGAATTGAATGGCATAGCTTAAAAGTTCGGAGCCAACGCCTGAACTCCGCGCTGAAGGGGCAACGACCATGTCTTCTAGCGTTGCTACACGTTCACCTAGGGCAGTAGATACGGTGAAAAGTAGATTGACCATTGCGAGGATGCTCTTGCCATCGCGTGCGACAAGAATGGCCCCGATGTCGGGGTTGCTGATGATCATTGAAAGCCCCATTTTCTGGGCTTGGTGATCCGGTGTGAATTCGGCTTCCTGAGTGAACAAGATACTTAGCAAATCGCTAAGAAGAGGGATATCAGCTTCAGACGCCTTGGAAAAGGTGGTCACAGTGTTTCTCGCGAATGGCTATGCTGGCTGTTCGAAGAGAGCCTAACGCCTGAAATAAGCCGTGCCGCGAAGCGGCATCGGCTTGATTGAATTGTTAGACGGCAAACTCGAGCCAATACTTGTGCAGGCCAACAATATTAGACGAGCACAGCATGGGCATTGCCGCTTTGATCTTCTCCAGTGACCAATTCCACCACTCCATCTCCAGAAGCAATGAAATTTCCTCATCGGTGAAGCGTTTCTTAATCTTCTTAGCGGGATTGCCGCCAACGATAGCGTAAGGCTCCACATCTTTTGTCACCAACGAGCGGCTGCCTATCACCGCACCGTGCCCGATCTTGATTCCGGGCATGACCATTGCCTCAGAGCCGATCCAAACGTCATTGCCAATGACAGTATTACCTGCTTTTTGGAAGGCATCGAGTGCGCTTGAGAATGCAGGTTCTTCCTGCATATAAAAGAACGGGAAAGATGATGCCCAGTCGTACCGATGCCCCTGATTGCCAGCCATGATAAAGGAAGCCCCACTCCCGATAGAGCAGAAACTACCGATGATCAACTTATCAACGTCATCACGGTCCGGAAACAGATACCGTGCGCAGTCATCGAATGAGTGCCCATGATAGTAGCCAGAGTAATAGCTGTACCGCCCAACTTTGATATTGGGGTTCTTCACTTGCTCAGAAAGCAGCTTGCCTTTGAAGGGGCTATCAAAGTAGTTGGTCATAAGAGATCCCGCGGTCTGTGACTTTGCCGTCTAACGATATAGCTCAGCGGGTGGCGAAGCCGTCCGCTGGAGCGAATTGTTAGGCCACACGTTCAAGTGCAGCCACAGGATAAATTTGCACTGAGCCTGGGTGGGATTCGGACTCGACCGCATAGCCTTCAGGAGTGAGTTTTGTGCAATACCAACCGACGACTTGACCCTGCCAAGCGGCACCAGATTTCTTGCGTACGCGATCTCCGAAGCCAAAGGTGGCACTCAGGGGAAGTGCAAACTGCCCTGCAACGGGAGCGTTGGCTTCATGGCTACTTTGACCCATGTCGAATCCTTCTTGTGAATCTATTGTTGCGACAAGCAAATCGAACTCTGGCTGCCTAACCCACAACAACTATGAGAAAGCACCAGCACAACGGCTGCCTAACGATATAGCTCAGCGGGTGGCGAAGCCGTCCGCTGGAGCGAATTGTTAGGCCACACGTTCAAGTGCAGCCACAGGATAAATTTGCACTGAGCCTGGGTGGGATTCGGACTCGACCGCATAGCCTTCAGGAGTGAGTTTTGTGCAATACCAACCGACGACTTGACCCTGCCAAGCGGCACCAGATTTCTTGCGTACGCGATCTCCGAAGCCAAAGGTGGCACTCAGGGGAAGTGCAAACTGCCCTGCAACGGGAGCGTTGGCTTCATGGCTACTTTGACCCATGTCGAATCCTTCTTGTGAATCTATTGTTGCGACAAGCAAATCGAACTCTGGCTGCCTAACCCACAACAACTATGAGAAAGCACCAGCACAACGGCTGCCTAACGTTTGACATGAGGGGCGGCCAAGGGCGCCAGCCCTTGGACGTCCCCCTCGATGGAAGGGTTAGGCATCACTGCGTGTTCGCTCGAATGCCTGGCGTGTTTGAACCATGTACACGGCTGGACCATCTGGGGTGGTTACGGTACCTTGCCTCTCAAACCCCGCTTTCTCGTAGCATCGGATCGCTCGCAAGTTGCTCGGCGACGGGTCCGTTTGGATCTTGGTGACCTCGGGATCATTGAACAGCAACTCAACCAGAGCTCGAACCAGCTTGGTTCCCAAGCCTTTGCCCAGTTGTGATGCATTCGCCAGTGACTGGTCTATTCCGCGTACTCCTGGATCGGTTTCTTCTTCCCACCATCCGTCCCCGCTTCCAAGAGCAACGTACGACTGGGCATACCCAATCGGCTCTCCATTCAGCATTGCAATGTATGGAGTGACGGACTCTTGCGCTAAAACGCTTGGCAAGTACTGTTCCTGTACGTCAGCAAGTGTCGGGCGTGCTTCTTCTCCGCCCCACCACTCGACGATATGAGATCGATTTAGCCACTCATAGAGCATCGCAAGGTCATGCTCAGTCATGAGGCGCAGTGTGACGGAATCGGTGCTGTTGGTCACGATGCTGTACTTTGTGATGCCTAACTTTGTTTTAGGGCGACTGCCCTGCTGCGTAACATCGTTGCTGCTCCATAACATCAAACATCGACCCACGGCGTAACGCGCTTGCTGCTTGGATGCCCGAGGCATAGACTGTACAAAAAAACAGTCATAACAAGCCATGAAAACCGCCACTGCGCCGTTACCACCGCTGCGTTCGGTCAAGGTTCTGGACCAGTTGCGTGAGCGCATACGCTACTTGCATTACAGTTTACGAACCGAACAGGCTTATGTCCACTGGGTTCGTGCCTTCATCCGTTTCCACGGTGTGCGTCACCCGGCAACCTTGGGCAGCAGCGAAGTCGAGGCATTTCTGTCCTGGCTGGCGAACGAGCGCAAGGTTTCGGTCTCCACGCATCGTCAGGCATTGGCGGCCTTGCTGTTCTTCTACGGCAAGGTGCTGTGCACGGATCTGCCCTGGCTTCAGGAGATCGGAAGACCTCGGCCGTCGCGGCGCTTGCCGGTGGTGCTGACCCCGGATGAAGTGGTTCGCATCCTCGGTTTTCTGGAAGGCGAGCATCGTTTGTTCGCCCAGCTTCTGTATGGAACGGGCATGCGGATCAGTGAGGGTTTGCAACTGCGGGTCAAGGATCTGGATTTCGATCACGGCACGATCATCGTGCGGGAGGGCAAGGGCTCCAAGGATCGGGCCTTGATGTTACCCGAGAGCTTGGCACCCAGCCTGCGCGAGCAGCTGTCGCGTGCACGGGCATGGTGGCTGAAGGACCAGGCCGAGGGCCGCAGCGGCGTTGCGCTTCCCGACGCCCTTGAGCGGAAGTATCCGCGCGCCGGGCATTCCTGGCCGTGGTTCTGGGTTTTTGCGCAGCACACGCATTCGACCGATCCACGGAGCGGTGTCGTGCGTCGCCATCACATGTATGACCAGACCTTTCAGCGCGCCTTCAAACGTGCCGTAGAAGGCACTGTTGCAAAGTTAGCGATGAGGCAGCCTTTTGTCTTATTCAAAGGCCTTACATTTCAAAAACTCTGCTTACCAGGCGCATTTCGCCCAGGGGATCACCATAATAAAATGCTGAGGCCTGGCCTTTGCGTAGTGCACGCATCACCTCAATACCTTTGATGGTGGCGTAAGCCGTCTTCATGGATTTAAATCCCAGCGTGGCGCCGATTATCCGTTTCAGTTTGCCATGATCGCATTCAATCACGTTGTTCCGGTACTTAATCTGTCGGTGTTCAACGTCAGACGGGCACCGGCCTTCGCGTTTGAGCAGAGCAAGCGCGCGACCATAGGCGGGCGCTTTATCCGTGTTGATGAATCGCGGGATCTGCCACTTCTTCACGTTGTTGAGGATTTTACCCAGAAACCGGTATGCAGCTTTGCTGTTACGACGGGAGGAGAGATAAAAATCGACAGTGCGGCCCCGGCTGTCGACGGCCCGGTACAGATACGCCCAGCGGCCATTGACCTTCACGTAGGTTTCATCCATGTGCCACGGGCAAAGATCGGAAGGGTTACGCCAGTACCAGCGCAGCCGTTTTTCCATTTCAGGCGCATAACGCTGAACCCAGCGGTAAATCGTGGAGTGATCGACATTCACTCCGCGTTCAGCCAGCATCTCCTGCAGCTCACGGTAACTGATGCCGTATTTGCAGTACCAGCGTACGGCCCACAGAATGATGTCACGCTGAAAATGCCGGCCTTTGAATGGGTTCATGTGCAGCTCCATCAGCAAAAGGGGATGATAAGTTTATCACCACCGACTATTTGCAACAGTGCCTCAGCAATCATATTTTTAAATTATATAACTCCCAACTGAGCTTTTGCTCCAACGATAAGGCTTTCATTTTGAGTTTCTAAGGCAAATAAACCATACATCAAAGGAGAGGCCGCTGCTCTTTCTAAAGTCTGTTCATATAGTTTATTCCAAACTTTACCCCCTAGTTTTTCATACTCGATGATTAGAGTTTTGAGGCTTTCTTCTCCAAACAAAGTTACATGCCCAGCAAAATCAATCGCTGGGTCATCTATATGGGCTGTTGACCAATCAATAACGCCTGAAACAGCTCCATCCTTTGAAGCTAGTACATGCCCAGCATATAAATCGCCATGTATAAATTGGGTGAAATCTGCCCATAGAACATCATTATCCAACCATTTTCTGTAGCGGGTTTCCAATTGCTCACTTATACCAATTTCAGATTTTACTAACTGCAAATTGTTTGCTATTTCAGGTCTTAAATCTGAAGGTTTCATAATTTTCAAATCATTTTCCCGAACTTCTTTTTCAGGAATACTATGGATTTCAAATAAGGTTTTTGCCAAAGATGTTATGTATTTCGGGCTATCTTTGTCCATATTCCAAATTATTTCATAGGTTTCAGCATCCAAATTTAAAACAGGATTATCTTTAAGTATGGGATAAGCCACTAATTCTGTAGATGAAATTCTCCAATCAGGAACCTCTACAGAAAGATGTTTTTTTACCAATTCTAAAATGCGTTTTTCTTTCTTGATTTGTTCCCTCATGCCATCACGACGAGGAATACGCAGCAACCATTGTTGCCCCTTTGTATCAAGAGCAAAAACGACCTTAAAATCAATGCCCATTTCATTGAAATTCATTTTGTCCGTAAGCAACAAGCCGTGTGCTTCAGCAAGTGATTGAATATCTTGAATTGTCATTTTTAATTTCCTTTAAAGAGTTCAATAATTAATGTTCGGATTAGATTGGCTATCATTAACAATCTCTCTCAAAAGTCTTGATGATTTTGTGGTCTTTGATCTCGTAGATAATGTCAGCAATATTATCGACCAATTGCTTGTCATGAGATACGAAGATAATAGTTCCTGCATAGGACTTCATCATTGTTTCTAATGCGGCAATACTTTTTAGGTCAAGATAGTTTCCTGGTTCATCCATAAGCAAAATATTATATTTTCCTAAAAGCATTTTGGATAAAAGCAGTTTGATGATTTCACCTCCCGATAAGTCGGATAAGTTTTTTTGAATATCATTCGCTCCGATCCCCATTGAAGCCAATACTGCACGAATTTCCGCAACTGTGTACTCGCACTCTTCCTGCATAAAGGAGAGCACAGATTTATGCGTGTTAAATTTATATCCTGTTTGTGTAAAGTAGCCAATTTCAGCTTTTGGAGATATGGTTAATCCATCAGCACGTTCTGATATCATTTTTAACAAGGACGTTTTCCCTGTTCCATTCGATCCAGTTATAGCGACTTTAGCGCCAAGCGGTATTATAAAGTTAGCGTCATCAAAGATAGTACGGCTACCAAATTTTAAGCTCAGACCATCTGCCGTAATCGGGAACTTATTGTGCAGTTCTAGGGCTGAACTTTGACGAAAACGAATAGAACGCAAATGCTCTGGTGCTTGAATATCTTCTAATGCAGCCAAACGCTTTTCCATACTCTTAGCTGCCTGATACAGTTTTCTTTGCTTGGTGCCAGTCATTTTTGCATGCCCAAGTCGTCCAGCACTTTCGGTAGAGTTTTTGGATTTTTCTCCTTTTTTCTTATTGTCTAATCGATTAGCTTGCTGGCGTTTTTCTTGCACAGCAGATTCTAATCGCTCCCGTTCCTTCATCATCAGCTCATATTCTACGGCTTGGTGTTGTCGCTCTTCTTCTTTTTGACGCAAGTAATCCGAGTAACCACCCCAATATTCCGTAATTTTACCGTCTTTTAACTCCCATATCTTGTCTACAACCATATCAAGAAAATATCGGTCATGACTGATAACAAGTAATGCTCCATCAAATGCTTTAAGTTGACCAATAAGTAGATCTATTCCATTGAGATCAAGGTGGCTGGTTGGTTCATCCGCTAGAATGCCATGTACTTGTTGGGAAAATGCGGCAGCAATTTTTGCACGAGTTTCCTCTCCGCCACTCATTGTGTCGTTTTGTACATTGGAAACACCAAGGCGAGATAACATTGCCCGGTCTTCGACCGTTTCTATTTCGATTCCGCCCAGTTGGCTGATATGTGCAAAATCACCAAAACGCTGTAATGTCGCTTCGGCTAAAACAATTTCGCCATTAAGTACTTTGAGTAAACTACTCTTTCCTGCTCCGTTATCACCCACAAGACCAATACGGTCATAAGAGTGAATTTCCAATTCATCAATATCCAAAACATCACGCCCAGCATAATCCAAGCGTATGTTTCTCGCTTTAATAATTAAACTCATTTTTATTTACTCCTGTTTAGCTCTTGAAATTTTTTATGCAGCAAACAGGATTTAGGTGAAAACAAAAGCTAGCATCACAGTGTCCTCCCAAAAAAAAAGCTATTCATCCACAGGGTGGACAAATAGCTAGTCAATTAAGTTATAACTGGAAACTATGCACTAAAAGCATACTTATAAATTAAGCATACTTTTACTTTATATATCCGCATATATTCTTAAAGACACAACAAAAGCCCACCATTATAAAATAGTGTCACTATGCAAATAGTTGTGTCTTAACGAATGCGGATAGAATGCATAAACTTACCTAAAAAATAAAATTCAGTTTTATGATAACTTTACTGTTAAAAGAAGTCTAGACAACCTTGTTTTATGCGGCACTGTTGCAAAGTTAGCGATGAGGCAGCCTTTTGTCTTATTCAAAGGCCTTA